>JACCDN010647705.1_pt1 | contig 11974 bp, 9 predicted proteins | sample 7441691 | NCBI WGS metagenome assembly JACCDN01 (sample SAMN15323439, study PRJNA562643) | freshwater metagenome | isolation source: river surface water | place: USA:Blue River Watershed | collected 2017-08-16 | reverse complement strand
GTAAAGCCGTCTCTAAGAAAGCAAACGAAGGTGGCGGCTGGTTTACCTGGGTATTTAGCACTAAAGATATTGCGCCAATCGAAGAGAAGTTTGGGCGCGATGCAATAGATGGTCACCGCACTCGCCCAAATGGTTCAGATCTCAAGTGGAAGCAAATTGGCGTAAAGGAAATTGCCGATACTCGCGAATTTCCATTCTTTATTCAGTGGCTTTCGGCCGACCATCCTTCACAAGATGGAACTCCGCTGGCGGAGATAGAGAAGATTGTTATTGCTGATCAAGATCAGCTAGCAGATTCCTGGTTCAAGGAAGATATTTTGGCTTCACTGGGAGATGTAAAAATCGACTGGGTGGAACCCTCAGCTAACGATGATCAGTCCGGAATTGTAGCTGTTCACCTTTCAACACCTAGTGGTGTTGTGGTGCTTGACTAACTACACCTAAATTCAAGAATTTAGAGTTTAAATTGAGTTCCGGGACATTTAAAACCAAGAATCCACATGCCAGAATTACCAAGTAGTACAGTTCGAGGGTGATATCTGTTTTCGGAGCATCTGGTTTCCTGGGATCTGAAATCTGCAATGCGCTTTCTTCAGAAGGCACAAGAATTGATGCTGTTTTGCGAGAATCATCTGATCCTTGGCGCCTAGAAAGTTCGGCAATGCTTCAGCGAACTCGTGTCGAGCAACATCTGTGGAGAGATTATCTGGATGAAAAGAAACCCCAGGTGGTTGTGGCAGCGAACTGGTCAGGCGTCCGCAAGGATCTGCGACAAGACTTAAAGATTCAGCAGGAAAATTTTGAATTAGTGATGAAACTTGCTAGCCATTCTAAATCCGCCGGTGTCAAGAAATTTATAACATTCGGCTCTCAGGGCGAGGTCCGCAACTCAATTAACCCGATTGATGAGCACTTCACAGAACCACAAGGCGATGCATACGGTCAGATGAAATCGATACTGGGCTTGAAGCTTCGTGATTATTTTGAAAATTCTCAAACTCAGCTGATTTGGGTTAGACCCTTTTCAATCTATGGTCCGAAAGACTCGAATGAATCTCTCATCCCCCAAATGTTTCAAGCTGCCCAATCCCAAACCCGGTTTAAGATTAGTAATCCTGGATTGGCGTGGTCAGCCCTTCACATTTCAGATTTTGGAAGTGCGATTGCGAAGATTGTAAAGGCAGAAAATCTTGGAGGAGTGATTAATGTCGGCAATCCCAGCCCGATCTCAATTTATGAGTACGCGAAAGCTGCGGAGGAACGACTTCAAGAGGTTTTTCCTGCCTGGCGAGGTTGTGACTTGAGGCCAAAACCTGAACACGAAGGAAAGATTCCAAAGGTTGAAAAATTACGACATCTGGGGTGGTTCCCAGAAATCAATTTGAAGGCCGGCGTTGAAGACACGATAAACTGGTTGAATGCGAACATTTTACGCAAGCCGATGAATCTGGATGCAAATGAAGTCCAATAGCCCCGGCACTGTTGCAGATTACTATGCAGATTTTATTGCCCTTAAAGAAACCCCAGGGGTCTTCCAACTCTCAGGCGGAATGATTGCATTCCTAGCTGACGCTATTTATAGAAAAGCCAAAACCCCATTAATCACAAATAGACATGAGCAAGCAAGCGGATTTGCTGCGGAGGGAGCAACGAGAGTTTCTGGCAAGACATGTGTCGCCTTGGGAACAAGTGGACCGGGAGCCTCAAATCTTGTAACTGCAATAGCATCGTGCTATTTCGATTCTGTACCAGTCGTTTTCATTACAGGTCAGGTAAATACTAAAGAAATCAAGTCTTCAACAGATCAACGACAGAATGGGTTTCAAGAATTAGATATTGCCACAATGGTTAAAGGAATTACCAAGGCGACGTATTCTCCACGAAATGCAATAGAAGCAATTGAGGCACTCCATGAAGCTTGGGAAATAGCAAACCAAGCAAGATTTGGTCCCGTCCTTATTGATGTACCGATTGATGTCCAACAGTTACCTATTGAAGAATCCAAAGTTGTGTCATTAGAGAGATTATTTGAAAGACAGGTCGAATTAGATGACGAAGTCTTTTCCTTAGTAAATTCAGCAATTCAGAATGCTAGAAAACCTTTGATTCTGGTAGGGGGCGGGGTAGTTCTGGATCACGCTACAAATGAACTACAAAGTTTCGTAGAAAAAACTCAAATCCCAGTCGTTGCAACTTTGATGGGAATTGATTCGGCTGCAAAGGTCGGGTCATTAAATCTTGGCTTTATTGGTAGTTATGGAAATAGATGGGCTAATGATGCACTCAAAGACTCCGATTTATTGTTAGTACTTGGCTGCAGACTAGATCCTCGTCAAACCGGGGCATCAATCGAGGAGTTCAAAAAAGACAAAATAATTGTCAGAGTAGATGTCGATAATTTTGAATTAGAGGGAAGAGTTGATGCAGATATCAAGATTGGATCAAGTATTGGTCGGTTTCTATCAGACCCGAGGCTGAGTAAGGAAGCAAAGATTTCCAATTCTCTAGTTGAAAAGTCACAAATAATTAGGAGTTCAAAACCACAAACTAGCGAGCAAGAAATCGAACTGTCGCTGAACCCAAACGATTTTCTAGAGAAGATTTCCCAAATACACAAGGAGGCAGACGGATATATTGTTGATGTTGGCCAACATCAAATGTGGGCTGCTCAGTCCATCAAAGTTTCATCCAATCAAAGGTTTCTTACGAGTGGCGGATTGGGCGCAATGGGATTTTCCCTTCCTGCGGCAATTGGAGCTGCAATCGCAACAAAAGGTGATTGGGTTGTAGTTCTCGGCGATGGGTGTGCACAGCTATCTGCCCCAGAATTACAAACAATCTCAGAACTGAATTTAGCTATTTCAATTTATGTGATTAACAATAAGCAACATGGAATGGTTGCCCAGTTCCAAGATGAAAATATGGAATCGAGATATGTTGGAACGAGACTCGGATACTCCACGCCAGATTTTTGCGCCTTAGCCGAAGCTTATGGTTTTAGGAACACTTTTACGCTAGATTCAATAAAACAGCTTGGCGAGCTTGAAACAATACAGAAAAAGAAGTTGAAAGAGCCACTGTTGGTGAATGTCGTTATTTCAAGCGGTGCGAAAGCTCTTCCGAAAATGAAAAGCTAAAGCCTATCAAATTTCCAACCAAGGGATATTTCCGCTTTCTACATACTTAACAAGCTCTTGTTTTTCACGAAGAGTGTCCATCGGCTGCCAGAATCCAGAATGGTGGTATGACATCAACTCACCCTCTTTCACTAGTCTTGGTAAAGCGCCAGTTTCAAATGGTTCAGAATCCGAAAAAACGTACTTTGAAACCGATGGTTCTAGGATAAAGAAACCACCATTGATCCAACCTGCATCCGCTTGATTCTTTTCTCCAAAATGAGTTACACGTCCATTTTCACTTTCAAGTACTCCGAATCTCGCAGGTGGACGAACGGCTGTAACAGTGGCCTGCTTCTTATGAGAGCGGTGAAAGTCCAACAATTTAACTAGGTTGACATTCCCTAGCCCATCTCCGTAGGTAGCAAAGACGCGCTCTTCCGGAAATTTATTCATACATTTTGCGATACGACCACCGGTTTGCGTGTGTAATCCGGTATCAAACGCCTCTATTTTCCATGTTGATTCAAGCTTTTCGACCCAGTCAGCGATAATTTCGCCTTTATAGCCAGTCGCAATAACAAAGTCGTCAAATCCTTGTGCAGCAAAGATGCTCATTAAGTGCCAAATAATTGGTTTATCATCTAGCAAGACCATTGGTTTGGGTTTATTGGAAGTCTCCTCAGAGATTCGAGTCCCATATCCACCTGCAAGAATTAGGATTTTCATTTCTTATACCTAGCTCTGTATACAATAATTCTTAGCGAGGATAATAACCACCCAGGAATAGCATTCTTCACTTTCCGGAGCCATAAAATTAAGGATTGTTCTAATCCGGTAGCAAGAAACTCAAACTGCCCAAGCTTCTCGGATTTTTCGCATAGTTTCAGGACTACTTGATCTGCAACCTGGTCAATTGCCAGACCTGCAAAAAATTCACAGTCCAACAAAATATCTGACTTAGTAGCTGAGGAGTGCCCGCAGCTGACTAAAAAAGTTTTTGAGAGGCCAGAATCAAGTCCGAACTCTTGAGTGGCCATCAAAACTGCTTCACAGCTTCCCGGCGCGGCACCAACAGAAATATTCGATGAGAATGGTTTTCCAGATGGTGATTCGGCAAAAGTGAGGTTATTGAGTTCGCCATTTCTTAACCAAACACCTTTCGTCGCGGCGTATGCCCCGATAATTTGTGGAAACAGGTCTGACTCAAATTTCAGATTGAGCAAGACTTGAGATAACTTCTGTAAAATTTGACCTGAAAAATATTCACTGGAATAAATTGGTTTATGCACTAGAAGATAATTCCAGAATTCAATTAATTCGGATTGGTCAAGTTCATTAACCCAAGTTCGAAAAAGACTAGAATCCACTAGTCCAATCATCCAATGGGTGGCTTCAAAATACTTTCTTCGACTAGTAGCTAAATGGCTCTCTTGAAGAGGGTGAACACGGTATTGGATTGCACATTCATCAATCCAGGTTAAGTTCCCCTTTAAAATTAAGCACTGTCCAATCCACCAATCGAAATAGAACCTTGAAGTCGGAACGGATTCCTCAATTAAGTCCGCGCGGAAAAATAGAGACGGCCATAAGAACTGGGGCTCGTGGAAACTTTTTGCAACAGAAATGGGCCTAGAAAGAGTCGCTCTAAACTCGGGTTTTCTCACTCTATTCAATTTTTTGCCATCAGAATCGATAGTTGAAACATTGAACGCGATGGCTGAGAGTGATCGATTGGCTTCGATTTCCCGGGTAAAGTGGTACAAAGAATCAGCAATGAATATATCATCGTCACCAGGGAACACTACCCAACTAAGTTTTCTTTCTTTAATTTCCTTCCAAACCCGAGTTAAACGAGAGTCGTTTTCCTGAAAACGAATACATTCCACATTATTCTTCTGGCACCAGTCGAAAAGCTTGCTTGAAATTCCCTCTGGAGAACCATTATCGAAAATTAATACTTTCGCTAGACCAGTTTGGAGGCAACGTTCCAAACTTTCAAGGCATGCATCTAAGAATTGCGAACGTCCTCTGGTGACAAGACAGATTGTCAGATTCATTCTTCAGCAATCACTCTCGATGAAATCTCATTGGCAATCGTGCAAAAAACCACCTGGTCTTGCCATACATTCAAGAAAGCGGGAGACCTTAAGAAGTCAGAAATTGCTACCAGGTACTTGCGAATTTCCGTCTCTGAAATCCTTTGAAGGAAATCTGAAACAGATTCAAAATTTCTTAATCCTTGAATTGCGACATCCTTTGGAATCCCCGAAGTTTCCAAATTTGGCCCCACATAAATTGGAATTGCACCATTAATCAATGAATCAAAAAGTTTTTCGGTTATATTTTCTGATGAATTTTCGATAACAATAGAAAACTTGGAATTTCTCAGAACAGAATGTTTATCCTTGATTTGCCCAAGGGCACACGGATAGTTTTTACCCAGGTCACCAAAAATGGAGTGAAGGTTTGGTATGTAGCCTGATTTTAGTGCGAATGAGAAAACAGCAAGCCTATGTTTAAGTTGGGTAAATATAGGATCGACCCAAAGCGGACCATAAAGCTTTAAGACTTCAGGATCGAAGCTGTTTACGATTTTCCTTCTGAGAGCATATAGATTCTCTGTAGTCGGACTTACTTTGTTTGCCGCAATCATAGTGAGAAAATTATCTCGTGCATTCCAGCGATCGAAATCGAATATGCGTTCCGAAAACATTTCCACAATGTATTCAGATAAGGGCGTTTCAGAGGGTCTTGGAGAGGCTGGGTTTTCATTAAACAAATATGGCCAGCCCAGGATTCCCACGGAAGAATCTTGGCGCTTTAAATTTCCTGGAAAGAAACAATGATTGTACGAATTCAAAACATTGTGAGAGTACTGTGATGGAAAAACGGATATCGGCTCAAGTGCAATCAGAAACTGCATTTTGTCGGATATCCGACTTCTACGGAAATTCCGCAGAGCCGAATGATTATGGTTAAGATTTACCAAAACTTGTGAATTATCGAGATCCCCTAATTCAAAGCCGAGATTCAAGAAAGCTTGTTCTAAAGAAGGGCAAATTCCGGCCCCCGTCTGCCCATTATTGGCAGTGCCCGCGAAAGCAATCTTCATAGCCACACAGGAAGTCTATACTTAGATATCAATTTCTCAGTGCCAGCTAGGGACATAATTGCGTATCGTAGTATTAACCGAATTGTCTACGCCTGATAGTAAAGTAAAGACATGAGTTCACTCCCGCCCAAAGTTTTCCTGATTTACATTCCTTGTCACTCAGATTACGAAAGAGCGATGGAGACTGCAGCAAGAATACGTACACAATTTGATGCAATTCAAGATTCTAAAATTAAGAAAGAATTTGTGCTTAAAATCTATATTTCCGTAAATGGAATAAATCTCTCGCCGGAAAAATACCACGAGCTAGCAGAATTCGCAGATTTAATAAATTATTTTACTGAACCTCTGAGGGCAGATATCAATATCAATCAGGGATTCTTGAAAGCACTAGAAATTAAACCGAACTATTTCTGGATTTTGAGTGCAAATGAATACTTAGTTGATGGCTCAATCAATTTCATATTAAATTCAATAGTAAGCAATTATGAATCTGACTTGTTTGTCACTAATTCTTTGAATAGATCCACAACTTATTCAACTTCGAATGTGTTTATTGATATACCCTCTGGTAGCGGCTATGGACTTATAAGTTCAGTCATCTATAATTTTGAGAAAACTCGAGGCGCTTTTTCAGCAGGACCAAGGTTCGCTTGGACTGGATGGGGACAACTTGCAGTGCTTCAAACCGCTTGTGAAATATTGGGAAGTTTGCAAGTGACTGAATTTCCCGATTTGCATGTTTATCGAAAACCCTTCACCGATGTGGAGCCCGGCTCCGAGATAAGTGAATTTGAGTTTGTGAGAAGCGCATATGCTCACAGCTATTTTGGAATGCCAATTCTCATTTTTGCCTTATTTTGCCGTGAGAGAAGTATTCGCAATCGAGTCCTTTTTTCCTGGCTGAAGAAAAATTGGTTCAAAATTCGGTATTTCAAGAAAGGATCAAGAGGAAAGCGCGATTCCATGTACCCTCAATTCGACCCTCAATGGACACAACAAATTGCGAATTTGATTCTTATCACCTCAGGGATACTTGTTTTTGTACCATACTTGGTTGGAAGTATTCTCAATTTTGAAACATCGAGACAAAATCCGTTCTTCATTTTTGCAAAAAGAAATTTTGTCAGAAAATGAATGACAAGACTGTTGTATTTGTTATAAATTCAACATCAGGGGGAGGAGCAGAAGTCTCTGCAATGACCATTTTTCAAGAGCTTAAATCTCTTGGTTACAACATAAAAGTGATCGCCATCAATCAAAATCAACTGAATAGTCTTCAAGAATCTGGCTCCATTTTGCAACTTGGTCGAATCTGGAAGGAAGGATTGCGCGGCACACTTTCTGTTTTTATTCGATTTCGGCGAGCGATGAGACAATTGAGTCCGGAAGTAGTGGTTGCTCACTGTGAACTTCCAGAACTGTTTTGTGCATTTATGCCTATTTTTCGATCAAAGTTATTTGTTGTTGAACACACCTCAAATCCATGGAATAACAGAAAAGTTCTGGGATGGTTTATTCGAAAGATTCTAAAATATAGGAAAACTAAATGGATTACCGTAAACAAGTCACGAGGCAAAATCTGGCCAAATGAATCTGAACCAATTTATATCGCAAATCCAGCCGCAAAGAATGAGATTCGTGATCTACAAACAATTCCGGAAAATATTGCATTTATCGGGCGATTAAGAGAGGAGAAGAGACCACATTGGGCAATAAATGCAGCGATAGCAAACGGTTTGGCTATTGCAATTGTTGGAGATGGAAACTATAAATCTTTGCTAATGAAAAAGTATGCAAATCGCAAAGACATTGTCAACTTTTATGGATTCATCGAGAATCCCTGGTCTCATTTATCCCCCGACACACTCATCGTGATGCCATCAGAATTTGAAGGAGACGGACTTGTGGCAGTCGAAGCAATTATTAACGGGTTCCCTCTTCTTCTAGCCGACAACGAAGACTTACGAAGATTTGAATTGCCGGCAGAAAACTATTTCTCAACCGAAATTGAACTCAAAAGAGCACTGCACAAGGTCAAAAATGGCGGAACGCAAGTCTTTGCAATTCCGAAATCATCAAGCATGAACATGAAAAATGAACGGGATATTCAAACTATTGCTAGTCAATGGGTTCGAGTCCTAAGTTTGAGTGCATTAGAAGTATAGTGCGCCCCGAAACCATCGTGATATTAGAACCTAACCAATCAGTTCGACATTAAATAAACACTGCCTCACTGTATCGAAAAAATCGCACTGCGAAGAACGAGCTAAGTTTTGAATCTACGAATCTAATCGATTTACAGTGTTTCAAGATTCTTCGTCCAACTAAGAACATCAAACAATTTGTTCATGTCTTTCCTAAATTCATTTACTTCTTTAGAGTCAAAACTAAGATTAAACATTTCTTGGTTTAGGATATTTGACATCGACTTCTTGTCAAAATGAAATTTTAAGTAATCTAAAGCGGCGGGCGCACAATCTGAATCCCCCATGAATTTTTCGAGTCTACTTCCTTGATCTAAGAAATCTTCAAGACTTATTTGTCCGGGCATGCCTATAAACCATGGATTCCCGGTAACGATAGTCTTATAGCCCAGAAGACTCCTTTCCAAAGCTATCGTCCCAGTCATCGTTAACGCGATGTATTGGTCCTCTTCGAGATCCAATTCCTGGACAAATATACAATTCAATAGTTTCAGTTGCGAGTAGAATTCCTTGCTCCTGGCTGTTCCGATCCTATCTGGATATTTATTGATCAATTTCGCACTTGCAATCAATGCCGGATGTTCTCTGTAATAGATGACCCCTGAGAAACCTGAGGCTCTTATGGCCGAAACGATATCAATAATATTTGCCCACTTACCCCCATCTGGAAAACTAGTTGCCTCTGGTTGGAAATGGGAAAAAATAACAATGGGTAAATCAGGCGAGTTATCTCCTAATCTCGAAAAAGGGATAATTCTCTCCAAATCCTTTTCACAGTGCTTTAAATATGCCTTAATTGCTTTGTTTTGCTCTTTCAGAACCCTTATCTCTGATCCAAGCTTGAAGCCTGAAATTTCGACAGAATGAGCGTCAGAAATTTTATTTTGCTTAACAAAAAAGTTCTTCACATAATAGAGAAAGATCAGGCATATAGAGATTTTTTGAAAAGGAATGAATCGGTTAGCAAGAGTCTTTGGGTGACTATTCGCGACGGTTTTTTTGACCTTCGTAAGCACATCCGAATCCAGGATAAAATCAGAATATTCTTGAGATATTATTTTTCGCGATTGAATTCCATTTGTTTGAATTAATGGCAAAAGCCGGGAGTCGACAACTGTTGCGTAGAGGAAAACTAGTTTAGCTCCAACCAACTCACCTGCCAGTTCAAGAATGAATCCCTCTAGCCAATGATTAGAACCAAAGGGAAAGACGATAACTTTTACATTTTTATCCTTTAAGACAGTTGCCAAATTGATGATAGTTAACCCAATTTTTCGATAGTTAAGTTCCATGAAAGGTTGATCGTCAAAGTGGCGGCTAAAAATCGGACTAAGATACTTTAATTTATAAATAATATCTGGGAGAGCGTGAAGCTCATGCAGCTCTTGAACTCTTTGCGAAATGATTTCCTCACCATCATAAGTCCAACGAAAATTTCCGCTATTTGTGATTACTGACAAATTTTCAAATTGGTTGAGAAAACGCGACTCATTCTGATTATTGTAAAGTAGAATCGCATTAGGTATCTGATTCATTCACTTCCTCAATAACATGAAAGCATTTGGAATAATTGTTTATGAAATTGCCTTTTCATGCGGCAATCATAACACTCTCATAATGCTCAGCACCCTCAACTAATTAATTTGTTTCAGTTCTTCATTCCTAAAAGCTGTTAGTACTATCAAGAAATTTATGTTAATTAAGTTTGATATCTTGATTTTAGATTAGACCTTTCAATTTTTGGTCTCTAGTTTACGGAAATATTAAGCCGGGGAGAGCAGGTATTGAGTATCTGTTTTCCTCAATAATGGTATGCCCAGCAAGCTCGGGTACCAGAATCCAAGGCGATTGATAAATCCGTGCTCTTTTTCCCGGAGTTCCAGTTTGAAGATTGGATCGACCCAAACCGGTGAAGATGATTTCCGATTTCCTTCGGATCGAACATCAACTATGGTCAATGATGCCGAATTTAGATCATTTGAATTATTTATGATTGGCATCTTTTCCAAAATAGAGTATCCGGACTTGCGTATAGCGACATCCAAGTCAGATATATAGTTTAATCTGGTCATTCGTGCCTTTTGTTCTTCGGAACCTCTTTCATAGTCTGGTTCAATGAAGATTATAAAATCTCTGGTGACGCGCCCAATTTCCGTAACTAATTCAATCTCTTTCCCTCCATTGGGTTCTAAAGAATGAATTGTCATACTCACATCAATAGACTTGTCCGGTAAAGGCAAACACCCAATTTCGGCAGCTGCAAGGTTCAAATTTATTCGAAATTCTCTTGCATTCTTTTCGGCCCAACTTAACCTAGAAATTGATGCATCTATTCCAAGTGCATCTTGTAAACCTAATTTCTTAAGTATGGGAAGAAAATTAGTTGATTCGCCTGTCCCACAGTCAAGTACTATCGAGTCGCTTTTCAAGTATTTTGATATGTAATTTACGATTTCTGACGTAAAAGATTCAACAAGTGCAGATTGATTTTTAGAAAATGCCGTATATGATCCGGCTTGTAACTCGTAAATCATAGTTATTGCGTTAAAATCTATAGGCAAATTCCAACTTTTGATTAATTCAGACATACTCTGACCCTCGGCATGAGCTTTACTTAATGATAAAAACTGTTCGTGGTTATACTTCATAATGCGATTTTAGCAATTGTTTAACCTTAAACTAGTAGGAAACATCCATTAGAACTGGGCAAGTTGAGTGACGGCACCAAGGTATGGTTAATCATGGCTTTGTAACATGGCCAATCCACGGAAAAAGATAGAATTACGTAATGAACTAGGCTTTAACGAAGATTTCAGTTACCCACAGAATCACTCTTTGCTACGTTATGTAACTAGGCCATAGAACCTCAGAACAAATTATTAATAGAGGTTAGCAATCCTGAGCCAAGACTTGCGGAAAGCGTCCTTGACGCAAGAATTAAGTTTGTTTCCGTTGGGGCGTTATAAAGCCTAGATGATTCCTAAGTGGACTTGTTGAATGGAGAGCGGAGAAAAGCAATCCTACAGAATACTATTGATGCGAATCCTTAGGTGCTGGATGACTGGAGCAAGTAAGAGGGCGCGCGAGAAATAAATCCTAATCCCCGCTATTAATTTTCCACATTAAGAATTTCTACCATTAAAATATGGAAATTCTGGCCGCAAGGAATAGAGAAATTCAGATTAATTTTTCCATAATTGAACTTAAGATAGAATTTGCAGACTGAGTAAAATTAACAATCATGTAATTTAATCTTGCTTATAACTATTGTGAGCGCCTTTGTCTAGGGCAAAAGTATCAGCGTAAATCCAGTGCCCTTCCTCCAGGAATGTTGGTGCATAGAAGTTAACTTGTGCAATCTTCCAACTAATCTTTGTTCCAACTTGTGTAGTTGAAGGCAAGAGTGCCTGCCCGCCATTTCCAATGACACAAACCGCCGCTAATTGAGAAACCTGACTCCAGCTACCTATAAACAATTTTGCTTGAGACATGAGATATATATCTTCCCAAATATCTCCTTTAACAAAATTGGTTTC
>JACCDN010628921.1_pt1 | contig 11975 bp, 12 predicted proteins | sample 7441691 | NCBI WGS metagenome assembly JACCDN01 (sample SAMN15323439, study PRJNA562643) | freshwater metagenome | isolation source: river surface water | place: USA:Blue River Watershed | collected 2017-08-16 | reverse complement strand
TGAGGAGCGCTGCCGTACCGACGGTGGCGCTTGGAGTGCTCCCGAGTGAAGCAAAGTAATGATAGAGTCGCTTGATCATGAGAAAAAAATGCTAACGTTTGCCAAAAACAAGCCCCTGATACTCATCGGTCACGAGCGTTGTTTCGCGACGCCATTCCCGTCCATACGGTACCAGATTCGGCTCCGTCTGCCAAATAACCGAAAATTCCTCTGGCACCGAGAGGGTCGAAACAAGCACACTCCCTGGTGAGCCAGACTGCTTCTGATAGAGTACGGAGTACGATTGTGGATCACTAGCCCCCAGGGCCGAGACATCAATAGTAAACGGGAGCCGGTAGCGATACTCCACTGTCACTGACTCCTTGGGACTGACATAGACCCAAGCTCCAAAGACGGTCTTCCCGGCATCTTCCGAAATACGCACACCACTCTCATCGTCGATCGTCTGTCCCGCTTCTTCACGCACCACATCGGCATCACGCCGAAATCCGAGTCGCTCATAATCGAGAGGCTCCGGTGGAAACTCCCGAGTCGTTCCACTAGTCGACAAAAGTTCTGATCCTTTTGGTACATAGACTCGCAGGTAGTCCGCATTGACTCGATTCCACCAGTCGTACGGCGTATCACCTCCACGGTGGGTCCGAGTAATAGTGACCGTATCAGTAATCGAGCCATCACTCGCTATCTCCGCTCGGTGTTTGATCGTTTCATCGATCACGCCATCAGTCTTGTAGCCATTGATGTTGCTATGGATAACCGAGAGATAGTCTTTGCTCGTGGCGAGTACTCTCCCCGACCATCCGATCTCATCGATAAGCCTCTCCGTCGGCTCGTGGCGTGCGTACATGAGGATATGCTTCTCATTGAGACCAGCCATGAGCGCCTCGGCAATGCGGCGAGAGGTCGCCCTGTCCTGGAGTGCAAAGACTCGTGAGATGAGCTCTCGTGAGAGATCGACGAGTATCTTCTTCGGCTCATTCAACTCTTTGTCGTACTTGACCTCAACCTGTTCCTGAATAACGGGGATAAAATTGTCTGCATCCACCGTCACCCCATACTGGGGCAGATCGATTGGCCCGATAACCGCGAGGAGTTTTTGCATCACGGTCGGCGTGAGTGTGATGACACCGTCCACGGTGGGTCCACCTGTTTTCTCGTAAAAGAAGATGGCTTTTTCGGCAGCGGTCGGAAAGTCCGGTGACCAATTGCTGTCATGGAGACTCCAGCCGGCACTAATCTTTTGAATGGGTTTCGGTGGAACGATATTTACTTTGAGCTGACCATCGGGATTGAATATACCATCGACAAAAAAACGTCGAATGACTCCCAGGTTCACATCGACCAGGGCATAACTCCCAATAAATCCACCTGTCGCTCGAAGCTCGTGATTGTTCTGGAGGAGAAAAAGATAGGTCCGTGGACCGTTGCCCCCAAGGAGCTCTTCGATCAAGGCATCATTTTTTTCAAACCCCCGAAGGAGATCGGTGAGTATCGGCAGACTCTCTCGAACCGTCAGAAATTTACTTCGTTTGTCTTCGGGGATGTCGGAGAGATTGACCCCTTCAAGCTTGGCACTCGCTGCCTCAAGCGACTGGCGTGTCAGAGCGAGCGGCTCACGTGCCTGTTCAAAGAGACTAATGAGCGACACCTTTTCACCTGCCGCGTAAATGTCTTTGGAGACCATGAGCTGCTCCACCAGGATTGCCATCGGTACGCCCGCCTGAGCAAAATGGGCTCCCGCTTCAATCACCAACTTTCCCGAGGCTATCGGCGTAAGGCCAGGAATGAAACGCAGGTATTCGATGAGTCCCGATCCAGGAAATGACAGGTACTGATCGGCAGCTGCAAAGTACTGTGAAGCACTCTCGAGCTCGAGGATGGCAGTATCATAGTCTCTCTGCCGGAGCGCTCTTTCAGCGTGCATGAGCGACTCATAGCCAGCTTCCCCCTGGCTCATGATATCGGATTTGACCCGAAGAATCTCTTTACCCCCCATGAAACACCCTACGCAAAGAAGGGCGAATGCTAGGACAACGAACACTCGCGGTGTCCGAGACGCCCGCTTGGGCCGTGGCGACACGGGAGGCATCGTGACCGCCAAATGGTTCGGAGAAACAGGGACACGAGGCGGTCGCGGAGCCACCAGGAGGACTGGCGCAGGTGCAAGAGTCGGACGTGACATGTCCGACAAAGTAGCCCGGGGTTTAAGAGAGTATGGTTGAGGCATGAGAATCTGTAGGATTGATTATTGTATTGGCGTGGGCCTGGTAGAGCGCAAGGGTCAGAGTCGCCATCGTTCTAAAACTATAGCGAGCGACCTGGCGATAGCCACGCTCTCGAAGAATCTCCACGTATGATCGATCCGTCGTGATGCGATGTAGCGCCGAAATCAGTGCCTCTCCGTTCTTTGATTCATAATAGGAGGCTGCTTCACCGAGGATCTCAGGGAGCGAGCCAGCTTCTGAAGCGACCACGACCGCTCCGCGACTCATCGCCTCAAGTGGTGGCAAGCCAAAACCTTCGTAGAGCGATGGAAAGACGTAGGCACGAGAAAATCGATAGAGTGGGGAGAGCTCGCGGTCCGTCAAAAAACCGGTAAAAATAACATTCGTGAGCCCGAGCTCCTCTGTCTTCTCACGAAGTCGTTGATAAAAGAAATCCGCTTTGCCGACCAGTACGAGACGATACGTCGGAAACGCTCTCGCCACTGCAAACAGAATCTCGAGATTCTTGTGTGGATACGCATTGCCGACATAGAGAAAATATGGGACGACTGCCTCCAGTATATCATGAGACGTTCCAGAAATGAGTGAGAGTCGCTCAAAGAGCCTCCGGGTTTCTTCTGCCCCGCTCCACTCACAAGACAGCTCCGCTCCTTCATAGGTCACCGTAATTTTCCCCGCGCTCAAGGGATACGTGGCGAGGAGATCGGCTTCGGTAAAGTGAGAGACTGTGATAATCGATCGGGCCCGAGCGATAGCCGAAGCAATAACAAGACGGTAGACGAGAAACTTAGCCCAGTAAAGTGGCGCCCATCGGGTAGTGTTCCGGAGCGTCGGATAGTGCACCAAGATAAGATCATGGATCGTTACGACAAACGGTCGTCGATAGAGGAGCGGTACATTGAAATGTGGGAAATGCACCAGATCAAACCGAAATCGATACAAGAGCATGACAAAGAGCGTCTGCTCAGAGAGACCATACCAGGCATACTGAGCCACTACCTTCCGAAACCGCGGTGAACGAGGTATATATTCGTCGAAGTTTTCTCGACGCAGAAATACAACATACTCATTGTCAGTGTCGATCGCTTCGAGATGTAGAATAAGCTTCTCGGTATACCGTCCCAAGCCCTTGCCGAGTGATCCATAAAAGCGTGCGTCAATACCGATGCGCATATGACTATAACTATGAACGAAGCGTCTTCCCCTTCCCTTCAAACATGTAGAGGAGGAGCGCCTGTGAAACGAGAATCTTGAACACGTCACTATCCTCAATACGGTTGACTGTTTTCCCAAAAACCAAAAATGCAGAGACACCTCTCGCCTGGCGCGGAGATCGGACTACCGCGCGATCGTTGGTCTGCCAAAAATACTTGCCTTCTGCCAAGAGCTCGGCCGCGGTGAGCGACTGCGCAAAAAAGTTGGCGCCATTTTTTTCATACATGCACTCCATAGTTTTGTTGCGAGTGTGCACAAAGCAGAGCGCCACCTGATCCGTTTTACCCAGGAGGCTCACCGTTTCAAGGAGTGAAGTATAGATATTGCTCTCATCCTTCAGTGCCACTGCCGTGACCTTGGGCAAATCAAAAATAAAGTCCTGAACGATATCAAGCTTGCGATTCATCTCACCGATATACGAGTAGGAATCAGAGAGATCGCGGGTGATGAGACTGGTCTGTTTTTCGAGGTGGAGCTTCTCCCGAATGAGCTTGAGGAGCGTTTTTTCCTTGGCCAAGTAGATCATGAACCCGAAGGCTCCAAAACAAAAAATAAGGAGCGCCTCAACATCTTCCTCCCGAAGAAATCCGACCTCCCGCGCGATAAACTGTGGCGTCAAGATAGCCAAAACAAACAGCGTGAGGTAGATCCAGTACATAGATTGAGATAAATGGCCCTAATGGGTTACCCCTTGCTCACGATGTCTCTCATGTAGTCTTTGACCTGGTCCCCGATATCTTTGCGTTCCACGGCATAAGCGAGGATGGTCATCATATAGTTCAAGGGATCGCCGGTCGTCATCCACTGACCTCCCTCCACTGTCTTGGCATAAAAGGTCCCGCCCTTCTCGATGTAGTTGTGGATAGCATCCACGAGCCAGAGTTCATTACCCTTCCCCAACGCAGTCGTTTTGAGAATATCCAGTATTTCTTGATTGAGGATATAACGACCGAATCCAGCGAGTCGCGACGGTGCTTCTTCTTGTGACGGCTTTTCGATGATATTTCTCACCTGCATCGTCTCAGGATCGACGTCGACGATACCATATTTGGATACCTCGCTCTGTGGTACTTCTTGTACACCGAGCATCGGCTGACCATGCTTGTTGTACTCATCAACCATCTGCTTGGTAAATGAAACATCGGACTTGACCAAGTCATCACCAAAGCAGTAGATGAACGGTTCATCGTCAACCAGGCTCGCAGCCGAAAGTGCCGGTGTCCCATTGCCATAGGGGCCCTTCTGACGAATATGGACGAAATTGGCGAGCTCCGCGATACGATGAACCTGCTCGTACCGTTCCTCCTTACCATTCTTCCGGAGGTCATCCTCGAGGGCGGTAGAATAGTCAAAGTGATCCTCGAGCGGTTTCTTGTCCCAACGCGTCACAAAGATGATATCCTCGATACCTGCTTCGACGAGCTCCTCGACGACGAGCTGGATGATTGGCTTGTCGACAATAGGGAGCATCTCCTTGGGCATCGATTTAGTCGCAGGCAGGAGTCGGGTACCACTCCCGGCGACGGCGATGATAGCTTTCTTAATTTTCTGGATTGGCGCTTGGGACATAGTCGCGTTCTTACTTCTTAATTGACACTATCTTCTTATACTCGGCGGTAAACTCAGCAATAGCCTCGTTGATCATGGGGTGCATCCGGCGACCGAGTTCTTTCTCCCGAGCAAATGTCCCGGCCTCATAGAGCGACTCGTGTGTCCCGGTATCAAACCAGGCGCCCTCTATGACGCGGACATCGAGCGCGCCCTCTCCAAGGTAGTGACGCTGGAGATCAGTGATCTCGAGTTCACCCCGCTCTGAGGGTTTGAGAGTCTTGGCGACCTCGATAGCCCGCCCATCAAAGATATAGACACCCGGGATAGCATAGCGACTCTTGGGGGCGACTGGCTTTTCTTCGATCGATATGACCGTTTGGTCCGGAGCAAACTCAACGACACCAAACCGCTCCGGATCACTCACTTCTTTGGCAAAGATGCGCCCGCCCTTTTCAAAGGTCTGGATTGCTTCAGTAAAGTCATCTTCAAAAATATTGTCCCCCAGGACGAGGGTCGATGGCTCACCATCGAGAAAGTCCTCAGCCAACACATAGGCCTCGGCCAATCCACGAGGCGCCTTTTGTACCACAAATGACAGGTTCACACCAAACTTGCGGAAAAGTGAACCCAAGAGGTTGAGGTAGCTCCCGGAGTGCTCGGGTGACACGATGATGAGGATATCTCTGATACCGGCTTTGATGAGGGTATCGAGCGGATAGAAAATCATCGGGCGGTCATAGACCGGGAGGAGCTGCTTTGAGGTGATAGCCGTGAGCGGGAGGAGTCGCGTCCCAGTCCCACCGGCGAGAATGATGCCTTTCATAGTGTTGTATTTAATAAACCGGAAACTGCTTACAGAGCTTCATAACAGACTTCCGGATATCCTGCAAGACTTTCGTATTGCCGCCCGAGCGGAGCGCCTCGTCGATACAACCAGCGATAACCTTGATTTCTGCCTCCTTCATCCCTCGAGTCGTGACCGCTGGGACGCCGATCCGGACACCGCTTGGGTCCATCGGACCACGTGGGTCATCCGGAATCACGTTTTTATTGACCGTGATGCCGATCTGATCAAGCATCTTTTCGGCCTCTTTGCCGGTCACACCATAGCTCTTCACCACATCAATCACAATCATATGATTCTCGGTACCACCAAAGAGGATAGAGGCACCGCGCTTCACTATTTCTTTCTCAAGTATCTTGCCATTCTTGAGTACCTGCTTCGCGTACTTGCGAAATTCTGGTTTGAGCGCCTCGCCAAAGGCGACAGCCTTCGCCGCGATGGTATTCATGAGTGGTCCACCCTGGAGTCCGGGGAAGACTGCCCGATCAACGGCTTTCGCCAAATCAGCTCGACAGAGGATCACGCCACCGCGCGGACCGCGGAGCGTCTTGTGGGTAGTTGTGGTCACAATATCGAAAAATGGCACCGGATTGGGTATCGCCCGGCCAGCCACGAGACCAGCGATATGAGCCATATCCATCATCGAGTAGGCACCGACTTTCTTGGCAATCGCCGATATCTTCTCATAATCAAGCTGGCGAGTATACGAGGAGAACCCAGCGAGGACGAGCTTGGGCTTCACCTGCTTGGCAAGCTTCTCCAATTTCACATAATCAATGGTCCCATCAGCCTCGGTCTTGTAGCCGACAAACTGATAAATCTGTGCTGGGAGCGTAAGTGGATGACCATGCGTGAGGTGCCCACCGTGTGAGAGGTCCATCCCGAGGATGGTATCACCGGGCTTGAGGATAGCTGAATAGGCAGCCAGGTTGGCTGGCGCGCCGGCATGTGGCTGGACGTTCGCATGCTCCGCCCCAAAGAGTTTCTTCACCCGATTGATAGCAAGCGTCTCCACCACATCAGTAAATTCCTGACCACCGTAGTAACGTCGGCCTGGGTACCCCTCAGAGTATTTGTTGGTAAGGACCGTCCCGAGTGTTTCCAGCACTGCCTGCGAGACATAGTTCTCGGACGCAATCATCTCGAGCCCCTCTGCCTGGCGTTTCTCTTCACCAAGCACAGCCTCATATACATCTTTGTCAGCTTTTTTGAGTAGTGGATGCTTCAACATACAGTTCATTTACAGCAAATAAAAATCTTGAACATATTTCAAAATTTTAGATCATAGTCCTTCGTGTACAAATTCTTCGAGCGCCTCTGTGTAGTGACGGAGCTTCGGTCGTTTGGTATTGAGGAGCACGGAACAACTTGGTCGACGTGCTGGACGCGGAAACGTCTCGCTTGTCACTGGCTGTACCACTATGTCCTTTTCCGCAAACGCGTAAAGCTCTTGCACGGCTTCATACCACGTCGCTCCACCCTCATTGACCAAATGGTACGTACCCCAATCACTCTCAGATTCGATCAGCTCTTTGGTAGCCTCTGCGAGGTCTGGTGCATAGGTAAAGCAACTTTTCTCATCATCTACGGCCTGCACCTCCGTTTTGGTTTGTGCCTGCTCAAGCATAACCGCAAAGAAACTGCGCTTGGCTTCTGGACTCTTCCCTGGTCGCCCAAAAAGCTTGGAAAGACGGATGAGATAGTAGTCGCTCGCCGCTTCTCGCACAGCACGCTCCCCAGCGTACTTGCTCTCGCCATAACGAGAGAGCGGGTTTGGGAGAGCCTCTTCATTATACCCTACTTGGTTCGTTGAACCAGCCCCACAGCACCCTCCGCCACAACAGCCCGTTTCCGCCTTGTTGGCCTCGAGTGCCCCATCAAACACGTAATCGGTCGAATAGTGTACGAGTATATATCCCAGTTTCTTGCTCAGTTGAGCCAAGAACTTCGGTACTTCACGGTTGAGGAGGAGCGCCTTTTTATATTCCTCGTCATCTGTTTCGCACTTGTCGACCGCGTTGTAAGCGACAGCATTTACGACGATAGCAGGTCTCAGGGCTGTAATTTTGGTCTCAGCCAAGGGGAAATCCGTGATATCGATATCTTCCCGGTCCCAGGCCGTCACTTCATACTTGTCCCCATCAGAAAAAGCCCGGACCAGCTCCTGGCCGAGCATCCCGAAACTCCCGAGTATCAACACCTTCTTTTTCTCTATCATTTGGCTATTTTAGCAGAAAAACTCATTCCTTGAAATTCGTCGAGACGCTCCTGCATTATTGAAACTGCCCGTTTTGTTTTTCACGAATCTTTGGAATTTTGTGATCGAGGGCCTGCATAATATCGACGTTTAGTGCCTTGGCCAACATGAAAGTACAGATAACGACATCAGCAAACTCATCCTGCAAATCAGTCGGTGCATGATCCTTCATCTTGTCCTTACGCTGTCCGCCTATTGATGCCAAGACCTCGTCACAGAGCTCGCCATACTCTTCTCCTAGTTTGATCGTCCGCGCAAACATGTGTTCTCGTTCACTGAAATCGTCCTCCCGCAGCGCTCGAAACATCGCATCCTGCTCGTCGATAAATTTTTGGAGTTCTTCTATAGTCATGACTCTTTTTTCTTGAATAATGTGAAACTGCCAAGTAACGCTATCCATCCAATAATACTACTCTCCAAAAAGTACTGAACCGGTGCTACAAGATTGTTCAAGTTTCGATCACTGACAGAAAGAATACTCAAAATACTCGCCACGCTCATGATTAGCCAAGCTGTCGCATTTTCGGTATCAGGATATTTTACCACTTTAACAATCGTTGGAATTGAAGCCAACGCACTGGTCCCCATCGCTATCACCAATGCCCAGAGTGGTTCATGAGTAAGTCCCCATACTACAAGCGCAAGAGTAGCAGCGAAAAAGCAAAAATAATCTATCCAGCCGTATTCCGTGTATCCATACCCTTTGAGACACAATATTGTAAATACGATGGTATTAAAAGTGACCATCATCAGAATGAGCACTGACCAAGACCAGCCAGATTGGAGCTGAGCAATAATAGCAATAACTGAAAGCACTGACCACAATGATTGCGAAACAATGTTTGGCTCGGTCTCACGTCGCAAAATACTTCGAAAATACGGTACAGCTGATATTACCTGCAAGATTCCTGATACTAGGCCGAGGACGGTGTACATATCCATACTATTTTTCCAGCTTCAAAAATTCTCTCTCAGTCACTACTTCAATCCGATGGTCAATGATTTTGAGCGCTGACTGGTCATCAAGGGCGTAAATGGTGCGTGGAAACTGCTCCTTCATCGATTCGATGAGAGGGGTACGGAGATGTGTGAAATAGTCAGAGTTCAAGTGTGGCAAAATTGAGAAATCGTACATGCCCATCCCTTCTTCGCTCCCAACAAAGGATTCCTCTGGCCAGAGCTCCTTGGTCAGCTCACTCGGGAGGAGCTTGCCCACCACCATACTCCCAGCGCTAATCCCCATGTAGACACGGGTCTCAAGGAGTGTTGGCAGTGCTTCGGCCACTCCACTCTCACGCATGACACGGGCGAGGTACTGTTCGTCCCCACCACCAAACACAAGGAGGTCCGCTGACTCAAATCGCTTCTCCCAATTCTCTCGAGGCACCGCCGAGATATCGACGATATCGAACGATTTCAAGCCCAGTTTCAAAAAGTCATTATAATTCTCTATAAGCCAACTTTTATCATCAGCAACCATATTCGCTGCCGTCGGCACAAACACCACCTTGGTCTCGCTAGCCGATTTGCCAAGCAAGTCCAACAACACCTTTTCAATCGAGGCATTACTGATTCCGGCTGAAGTGAGGAGAAATTTCATAACTACCGTTTATCGTACTGTTCAGTATAGTACTTTTGATACTCGCCACTCTTCACGTTTTTCCACCAAGCCTCGTTCTCTTTGAACCATTCGACGGTTTTGGCGAGACCCTCCTCGAGGGTAACGGTCTGTTCCCAACCGAGTTCGGTTTTGATCTTGGTGAAGTTGATCGCGTAGCGTCGGTCGTGACCAGCGCGGTCCTTTACGTATTCGATAGACGACTCATCCTTGCCCAAAAGTTCAAGGAGCTTCTTCACAATGACAATATTCTCGGTCTCGGCATTACCGCCAATACAATAGGTCTCGCCAATTTTCCCCCGGTGAATGATCATGTCGATAGCACGACAATGGTCCTCGACGTAGAGCCAGTCACGCACCTGGAGACCATCTCCATAGACCGGCACGGACTTGCCCTCAAGAAGATTGGTGATAGCGAGTGGGATGAGCTTCTCCGGAAAGTGATACGGACCGTAGTTGTTGGAGCAGTTGGAGATGGTCACCGGAAGGCCATAGGTGTGGTAGTACGCGCGGACCAGGTGGTCAGAGGCAGCCTTGGAGGCGCTATAGGGACTGCGTGGATCGTACGGAGTCGACTCGTCAAACGGTGCATCATCGTTCTCGAGTGATCCAAACACCTCATCGGTTGAGACATGATGAAAGCGTTTGCCATGTTTCTTGGCGGCTTCGAGGAGGACATAGGTCCCATGGACATTGGTCACGACGAAAGCCCCGGGATCCATGATCGAGCGGTCAACATGTGACTCAGCGGCAAAGTGGACGACGATGTCACACTCGGCTACGAGCCCATCGACGAGTGTGGCGTCCGTGATACTCCCTTTCACAAAGCAGTGCTGTGGATTCTCCTCGGCACTCTTCAAATTCTCCAAGTTCCCAGCATAAGTCAGATCATCGAGCGTCACCACCTCGTACTCAGGATACTTTCCGAGGATAAAGTGAACAAAATTACTGCCGATAAATCCAGCTCCTCCTGTGACCAATAACTTCATAGTTCTAGCTGTTAAAAACAAATTCGTTTGGAATATCTGCAAACAATGGATGCTGCTTATCTTTCTCGGAAACAATTGGCGTCACCTCTCCCCACTCAATACCGAGGGCCGGGTCATTCCAGACAATACCTCGTTCATGCTCTCGCGAATATGTGTTAGTACACTTGTAGGTAAAGATGGTGTCGTCTTCAAGTGCAATGAATCCATGCGCAAAGCCTCGTGGTATCCACAACTGACGATGATTCTCCACTGAGAGCTCAACGGCCACGTGCTGTCCATACGTAGGCGACCCCGCACGGATATCGACAGCCACATCGAGCACCCGACCCCGAGTGACCATGACGAGCTTGCCCTGGGCCAGAGGTGGCGCCTGATAGTGGAGCCCCCGGACTACCCCCTTCTTGGAAACAGAGAGGTTGTCTTGGACGAAGTGCTCATCGGGCGCAAGCCCGAGCATCTCCCGGTAGCGCGCTTCTGAAAATGTCTCCATGAACATCCCCCGCTCGTCGGTGTACACATCCGGCGTCACAATCAGCACCCCTTCCAAATTGGTCTTTTCGATGTTCATACTACGAATAGTTATTTCAGATGCCAGGTGAATGTTTTTTCGATGTCTATACTTTACTCCATTTTGTAACCATTCAGGTGAGACTTTTTATCATTGTTTCGGACTCATCAACTCTCTCGGTTACCGAAAAAATAGCCTCGATCTACAGCGGGTCATAGCTCTTTTTTCGAACCGAGAGGCTTCTTCAAACAACAAAACAATGAAAAAAATCCACCTGAAGATTACTTCGAGCCACTCTCATGTACCTGTATTCTAAAATATCCCCAGAATAATAGCAAAAACCGCCCTTGCGGGCGGTTTGGAGCGACTAGAGGCGGATGTCATTCATCACGTCATCGAGGGTCTTCTTTTCTTCTACCGACTTCGGTGCATCAGCGACCGGAGCAGCAAAAGATTCACGAGACTCTCTCGGCTCACGTGGCGGACGGAGCGATCCTTCTGGTTCGTTGATCTTGAGATTGACCCGAGCGTTGTTTCTCGCACCGATAACACGGAGGAGGGTTCGGAGAGCCTTGGCGGTCATCCCCTCACGACCGATCACCATCCCCATATCCTGCGGGTTCACATCAAGCGTGATGAGCACGCCCATTTCGTCTATCTTTCGTTCTACCTTCACATCGTCTGGATTATCGACGAGCATCTTGACGACGTACTCGATAAAATCCCGATCCTTCATTGCATTGTCAGTCATAAGACTATAGCCACACG
>JACCDN010407187.1_pt1 | contig 11976 bp, 12 predicted proteins | sample 7441691 | NCBI WGS metagenome assembly JACCDN01 (sample SAMN15323439, study PRJNA562643) | freshwater metagenome | isolation source: river surface water | place: USA:Blue River Watershed | collected 2017-08-16 | reverse complement strand
AGAACTTTTCCATTCATTTTATTTTCAAAAATCATAAACCTCGCAGAACCGCTATTAGCAATGACTGAAACCATGTTGACAGCAAATCTGCTTGATGGAATTGCTAATATCGAAATCTTGCCTTTTGCTGAAAATTCTTTAGCAATAATTTCTCTTGATGAAAGAGAAGTCTCATCACTTCAATGAATTAAGGCTTTTTCGCTCTTAGCTTTGCTTTTTATTTTTGGATATTCTTTGTCAATTGATTCTTGAATTATTGCTGGTTGCTGCTTGTAAGATTTAAAAGCAGGCTTTTGTGGTGTCATCTTCCACTTGTCTAGAAGCCTTGAGATTGTAGTGATGCTATTCTGGTTGGAGCTTGACATAATCTAAGATTAATCCTCAACTACATCAGAAAAATGATGAAGAAAAACCCATTATCGGCAATGCAGCTATTACAGAATTTTTTGATCAGAATTTTATCGGGGATTTTTGGGATATTTTCTAGGATTTTTTGTGCTTTAGAAAATATTGCGATTGAAGTTTTTTTGGGGGGCTAGGGTTTAGAATTGGGTACTTCGGTGGGGACTATTTAGTTTTTTGGAAAGTTAGATTTGCGACGGCCCCCATATCCAAGGGTCTTTGCTTCAGATGCCGCCCATAATCTGCGACCCATTTCATTTAGGCAAAATGAAATGATTGTTTAAGTTATTTTTGCACAGCTCCTAAATGAAGGTATAGTTAAAATACCATTGATTTGCTGATCATGCTGATTTATCTCAAATTGGCAACTTTGCTTAGCTAATATTTGATTAATTTGGTCGCAACTTACTGCTGATAAGTCAATATTTTCAGCTTTTGTTTTTAAATAAAAAATTACGATCAACTCATCTAAATGACTAACCATCGCTGCAATTACCACATTGCCACCCTTATCTAATTTCAGCAGCAAAGAAAGAATCTTTTTTATAGCTTCAACAAAAACCAGCCGATCAATTTTAAGACTTAGCATATTTTTAGGCTCGTAAGGCTGCTCAAATTTAATGCGATTTTGATATTTTTCGCCAAGATGAACAATAAAATCTTCAATAAAATCAGTAATTGAAAAAATTTCTTCTTCAACATTTAATTTATTATCAATTACATTTTCATCAAGTGCGTTACAAATAATTGCCTTAAGCTTAACCGCGCTTAAATAAATTTTATTAATATCTTCCAAATAACGACGATGCGGTAATGGGCCATATGGCTCCTTACGCAAAACTAGCGAAATTTGATTGATGGTATCGATATGTTGCGATAATTCTAAAGGTAAAACGCTTGATACCTGGCTTTTGATATTTTTAATATCACGATTGTGAGTTTCTTTAACTTTAACCAAATTAATGGTTTTTTCTTTAACTTTGGCAATTAAAAGGTCAAAATCAATTGGCTTAATCAAATAATCATTGGCAGAAAGATTAGCGCCCTTAATTACATCTTCTTTTTGACCCAAAGCAGTTAGAAATATAAAGGGAGTGGTATTATTTCTGATATTTTTACCCTCTCTAACCATCTTTAACAGGCCATAGCCATCAAGCTCTGGCATCATGATATCGGAAATAATTAAATCCGGTTTATTTTGCATAAAACTTTCAAAACCAAGCTTGCCATTATGAGCCTCAAACACTTCAAAACCCTCATCTCGCAAAATTTCAGAAATATTTTCACAAATATCTGGCTCATCTTCAACGCATAGAATTTTTATTTTATCTTCGCTCATATTTTTTAAATCAAAGTTAAATTCATAACAATTTGGATCCGTTAAAATTCCTTAAAATTTCGCTTACTATTTCATCATCAGTTAGATCTTTTTTTTGTTCATCTTTTTGTGCGATTGGCTGATTAGAATCAAGATTTTGGCTAATTTTGGGTGTAATTACTTCGCTTTTCAACTCCTTATTATCGGTATTTTGAATTATGGTTTTTAAATCCGGCAAATCATGTAAATAGCAGATTCTTGCCAGCAACATCTCAAAAATAATTTTTGGACAATTGCTATTATGTATTTCGCCCAGGCCTTTAAGCAACATTTGCCAAATTCTGGTTAAAGCTGATAATGAAATCTGATCAGCTAATTCTATAATTTTACTTTTTTGCCAAGCCGAATATTCATCTAAATGATAATTGGGAATTAATTTTGCTGAGGTAATTTTGTGATTTATGATCATCAAATCCTGAATCAAACAAGTAATATCCGACGAGTAATTATAAAATTCTTCAAACTTGGCAATTCCAAGGGCAAAATTACCATTTAAAATCGCGATAAATAACTCAATTAACTTGTTTTTATCATTAACCAGTAACATTTTTTCAACGGTTTCAATCGCTAATAATTTTTGATAATTATTAACTGATAAAGCCTGATCAAGGATTGATAAAGCATCACGCACCGAACCTTCTGACATTTTGGCAATTAAAATTAATGCCGCCTCATCAGCCTCAAATCCTTCTTTTTGTAAAATATTTTTAAGATGATTGGCAATTTCTTTTTCGTCTAATCTTCTTAAATCAAACCTCTGACAACGCGAAAGAATAGTGATTGGAACTTTTTTAATTTCAGTAGTAGCAAAAATAAATTTTACATGGATAGGAGGCTCTTCTAAAGTTTTAAGTAAGGCGTTAAAAGCACTATTACTTAACATGTGAACCTCATCAATGATATATATTTTGTGACGCGCCATCACCGGCCGATAAGCAATGGAATCAATAATTTCACGAATATCATCAACCCCGGTTTTACTCGCCGCATCAATTTCAATTACATCTTGATGTTTTGAAGCCGCAATTAAGCGACAATTATCACAAATCCCACAAGCAATTCTAGTTCTTAAATCATCTAAATTACCTTCACTAGAGTCAGCAATATTTCCCAAACAATTAAATGATTTGGCAATAATTCTCGCAGTAGTAGTTTTTCCAACCCCTCTAATCCCGGTTAAAATATAAGCATGATGCAAACGCTGCTTGTTAATTGCATTGCTTAAAGTAGTAACTAAAATTTCCTGTCCGATTAATTCCAAAAAATTATTGGGGCGATATTTACGCGCTAAAGCGAGGTATGAAGAGTCTTGATCTGAATGGCTATCGTGATTATCCTTAGAAAAATTATTCATTATTTATCAATTTGAATTAAGGTTGGAGCCACTTAATTATTAGATTTGAAGTAAGAGCGACCCGCCCTAACCAACACATGGCTGCTTCCTTTCGAACCTGACCAGATTAGCAAGCCAAAACGCCCGCTCTTACTCCATTTATAATCTTGGCAAAATTAAAAAATTATGCAAGCAAGATTTTTGAATTCTGGAGATAATATACTTAATTTTGCAAGAATTAAGTATATTATCCCCAGAACTACAGAACTCAACTAACTCAAACTCAAAAACTCCAAAATTGATCTGTTAAATTATAAATTACATTTATAGGACTCACGCACCAACCATCCCAAACCCTCGGATTCCTAAGTTACTCTATGAGGCAATCATCAAGCAATCCGCGCTTAATTTGCCAGACTGTTTGTCCCGTTTTATAAGCTATTTGTTTAAGCCAAACCCAAGCCAGTATTGCACAGGCAATATGATTTTTTTGGATTCGAGCTTTATGATATTGGCATTTTTCAACACTAGTTGTTTGTTTTAATTCTCTGTAAAACTGCTCGATCTTCCATCTTTTGGTACACATTTTTCATGCATCAGAGGATCAAGCGCAAACCATTGAGCATGATCGGCAAAGTTGGTTAGGGTATAATTTATCTGGGTTAATAGCAGATATTGGCAGTAATCTAATTTGCTGATAGTCATATTAACTCTCCTGTTGTTGATAAAGGCTTGGCGTGAGGATTCTTTAACGGTAAATTTATTGATTCGTCAATTTAAATTTTGGGTTGGTGCGTAAGTCCTATGTAGATAAAATAAGGCTCCAATCTTTGCGATGGATTTTTTCAGCAGGCGAGATTTTAACTATAGAAATATTACAAAAATGGCTGGAACAAAATCATAATGGTAATATTATTAGGGGTGAGAATTTAATATGCGGTAGCCCTGGTAAGTGCTATAAATAATCAAATATTAGCATTATACAAATCAAGCAATTACATTTATTGCTAATGATAAAAAAATCAATAGATTTATGCTTTACCTAAGGTCGGAAACTTTTAAAAACAGCAAATTAATCATATGATTCAAGATAATCATCTAACAATTATTATTTCCCTCTTTAATCTCGGATTTTTTGGCGGATTTAGCCATTGTATCGGGATGTGCGGACCTTTTGTGTTGATGCAGGTTGGTAATAGATTGCAGCAAACTTCTCTGGAAGGGTTTTCTCATTTTTCTCGGTTAAAAAATTTGGCTTTACTTCCTTATCATTTAGGGCGGATTACTACTTACTCAATGATTGGCTTTAGCAGTTCTTTTATCATCCAAAACATTACCGCAAATAAACAATTTAAGCTATTATCGGCAATATTATTGATTTTTGCTGCGTTATTTTTTTTAAATTTATTAAATTTTCGATTGCCATTTAGATTGAAAACTAATAAAAATAACCGCGTTTTTTGGCATAATCTATCAGAATTTATTTTCAAAAAAATTGTAATTTTTAGATTGGTAAAAAATTACCTGTCAAATTTGCTGGCAAAACTTTTTTTAGATCCAAGGGGCTTAAATGGTTATTTGCTTGGCATAATGCTCGGCTTTATTCCTTGTGGTTTACTTTACGGCGCCTTTGCATTAGCGGCAACAATTAAATCACCATTGATTGCGGCATTTGCAATGATGATATTTGGCTTTGCTACCATTTCATCTTTATTTATGGCGGCAATTGGCGGTTATGGTATCTTTAAAATGAAATATTTAAATCTAAAATTAATTTCTAAAATAATAATTTTGATTAATTCGCTAACTCTTATTATAATTGCACTTGGCTTAATCAAATCAATAATTTAAAAAAAATGGCTGAAAAAAATAACCAAAATATAGCTATAAATTACAATTATGACGTAATTAAACTCTTTACTATTGCCGCAACCTTTTGGGGTGTGGTTGGCTTTTTGATGGGGGTGATAATTGCGTTTCAACTGACTTTTCCAATATTAAATCTTAATTTGGAATGGACGAGTTTTGGCAGATTAAGGCCGCTACATACTTCAGCGGTGATTTTTGCTTTTGGCGGTAATGTGCTATTTGGCACTAGTTTTTTTGTCGTTCAAAGAACTTGCCAAACCAGATTATGGGGCCGCGAAGGTTTATTAAAATTCATTTTCTGGGGTTATCAGCTATTTATTATTATGGCGGCCTGGGGCTATGTTAACGGCATTACTCAAGCCAAGGAATATGCTGAGCCGGAATGGTATGCTGATTTGTGGCTATTAGTAGTTTGGGTTTGCTATTTCATAGTATATATAATGACAATCAGAAACCGCAAAGAACCCCATATTTACGTTGCTAATTGGTTTTATCTGAGCTTTATTGTCACCGTTGCAATTTTACATATCATCAATAATTTAGCGATTCCGCTTCGATGGGATAGCACTCAAAGCTATCCGATTTTTGGCGGCGTGCAATCAGCAATGATTGAATGGTGGTACGGTCATAATGCAGTTGGCTTCTTTTTAACCGCAGGTTTCATTGGTATTATGTATTATTTTATACCAAAAAGAGCTAATCGTCCGGTTTATTCTTATCGCTTGTCAATTTTACATTTTTGGTCGCTGATCTTTATTTATATTTGGGCTGGACCTCACCACTTACATTACACTGCTTTGCCAGACTGGGTACAAACTTTAGGTATGACCTTCTCAATTATGCTATGGATGCCATCTTGGGGCGGTATGATTAATGGTATCATGACTTTATCTGGCGCCTGGCATAAATTACGAGAAGATCCAGTGCTTAGATTTTTAGTTACCGCAGTGGCATTTTATGGCATGAGTACTTTTGAAGGGCCGTTAATGGCAATTAAATCAGTAAATTCACTTTCTCATTATACTGAATGGACCATTGGCCACGTTCACTCCGGAGCTTTGGGTTGGGTTGCCTTAATTAGCTTTGGCGCGCTTTATCATATGGTGCCAATTTTATGGAATAAAAAAGAATTATATTCAACCAAATTGGTTAATATTCACTTTTGGATTGCCTCAATTGGAATTGTACTTTACATCGTTTCGATGTGGATTGGTGGCATTACCCAAGGATTAATGTGGCGCTCTTATGATCAGATGGGATTTTTACAATATTCTTTCATCGAGTCAGTAAAAGCAATGCATCCGCTTTATTTGACCAGGGCAATTGGTGGCCTCTTTTTCTTAACCGGCGCCCTAATTATGTCCTATAATTTCTATAAAACAATTAATTTAAAACCAGTTAAATCATGCTAAAATATCATGATAAAATCGAAAGAAATTCGATTCTGCTGCTAATTCTCATGGTTATCCTGGTATCAATTGGTGGTATCATTGAAATCGTGCCGCTTTTTAGAATCGAAACTACTATTGAAAAAGTTTCCGGTATGCGTCCTTATACTCCCTTGGAATTAGCTGGCGCAAAAATTTATAAAAGAGAAGGCTGTTATGGCTGCCATTCGCAACAAGTTAGGGTATTGCGCGATGAGGTTGAAAGATATGGCCATTATTCTTTAGCCGCGGAATCAATGTATGACTTTCCTTTTCAGTGGGGATCAAAAAGAACCGGCCCTGATTTAGCAAGAGTTGGCGGCAAATATTCTGATGAATGGCATAAATTACATTTAATTAATCCTAGAAATGTAGTTACTGATTCCATCATGCCGGGCTATAAATTTTTGCCATTAAGAGATGCCAAAATTAGCGGCCTTGCCGAAGATATGGAGGTATTAAGAAAATTAGGCGTTCCTTATAATGATGAGATGATTGAAAACGCAGTCAGTGACGCGGTAGTACAAGCATCAGAAGAACGTGACTCTGCTGGCTTAGAAAAAAGATATGGCAAAGTAAATATTCGCGATTTTGATGGCAATCCCGACAAAGTAAGTGAGATGGATGCCTTAATTGCCTATTTACAAGTACTTGGAACCATGGTTGATTTTAAAAAATAATAATTTTTAAAGTAAAATGAATTTGATCGATTTGTTAATTAAAAATTCTCCAATAATTGCCTTATTCATCTTTTTGGCCATATTTTTAGTCGTTATTTATTTGGTTTTTAGGCCAAAATCCAAGAAAAAATTTGAAGAATTTGCCCGCATTCCTCTAAGCGAAGAAGAGGCGGATAAAGAAAAATAAAATTTATGCTAGATCAAGAAAAAGATAAAAAAAATAATAATCAACCTGAAACTACCGGTCATGATTGGGATGGGGTTAAGGAATATAATGTCCCTGCCCCTAGATGGTGGTTAATTGTCTGGATTATTTGTATAATTTGGGCTTTTGGCTATTGGGTATTTTACCCCACCTGGCCGACTAAATCCGGTAACTCTAAGGGAATATTACACTGGTCAACAAAATCTGAACTTACAGAAGCGCAGCAAGAAATTGAATCTAAAAAAGATGTCTATTTAAAGAAATTTGAAAAAAGTAGCTTTGCTGAAATTGAGCAAGATCCAAATTTATTAGAATTTGCTTTAAATGGCGGCCATGCTGCCTTTAAAGAAAATTGCGCCGCTTGTCATGGCAGTGGAGCGCAAGGTGGCAAAGGATTTCCCAATTTAAATGATGATGATTGGATTTGGGGTGGTAAAATTGATGATATTTATACCACTTTAAAATACGGAGTTCGATCCCCTCATAAAGATACCAGAGTAGCGCAAATGCCAGCCTTTGGATTTGCAAAATTACTAACTACCGCAGAAATTAACGAGGTTGCTGATTATGTTATAGCCCTGTCAAATAAAGCAATTACTGCCGAAACTTTAGCTAAAAGTAAAGGAGCGGATATTTTTAAAAATAACTGCGCTTCTTGCCATGGCCTTAATGGCGAGGGAAATAAAAATATCGGCGCTCCTAATTTAACTGATAAAATTTGGCTTTATGGCGCAAGCCGCGAAGAAATAATTTATACCATTTATTATGCGCGCCTTGGCGTTATGCCTTACTGGAGCGGCAGGTTAGATGACAATACTATTCGCGAATTAGCAATTTATATTCATTCACTTGGTGGCGGACAATGACAAATCTTAAAAAAAGATTTACCAAAATAGCTGTTTATTTTTTAGCCTTTATTTTAATTGCATTACTGCTAGTTAAGCCATTTAATTCTTTTTGCAGCCTAACTTCAAAATGTAATCCAATAATTTTAAGCTATTATTTACCAAGCAAAAAAGGTAATCAGGATTTTGAGGTTAATTTTAAGGCCGAAAATCAATTATCAACTCTTGAATTTAAAGTCTTAACCCCAAAAGCAACAATTAAAACCGGTCAAAATATCACCATAATTTTCACCGCAAAAAATCTCAGCAATCACCAAATTAAAATCCGCCCTGAATATTTTATCGAGCCAAAAAATGCTGATAACTATATCACGCGCTATCAATGCCTCTGCTTTAAAGAGCATATGATCCCCGCCAATCAAGAAATCCAAATGCCCTTTCGCATAAAAATTGATCCTAAAATCGAACAAGACCAACATTTTAGCAAAAATAATATAATCAATATGGGATTTAAGATATAAAGCTTTTGTCCCTCTATCAAGAAGGGGAGGAGAAGAAAAAACAGGTACCTTTTTATTTCAAATTACCAATTCTATAAACTTCTTCGCCATTTTTTTGCAAGATATCCTGGATTTCTTCTGCATCTTTTTCGCTACATACTAATACCATCCCGATCCCGCAATTAAAGGTGCGGTGCATTTCTTGATCGGTAATTTTTCCTTGTTTTTGTAGCCAGGAAAAGATTGCTGGAATTTGCCAAGAATTATAATTGATATTGGCTGATCGGCCTTTGGTTAAAACTCTTGGCAGATTTTCAATTAATCCGCCGCCAGTGATGTGAGCTAGGGCTTTTATTTTGCCAGTTTTAATTGCTGCTAAGCAAGATTTTACGTAAATTCTGGTTGGCTTGATTAAAATTTCGCCGAGAGTTTTTTTGACACCATCACAATCAGTTATTTTATGGCTAAAGCCGATATCTTTTACTTTTAAAATATGCCTTACCATTGAATAACCATTAGAATGGATGCCACTTGATTTAATGCCAAGTAAAACATCTTTTGCTTTAGTTGCTTTTGGCAAAATTGCATCACGCTCAACGGCGCCAACGGCAAAGCCGGCAAGATCATATTCATTTTCCTGATAAATGCCTGGCATTTCAGCGGTTTCACCGCCAATTAAGGCACAATTTGCTTGCTTGCATCCTTCAGCAATTCCGGCAATTACTTCGCTGGCAGTTTTAACTGATAATTTTGAACAGGCAAAATAATCAAGGAAAAATAACGGCTCAGCACCTTGAACAATCAGGTCATTGACCGACATTGCAACCAAATCAATCCCGATAGTATCATGTTTATTTAATGCCAAGGCGATTTTTAATTTAGTACCAACGCCATCGGTTGAAGAAACCAGAATCGGATCTTTAAAATTACATTTTTTAAGATCAAATAATGCGCCAAAACCTCCTAATTCAGAAGCAACTCCGGATCTTTTAGTAGCTAGTGCCAAGGGTTTAATTTTATCGATTAATTGGTTACCAGCATCAATATTAACACCGGATTCTTTATAGCTAATTGACATTTAAAGTTTATTAATTGAATTTTACTGATTAAGATGTTTAATACCAAGGTCATACATCAAAGAGGCATCCTAAATAGGATTGAAATGTTTGTCAATTTGAAGATCTCTGAAATTTATTAAAAATCTAAAAATTATCAACTTATATGAACTTTATCAAGAATCTTAATTTCTTGGTTTTATTGCCAATAATTTTTATCATCATAAATTTTGATGCCATAGCCGCGCAAAATATATATGAGGTAGAAAATATACAAATTAATAGTAGTGCAGCAACCCCGTCTCAGGCCCGGGATTTGGCGATTGCTAATGCTCAAAAAAACGGCTTGGTAATTTTGCTTGATAGGCTTGGCGTTGATAGTAAAATTATTGATGATAGTAGCAATGAGGAGATTGCAGATTTGATTCGCTCCCGTCAAATTATTGACGAAAATATTGCTGGCAATAATTATTCGGCGATTTTTAATCTGGTCTTTGCTAAAGATTTTGTTGATGATTTTTTACTTAGAAAAAATGCTCAAAATAGCGAGTCAAAATCCGGCTTAAACCAAGCTACCGAAAATAAAACAGCGCTTCTGATTCCAATTAAAATTCTAAAAACCGAAGCTTTATTATGGGAAAATAATAATGATTGGAAAGGCGCTTTAGAGCGCATTCTTCAAGATCAATTAGTAAGCCAGTTAAAAATTCCAATTGGTGATCTAGGTGATATTGCCAATGTTAATGTTGAAGAAATTTCTAGTTATGGTTATTTGCAATTTGAACAACTGCTTGAAAAATACCATAGCGACTTTGTTTATCTGGCTTTTTTTGATTATGATTATATTGAAAATAAAGCTATTATTACCCTAAAAACTATGCGTAAATTTCAAACTAAAGAAGTTAAATTAAGCTTGGTCAATGTTGAGCGCCTGGATTATGTTAATTTCTTAAGCAAGGTTGCTCAAAGAGCTACTGAATATCTATTAAATCCGCAAAATTTTAACTCTGCTGATGACACTAATTTAAGCGATAAAAAAATCTCACAAAATATAGCTGAAATGACGATTCTGGTTTCAAGCTTAGATGAATGGCTGGTAATAAAAAATCGAATCGAGGCCAGTAATTTAATCAATCAGATGGAAATAAAATCAATTTCACGCGGCAAGGTTAAAATCTTGGTTAATTATATCGCCGCCAATCCAAATATCATTGACTCTTTTGCTAAAATTGGTTTATTTGGCATCAAAGAATCTGATAATTCTTATTTATTATCCTTAAAGCCTTTGGTTAAATGACAAATTTAAGCAGCAAAAATTTTTTATCGGCCTTATTTTTTATTTTCGCAATTGCAACCCTCTATTTGTTAAGATCAATAATTTGCCCATTTGTTTTTGCAATAATTATTGCTTATTTTTGTAACCCTCTGGTTGATAAATTAACTGATAAATACAAATTATCACGCCTAACCTCCTCATTGCTGATTGTCTCAATATTAGTGATTTTATTGGTTATAATTTTGATGATTTTACTACCGATAATTTTTGGACAGCTGGTAGAATTTGGCGCTGCGTTTGGCGGTTATATTAAAGTTACTATTGATAATTTTTATCCCAAAATTATAAATCTTGCTAGCTCAATTGGCATCAAATTGGACAGTGAATCTAAATATTTAATTGATCAAAAAATGGTCAGTGATCATATTTTTGATTTTTCCAGTAATATTTTAGGTAATGCCTTATCATCATCACTTAGTTTAATCGATATTATCTTAACGATCTTTATCATTCCGATTTTAATTTTTTATTTTCTTAAGGATTGGCAAATAATTATTACCAAAATTCACGATAATTTGCCTGACAATATTACCTCCTTAACTCAAAAAATATTTACCGATATTAATCTGGTTCTTTTGGGATATATTCGCGGCCAATTTAATATTTGCCTGATATTAGCCTTATTTTATAGCCTGTCTTTAAGCCTTGCTGATCTTAATTTTGGATTTTTAATTGGCTTATTTGCCGGCTTTATTGCCTTTATTCCATATATCGGGGCGGCATTAAGTATTGCTATTGCAGTGATTGTCGCTTTTTTTCAATGGGGCTTTGATGTTAAAAATCTAACAATTATTGCGGTAATTTTTATTATCGGCCATTTGGTTGAATCAAATTTTTTGACTCCCAAATTAATTGGCCCCAGAGTTGGTCTTCATCCTCTATGGATAATTTTTGGACTTTTTATTTTTGGAAAGTTATTTGGCTTTCCAGGATTGTTACTAGCAGT
>JACCDN011004937.1_pt1 | contig 11978 bp, 12 predicted proteins | sample 7441691 | NCBI WGS metagenome assembly JACCDN01 (sample SAMN15323439, study PRJNA562643) | freshwater metagenome | isolation source: river surface water | place: USA:Blue River Watershed | collected 2017-08-16 | reverse complement strand
GTTTGAGCTTAGCTATCGCAAAAAAAATGGCTCATTCACAAGGCTGGCAATTAAAAATCAACAGTCGATTGAAAAAAGGAACTTGCGCCGAAATTTTAATTCCGGCTTAAAGTTGTTATTGAGGCTGCTCTTTCTGATTGTTTTCTTCGCTCTCTTCATGAACATCTTCATGAATAAAGCCAAACTCTCTTTCTTTGCGATACAAAGTTCGGCGATTGATGCCCAATATCTGCGAAGCTTTTTCTTTTTTTCCACCAGTTTTTTCAAGAACCAATTGCATGTATCGTTTTTCTAGATCCAATAGCGTTGGCATGTCTGATGTTGCTTGTCCAAAAAATTGTTCGACAGAGTTCTGTTCAGCGTCGGGGATATCAACGATGTCAATTTGATTTCCACGAGCTAAAACCACCACGCGTTCAACCATGTTTTCCAATTCTCGTACATTACCAGGCCATGGCGAGTTGATCAGTTTTAACAATGCAGCTTGGGTAAAACCTAAAACCTTGCTGCCATTCAATGCCGAGTATTTTCTTAAAAAGTGGTGTGCTAACAACGGAATATCTTCAGTTCTGTGACGGAGTGGTGGAACTACAATTGGGATCACCGATAATCGGTAATATAAATCTTCGCGGAAGGTTCCATTGCTAATCGCTTTTTTTAGATCTTTGTGTGTCGCTGCAATCACGCGTACATCAATGGCTCTTGTTTGGTTAGAACCAACAGGTTTAATCACGCGTTCTTGTAGTACTCGTAAAAGCTTGGCCTGAAGAGACAAATCCATATCGCCAATTTCATCTAAAAAAAGTGTTCCACCGTCTGCTTCTTCAAATAAACCTTTTTTATCTCCGACTGAGCCGGTGAAAGAGCCTTTCACGTGACCAAAGAGTTCAGATTCCATCAAATTTTCAGGAATGGCGGTGCAGTTGATAGCGATAAAAGGTTTTTTTACTCGCGCACTGCGTGTGTGAATGGATCTGGCGACAACTTCTTTTCCGGTGCCGCTCTCGCCAGTTATTAAGACGTTCGAGTTGGCTGTGGATACGCGTTCGATCAGGTCAAAGATACTTCGCATCGCCGGACTTTTTCCGACGATCTCTTGGAAACTCCATGATCTACGAACCTCAGCAGATAAGGCTTGGTTTTGAACTTTTAAACGGTAATAGGATAGAGCTCTTTCAACAGTCAGCGAGAGCTCGTTGAGCTTAAATGGTTTGGTTAGGTAATCAAAGGCGCCACGACGCAAACCTTCAACTGCGGTGTCAACAGTCGCAAATGCAGTCATGATAATGACTGGGAATTGCACTGGCAATCTGCGGACTTGTTGCAAAAGATCAAGTCCATCAATTTCAGGCATGCGCAGGTCGGTCAATAAAAGCTCAGTTCCTAGCGAGTCGATCCCACCGCTGGAAAGGTATTTGACGGCTTCAGTGCTTTTTTCAAAGTCTTTAACCTGGTATCCTTGGCGTTTGAGGTGATCCACAACCATTGACCGCATCTCGGGATCGTCATCGACAACCACAATAGAACCAGACGATTCGATGGGATGGTTGCTCAAAGTATTGACCGTTGAGTTTGATTTATGGTTGGGAAAGCTCATATATTCTCCGTTGATAAACGTTTTGTTGTACCCGGAACTTCATCGTTTGATTAATTTGTGGTGAGCATCAACCTAGAGTGTTCAGGCAGGGGCACACATTAGATCTTCTAACACAAAAGAAATATAACTTGAAAATCTAGCATCGAGTCCCATATTATCTGAGTCAAATTGTCTCGATAGGCAATGGAAACATGGTTTTTTGTGTTATTTGAAAAACATGAACACGAGAAGTAAATGGAATAGAATAGTTCTGATCTGATGGAGTGAGTCTATTCAGAATAAAACGGAACCAGAGATAAAGAGTAAAAAGAAGTATTAATAGAAAAGTTAACAGTTAGAGAAGGAAAATCCTGCTTTGGACAATACTCAAGATTTGTTTAAACAGCTGTCAAACCAAAAATACGCCTTGGACCAAGCTGCCATTGTTGCCGCTACGGATGCAAAAGGGGTGATCAGCTATGTTAATGACAAGTTCTGTCAAGTTTCTGGTTATGAACGTGAAGAATTGATTGGTAAAACTCATAAAATTATTAACTCTGGCTATCATTCTAAAAGTTTTTTCGCGGACTTATGGCGAACGATTTCCTCTGGCAAGGTCTGGCGGGGAGAGGTTTGCAATCGCAACAAATGTGGCAAACAATATTGGGTTCATACCACTATTGTTCCATTTTTAGATGCAGCTGGTAAACCCGAACAGTATTTGTCGATTCGTTATGAGATCACCGAGCTAAAACAAGCTCAACAAACCATAGAGCAACAACATGAAAAGCTGGTTGCGTCCTCACGTCTATCGGCAATTGGTGAAATGGCAGCAGCAATCACACATGAAATAAACAATCCTTTGGGTGTGATTCTTGGTCGGGTGGAAATGCTCAAGTCTATGCTTGAAGATGGACAGTTTGATAAAAACGATCTGCAAAGAATAGCTGACACTATTGATATCACTGGTCAGAGAATTGCGAAGATTGTGCGAAGCATGAAAACAATGGCCCATCATCAAGAAGGTGAGCCAACACAAAAGGTATATGTCGGAGGTATGATTCAAGATGCGATGGATTTATGTTTTTATCGTTTTCAAAATCATGGAATTTTGCTGAAAAACATTCGCCCAGAAAAAGATTTTATGGTGGACTGTCGCAGTCATGAAATAGTGCAAGTTCTCGTAAATCTTTTAAACAACTCTTTTGATGCTGTTTTATCTTTGTCAGAAAAGTGGGTACAGATTGAAACTTTAGATCGCGATCAAGTGGTTGAATTGGTTGTCACCGACAGTGGTTTGGGAATCCCTTCCGAGATTCAGGGCAAAATGTTCAATCCATTTTTTTCGACCAAGGCCGTTCAGTATGGAACAGGTATTGGGCTTAGCATTTCTCAGAGTATTTTAAGCCAGAATGGTGGCAGCTTAGAATACGATGGTCAGAGCCCCCACACTCGATTTATTATCTCAATACCTAAAAATCAAAATACAATCACGCCTGATAATAATTTATATCGGGGAAACGCAAGCCAGCAAGCTCGTCATTGATCATAATAAAGAATTTTGATAGGATTTTTGATGGTCAGCAGCTCGTGACAACTTCGTCACTCTCAATCAAATGAGAATACTCCCCAAATTAATAGCTCAGTTAATTTCTAAATATTTAAAATAATTCATTTGGAATCGTCAGAGGTTTCCTCTTTTTCAATATTATTTTGCGGTGCTGATGCCGAGCCAGCTAAAATACCGCCATCAATAATGAGTTCAGAGCCTGTCATAAATAAGCATTCATCAGTTGCTAAAAATAAAATTGTAGCGGCAACCTCTTCGGGGCGCCCCATTCGTTTGAGTGGAATTCCTGCAACCATTGTCTTTAGGTTTTGTACACGGTTTTCTCCAGAGCCAAGGAAAGGCTCCCACAATGGGGTCATGATAGCCGCTGGGTGGACTGAGTTGCATCGAATGTCATAGCCTTTTTCGGCGCAATAGAGCGCAACAGATTTGGTATGATTTCTAACGGAGGCTTTGGATGAGGCATAGGCAGCAGAACCTGGTATGCCGACTATTCCGGAACGAGAGGATACATTGATAATAGATGAGTGAGAGTTTTTCTTCATATACTTGATGGCGTATTTGCATCCGAGAAAAACCCCATCGCTATTGATGTGATGAACTCTGTCCCAAGATTCAAGGGTCATGTTCTCGGGATCTTGTGGGCCGAATCCAGGTTGTTGGCCAGTGATCCCAGCGTTATTAACCAAGACATCAATTTTGCTGTGCTCCAGCTGAATTTGTTCCATTACATATTGCCACTGATCGGGCTTGCTAACATCCAAGTGAAAGTAACTGGCCTTTTCACCAAGAGTTTTGGCTTCATTTTGTCCGCAGGCGTCATCAAGATCAGAAAGAACAACAGTTGCGCCTTCGTTAATAAATGCTTTTGCCGTTGCCAAGCCTATGCCGCGAGCGGCTCCGGTGATCAGGCAAACTTTTCCAAACAATCTTTTTCGTGAATTTTTATTATGGATTGAATCTGTGTTCGATGTGATCGTTGATTCTGAATTTGCCTTGTTGTCCATCGCGTCACATCCTTGAGTTTTTGCTAAATCAAAATTGGCTTATCCAAAGTTGGTCTACTAAAATCGGTCTACTAAAATCGGTCTACTAAAATCAATTGTTAGCAAGGAATTTTGATCCTCTATATTTTACTAGTACAAAAAACCAGTGCAAAAACCTTGCATGGCTGTATCGGCAAAAAACGCTATTGAGATAATAAAAACGAGGCAGCATGTCTCAATTTTTTTTGATGATTTGAGGCACAAATACCCAAACTTATGTCTGGACCTAGTTGTTTCAGCTTGATACGTTCGGCATTGCCTTTGCTTCAGTGAAAGATGACATCGCACGGGGGCGATGGTTAATAACAACCACGATAGGGGGATTCTATGAAATCAGTATTTTTTAAATTAGCGGCGGCAGCTCTTTTGGTAACTGCATTTTCTCACTCAGCAGTTGCTGATGATGAGGCTCCAGTTTCTAAAGATGTAATTGTTAGCTTGAATGATGTTTATGTTCCAGGTGGCTTTGATTCTACGGCTGATGCTTATGTTGTAGCGAACGGTTTGTTTCCAAATGGTTGCTACAAATGGAAAGGTGCTGAAGTAACAAATGTGGATTCATACAATCACGAGATTCGCTCTATGGCGTCTGTGAGCCAAGGTATGTGCATTATGGTATTGATGCCTTTCACTAAAGAAATTCGTCTAGGTAAATTGGCTTCTGGTTCACACAGCCTTAAGTTTGTATCTGGCGACGGAACTTTCTTGTTAAAAACATTGAAAGTTGAGTAGTCCTTAGCTGTGAGTTAAACTGCTGATCAGGAGTAATAGTTTCTATTACTCCTGATTTAGTTTTGTATTCTAGCATGGGAGAAGATTATGAAGGTTTTAGTTTTATTTTTTCTTACGACTGCAGTTGTCTCATGCACAAAGCCTGCGTCGTTCACCAACACTCGCTGGAATGGTGATGGTACAATTCCTATGGCACCTCACGGGGTTGATCCTTCTGCTGCAAAAATTTCTGTAGGCAGCAAACAAGAGCTTGATTTTCAATTTCAATCAATCACTGGTGTCCAAGTTGAAGACGCTTTTTATAAAAGCCTCTCGAATTCTTCAGGTCCTCAATTTATAACTTACAATTGGATTTCTGAAATTCCATTCTCTGTAAAAGCCGATTTGTTGGCGATGAGAGCGGAAAGATTTTTTGTTTTATCCCGTTTTTTAAAGATGTATCCAAACTACAAAGCTCTTGTTGCTTACGGTGAGCCAGAGTTGGTTATTCGTACAAAAAATTACCATCAAGTTTTGTGGAAATTGATTTTTCAGCAAAATGATGGTGTTTTGATGGCCGTTTATATCGATCGGTCTTGGCGTATGATGGATCGAAAAATTGTTGGTTCACAATTTGTTGATGGAACTGGGGCTCTTTTTCCAGATGGTCCATTGAAAAGCGATATTCAACAAGTTATTTTAAAAAACTTGTTGGGAAATCAAACTTTGACTTCAGATAAAGTCAAAGTGGGGACTCAGTCGACAGAGGTTGCTGTATCTGAAAACAATCAATTTCTTTATCCTTTGGAAGACAATCGTTTTGGACAAGTCCAAACTTTCTTTTATCTTAGTCAGTCTATTGATTGGTTTAAAAACAATTTAAGTTTTACTTTGCCTTTTGTTTTACAAGCTGAAACCTCGATGGGTTATCCTGATAAAACGAATTCTGCATTTTATTATCAGCATAAAATTCGTCTGGGTGATGGCGATGGTCAGACTTATGATAAAATTCCTCTAGATCCTTCTATCGTTACGCATGAGTCCATTCATGCTATTGTTGAGGCTGTGGCGCGTTTACCCTATGAAAATGAAGGCGGCTCAATCAATGAGGGGTTTGCAGATTATTTCACCGCCACTCAATTGCAGAATCCACATTTAGGTGAGGCCTCTTATAAACTTGGACCTTTTAAGCGTACGGTGGATGGAGCTCTTTCTTTTGCAGATAGATCCGGTGGTTTGTATCATGACTCTGCTGTTGTCTCGGGGTTATTCTGGCAGTTTCGTAAAGAGCTTGGTTCCGATGTTGCCAATAAAATTGCATGGTCGGTTCTATTGCGATTAAATCCGCTGACTGATTTTAATTCCTTGTCCGTTGAGGTAAAAGATGTGATCTCAAAACAAGATGTTGAGGTTCAAGATAAGGCCAATGCGATTTTAAAACAGCGAGGTTGGTAGTGCGTTTTAGTAAGAAAAACATTTTTATATTTTCATTTTTGTTTTTGGTCTTCTCGCAATCTGTTCAAGCGATTCCTGGGGTCCCAGCTGCGGTGACTCTGGCTGGCGAATGGAAATTTACCGAGATGATTTACAAGGGGCAGCGTATGGCTCGTCCCAATCCTGAGCTGAATTTGCGATGGACATTTTTCTCGAATGGTACAGAAAGATTGTATTGGGACCGCGAAAATATTCCTGGCTTTTGCGAGAGATTTTCGTCTTTCAAGGTCGAGAATAATTTTTTAAAAGAAGATGTGTTTGCTATCAATCCAAATAACAATTCGGATTGTTCTAAAGATCCAGATATGCAATTAGGTCCTAAGGGAGCAACATTCGTAGAGAAAGTTGCAGACGAAATATGGTTGCATTTGCAAATGGGTGATGAAGATTTGATCTATGTCTTGAAGGAGATAAAATGACTGCCACAAATGGTGAAAAATTAAATAACAATATGTCTAAAAAACTGATTACGGTAATGTGGAATGACGATTTGCTTACAGCGATGCTTAAGATGAAAAACGCGCGCATTCGTCATCTACCTGTGGTTGACCAACTGGGAGAGGTGCTTGGCATTCTTTCTCATCGAGACATTCCGACAGATGGTTCTGATGAAGATTACGCAATGGAAATCGTTAGAGATTACATGAGCACGCCTGTTCATACAGTTGAGTTCAAAACAAATCTTGTTGATGTTGCAAAACAAATGATTGATAAGAAAATTTCATCTTTATTGGTGCAGGATAATAATGAGGTTGTTGGTATTGTAACTCATGAAGATTTGTTAAAAGCTTTGGTACATATACTTGAAAAACCGCCAGTAACAGATAGACTATTGGGCAAGTTAATTGAATTTAATTATAACTCTCCAGTAGGCCAGGTAGTTAATACTTTGGCTGAAATGGGCATTTAGGAGGAACAATGTTGGCAGTATGGATTGACTCACAAGAAGCAAAAATTTTTAATTTCACACCTGAAAAAGTTGAAACCACGCATATGAAAATGCATGGATCCACTCATCATGGTGCTGGACACACTCATTCTCAGGTTTCTCCTGAGGTTGAAAAGTTCTATCACGAAGTTTGTCACCAAATGGAAAAAGACAAAGCATCTAAATTTTTATTGGTAGGCCCAGGTATGGCTCATACTCATTTAAAAGTTCATATGGAAAAACATCACCCAGCTTTGGTTAAAAACATTCTAGGTGTTGAAGCTATGGAAAAACTTTCGGACGGTCAGATCATTGATCACGCCAAAGACTTTTTTAAGAAACACGATTTGTACATTTAAAAACATTTAGTTGTTTTAAAATCTATCAGTTCCTTTCAGAAATTTGTGGATTTGATAAATAATTAAATCTACAAATTAGTTAATTAGGGTGTGTCTACATTGACCACCTTGCTGTGAGAAACAATTTAAAGGGCGAGTTTATTTAAACTCGCCTTTTTTTATAATCTACGGCTTTATCTATTGAAAAGTTAGAGCTAATTAATGAGGACACTGCCTAAGAGTGCATATCAATATTATCTGAGCCTTCGTTGCTCTCCTCGAGGTAGCCACTCGGTTAACCTTTTCGCCGGCGTCTTGGCTGAGATCATTTTGTTACGCACTCTAAAATTAATGTAAGCGACCAAGTTCATTTCGGTTAGACAAAGGTCGAGTGTTTTCAGGTTTATCTATTGGTGTTCAATACAGAGTTATATTTTTCAACAGAGAAAGAATAGGGTCTAGCTAGTAAAAGTCATATTGTATGTTAATTTTCTACAAATATAGCCGATAGGCTGTGTATGAAAAAATATTTTAGAAAATCCAATATAGTTATTTTTCTAATCTGTGCTTTGGTAGTATTTCTACAAACGAAAAAATACTATAACGATATCGATTCGTTAAAAACACAATTTATCAAACAACAGTCCAATGAAACCTTGTTGGTTGCAAAGGGTGTTGAAGAAAAGTTTACTTATCTTTATCAAGCCATTCGCACGATGAGTCTTGTTCCTGGGGTGCGAACAATAGATAGATACGCTAAAAATTTAGATGACAGTACTAAGATGACTATTCAACAGTTGTTTAATAATGCGTTTTTAAATATCAAAATGTCTGAGGTTTATATTTTACCGGCCTCAATTGATCCTGATGTTATTGATGCGACGACGCAGAAGCCAGAAGAACCCATTATTACTTACGACGAGTTTGTAGCAAGCAAAGAAATAGTTTTAGTGAAAAATGACGAAGATAAAAAACCTGAATTTCCTGAAGAAGAAGTTTTCGAATATCGATTGATGAAAAAACAACTTCAGCAATTGAAAACTGTTGCAGCAACCAATCAAGCATTTAAAGATTTAGATGTGCCAATGGTTTCGGGTCCGCCTGTTGTTACATGTGATAATTCTGAATTCACCAAAGCAGATTTTGACAGCAAAAACGACGAGCCAAGAACTGGTATTGTGTTTACTGTTCCTCGATATGATAAAAATGGAGCTTTTGCTGGTGGAGTCTCAGCTGTTGTTCGAAACAATGTTTTGAAATCTTTGCTAACAAAAGGAAGCCTCGGATTGGTTAACAATGAACATGGTATTTCATTGATAGATAGTCCATCCAAAGCTTGGTTGGATTCACAAAAGTATTTTTCTCAAAACAAAAATAATGAAAACCTGATTTATAGCGAAATTGTTAAATTGAACACTCCTGATCAAATTGCTTGGAATGTATATGCTGCAGTGGATGATCAAGTGTTTTGGCAATCAGAAGGTGTTAAACAAACTCAGCTAATCTTTGGTGGCGGAGTATTGATCTCGATTGTTGCAGCATTTTTACTGGCTTACCAGTTTAATAAAAACAGTAAGATGTTTGAGCAGATACGATTCATCTCTGAGCGTTTAGGGCAGAGTTCTGAAGATCTTCTTAAATCTTCTGGTCATCTTGAAGAGGTGGCAAATAAGATTCTTCTGTCAAACAAGCCAGCGCCAGTCAGCAGGCAGCAAGTGCTGCTGAAGAGATAAAAGCCATGACAACGAAGACTCAAGAAAATGCAAAAAAATTAACAACATCAAGTCTCAATAATGTGAAGTCTGCAAATTCTGGAAAGTCAGCGGTGAATACATCATCTGAGGTACTGGTTGAAATTCAAAAATCTTCATTAAGACTTTCAGATCAAGTTGAAAAAAACAATAATGATATTTTAAAAGTTTTAGATTTCGTTCGCGAAATTGGTGAGAAAACAAAATTAATTGATGATATCGTTTTTCAAACAAAACTGTTGTCTTTCAATGCCTCTGTAGAGGCGGCAAGAGCTGGTGAAGCGGGGAAAGGTTTTTCAGTCGTAGCCGAGGAAATAAATCAGTTGGCACAACAGAGCGGCAGTTCATCTCGACAAATCACAGAGCTATTGACCAGTGGTTCTGCCAGTGCAGAGCAAATTATTGCTTCTTCACAAAAATCTTTAAACGAGCAAATTGAACATTTACAAGATCACATTGCTCAGGGTTTAAAAAGCATTTCAGATTGCCAAACTTCTTTTGAGGGTGTTTTGCAGACGTCGCAAAAAGTTGAAGAAATGTCTGAAGAAATAGGTGAAGCTATTGCTGAGGAAATCAAAGGAATTGGCGAAATCGGACGCTCGATCAACACATTCAGCGAAGAAACCGTTGAGACCGCGAATATTTCAAAGAACACAGTCAGCATCAGCACGCATGTGAATAGCCAGGCTCATACCTTATCTGATTTGGTGGCAAAACTTAATTCTGTAGCAAGAAATTCGACCAAAATTTTTAGCAACAAGAAAAAAGGTTCGCAACAGTCATCTGGCTCGGGCTCGCATGAGGATTCTAGCAATCATAAAGCTGCATAGGTCGCGTTCCAAGGCGGCTAGCCGTGTTCTGCAGGGCAAGTACTCAATAAATCAATATTTTAAATCCATGCTTGGTCTTGCTGTTGTCGCGAATAGAGGATCAGTGGGACAGAAAAACCTTTTAAAAGATCTTTCAGTCTTTATTTTATCATCAGTTATTTCTTGTTCATAATTGTTACTCTGCGATTTTGCTCATGGATAACAGTTTCATTTTGAACAGCAAAAAATCATGCAAATGTTCGTTTGAATAGCTTTCCTGGTTTCTGCCAGGTTGGTTTGTGGTCACTGGCAGTACTTTTTTTGTATTTTCCCACATGCGTTGTAAACAATTAAGTTGTGTAAAATCAAATAGCGTCATATCTGTTGCTCGAAATCAACATCAACCAAAGGAAATACAGTATGAATTCAAAATTAATTTTAATCCCACTCACAGCTCTTGTGGTTTTTTTAACCAGTGTCAGTTCTTTTGCTGGTGATAAAAATTGGGTAGCAACAAATAATCCTGCAGGTCGCAGTGGTTTGCGTTTTTCGATCGCTTATACAGCCGGAGTTCATAATGGTGACGTGAAATCAATCCAAGGGCTGCTGGTTACTGATCAGGATAACAACTTAAACAGTGCTCATGTCGAAGTTCCTATCGAAGCCATGGTTACTGGTGATTTGAGTCGTGATTGTCATATGCGAGAAGCTTTAGGCATTGATTACACAGCTTCAAAATTCCCAAATGAACATGTCTGCGATCGAAACAATAGAACACCTGATGTTGGTGCAGATGCTGTGGTTTTTTCAAAAATTATTTTTGATTTCACTGGTTTTCAATCGGCCCCTGCGACGGATTTAACTTTGGCGCAAACTGTTTTAGTTAACGGAACTTTGACCATCCACGGACAAACGCGGGCGATCACTGGATTGCCATTAACCGTACAAAAAATAACCAATGCAGATGGGTCTACTTCTTTGCGAGTGCAAGGTAATTTCAATCTCTCGTTAAAAAATTATCAAGTGATTGTAAAACCATTTAAATTTGGACCTTTTGAAATCGGAGTTTCTGACACAGCCAAAATCAATATCGATATGGCTTTTGTAGATATGCAGCCATGAATTACCAAGTTTTATTTGTCAGAAAATCATTCTTAATCGGTTTCGTTTTGTTGACGACAATGCTGTCCTTGGCTTCATGTAGCCAAGGACCCGTTGGGCTTCGTTTTGGTTATCAGGACGAAAACAATTCAACGGCACAAAACGAAGAAAAAAATCAAAGCGAAACAAAAATTGGTTTTGCCGAGGTCAATGAAAAGGTTTTTTCGGTCTCTTGCCAAGCTTGCCACTCGGGGAGTTCTCGTCCAACTTTGACTACCTATCTGGATTATAAAAACAACATTGACGAAGTTAAACATCAGGTTTTTGAAACGCAAAAAATGCCAAAAAACTCTATCCTCAAAGCCGATCAAATTAATTTGCTAAAGTTATGGATTGCTCAAGGGGCAGAAGAATTTGGTGATTCGCAACAAGTTGTTAACAACGAGCCCGCTCCTCAGGAAGAGATTCCTGTCGTTGATTGGAAGATTGTTAGAGACAAAGTTTTTTCTCGCTGTACTGCTTGTCATTTCGCGCAAAACGAAGATGGAATTACTGACTTTACCGATCGTGAACAAGTGAAAACCAGTGTAGGATCTATTTATTATTCATCAGTCATCGTATCTATCATGCCACCGCCCCCAGCTGGCTGGGTAG
>JACCDN010822241.1_pt1 | contig 11978 bp, 12 predicted proteins | sample 7441691 | NCBI WGS metagenome assembly JACCDN01 (sample SAMN15323439, study PRJNA562643) | freshwater metagenome | isolation source: river surface water | place: USA:Blue River Watershed | collected 2017-08-16 | reverse complement strand
TAGTGAAAATTTAAATCAATACAAAACCCACAGGTTGAACCTGCGGGTTTTGTATTATTTGGAGCCGCTTCTCGGACTTGAACCGAGGACCTTCGCTTTACAAAAGCGTTGCTCTACCAACTGAGCTAAAGCGGCAATTATTTATTTACAACCTAAACATTCTATCACATTTTATGCTTCCTGCTTACCAGTCAGCTAAAAGCGGCGTACTATTTATTCATGCTCTTTCTTGACTTTATCCTTGATCCTACGAATTTTCGTTTTGGATTCGAGGATTGCCTTTTGGATAAAAGATGGCTTGCCATCTACATTTTCCTTTTTTGAAAGAATCTTCTTTACCTTTGTGTGCACATGAGGCCATTTTTCCCTGACAATTTTCTTGGTTTTTATGGCACCAATCATTGAATACTTTACTACAGTTACTACTGTAATCTGTACAATATTCTTGGTGTAGTATAACACATATTTCTCGATTTTCCTAAAGGATACATCAGGCGCCCAGATGCTGTCAATTTGGCGTTGACCACGCTCAACTTTGCGGGCGCTTGATATAAGTATCCCAAAGACAATGAGTAGAGATATTAAAAATATGATTATACTGATTGTCATACTTGTTATTAACCAATAGATTCTTTAATAAATGTATTTATTGTTGCTTTTGATTGTGAAAGAAGGGTACCAACTGTAATATCTGGATTCTTGATGAAAGATTGATCGTTGAGAGTTTGTTCTTTAAAGAATGTATCAATCTTGCCATTCAAAATTTTCTCTTTGATTTCCGCTGGCTTGTCGCTCTCTGCCAATTCCTTCTCAAAAATTTCTTTGGCTTTTGCTTGTTCATCTGCACCAACATCAGAACGATTGATATAGCTTGGATTCATCGCTGCAATGTGCATGGCAATGTCTTTTGCTATTTCAGTTGTACCACCAGTTAGTACTACAACTACAGCCTTTTTACCACTGTGAACATAGCTACCGATTACATCACCGTTTACTTCCTCTACTTTACCTAGTTCAATTTTCTCGCCGATTTTTTGGACGATTTGATTGATCATTTCGGCACCGTCCTCTTTCATCTTATCGATACCATTATCTAATGCCATTTGTGCCAATGTGTTTGCAAGGGCTACAAATTCCTCATTCTTGGCTACGAAGTCTGTCTCGCAGTGCAGTGTTAGCAATACAGATTTGTTTGTACCATTGGCAACTACAATCACACCTTCATGAGCTTCGCGATCTGCTTTCTTTTCAGCGGCTGCTCGAGATTTGCTCTTTAGTATCATGCGAGCTTTTTCCATATCACCCTCGGCTTCTTCAAGAGCCTTTTTGCATTGCATTACAGATACACCAGTTGAATCCCGTAACTCTTTTATTAACTCAGTTGTTATTTGTGTTGTCATATTTTTATTTTAGCATATTTAAAATGATATGCATTTGATTAAAGTACAATTTATAAAATTATTTTGCTTCACCCATCGCACCCTTTTTGTATGCAGATGCAATTTGTTCTACAAAGAAGGCAATACTAGATACTGATCCATCATTACCAACGATAGGGTACTCTACTTCTTTAATATTACAGTCTGTGTTCAATACACCGATTACTGGAATCTTCATTTTGTGAGCTTCTGTTACTGCAATGTGTTCTTTCTTTGGGTCGATAACAAACATAACATCTGGAGTTTTTGTAACACCTGTTACACCTTGGAAGTTCTTTGTCATGTCGGCCATTTCACGGTCGATTAGTAAACGCTCCTTTTTTGTATATTTATCCAATCCACCTTTTTCTTTTTGATCACGTAGATCAAGCAATTTTGTAATACGTTTTTTGATTTCAGGGAAATTTGTAAGAGTGCCTCCTATCCAGCGTTCTATAACATAAGGCATACCGAGTGATAGTGCGTGCTCTGTGATTGCTTGTTTTGCTTCAGCTTTTGTGCCAACAAACATTATTGTCTTTCCAGATTGAGCGAGTGAAGCAATGTATTCTGTAACTTTTGCCAATTGCTCTTCTGTCTTTTCAATATTTATAATATCTACACCATTCTTTGTGTTGAACACAAATTGGGCAGTTGTAGGGTGACGACGGCTTTTTGAATATCCGAAGTGTGTACCCGCTTTAAACATCTCATCTATTTTACTTGAGTGTGTACTCATAATTGTTTTTGGTCGCCTAAGGCGACTTAAATTAATATAAAAGGGGACTAATCCTTTTAGTGTTCCGTTTTTAAGCATTTCAGCTTATTTACAAGGGTATTTAATAAAAAAATCCCTCACGGAATACCCCTAGATAGTATCATAAAAACCGTTATTTTGCAATGAAATTAAACCATTTAAACCACTATTGACAAATAGCTATATTATGTGATATAATACCACAGAATTTAAATCAAAAAAACATGAAATTAGTCCGTATTTTAGCCGCTTTGGTTTGCGCAGGTTGCGCATTGTTCCTTCCTTATTGTTTGTTTGCTACTCTTACCGGAGCACAACCAATCAATCCTCAGATTGTTGATTCCAGAATGGATAAATTCTTCTGGATTATCATGATTGCAGGAGGTGCTGTCGCTTATGGTTGTGGGTCTGTGGGTTTATTTATAGGTAGATCCGTAAAAAATAGTCCTTACTTCCTTAAAATTTTCATCGTATGTGGACTTGCGTTCGCTTGTGGTATTTATTACCACATGATTTTTCAAAGCCCATGGTAACAGTTCCTTGATTTTTTTACTGGCGTCTATCCGGTAATGGGCATTTTGCCAATAGACAAATTCGACTAAAGAGCATCCTGCCGGGCGCTCTTTTTTATTTTGCCCAAAATGGGTTTTTAGGGTAGTATGGAGGAATGAGACAATCACAACTTTTTACTAAGACACAAAAGGAGGCGCCGGCAGATGAGGTGTCCCGAAATGCCGAGCTTTTGATAAGAGCGGGTTTTATAAATAAGGAAATGGCGGGGGTGTATGCTTATATGCCACTAGGTTTGCGAGTGATGAACAAGATCCAAAATATTATCCGAGAGGAAATGAATGTTATCGGTGGCCAAGAAATTACCCTAACAGCCTTGCAAGAGAAAGAGACATGGGAGCCGACAAATCAATGGGATGATAGTCAAGTGGATGTATGGTTCAAGACAAAATTGAAAAACGATACAGAGCTAGGCCTTGCGGTCACGCACGAAGCTGCGATGACAAGAATGCTAAAGAATTTTATTCAGTCATATCGTGATCTACCACAATACATTTACCAATTCCAAACAAAATTCCGAAATGAAATCCGTGCAAAGAGCGGTATTATGCGTACTCGGGAATTTGTTATGAAAGATTTGTATTCTTTTGATATTGATGAAAAGGCCCACAACGAATTTTATGAAAAAGCAAAGCTTGCTTACAAAAATATTTTCAAACGTGCAGGTATCGGGCACATTACATACCTGACATTTGCATCCGGCGGAATGTTTGCGCCATTTTCACATGAATTCCAGACTCTTACGAGCTCTGGTGAGGATACAATTTTCGTAGATGAATCAAAAGGTATTGCTGTAAACAAGGAAGTGAACAATGATGAAGTATTGGCAAAATTGGGGATTGATAAAGCCAATTTGGTAGAGCATCGCGCTGTCGAAGTGGGAAATATTTTTACACTTGGTACAAGATTTTCTGATGCATTAGATTTGAAATACCAGACTGTGGATGGCGACAAGAAATCTGTCTTTATGGGCTCATACGGTATTGGTCCAGGCCGATTAATGGGTACAATTGTGGAAACTCTTTCAGACGACAAGGGTATAATCTGGCCGGAATCAGTAGCGCCTTTCAAGGTGCACATTGTGGCGCTTGGCGAAGACGAGCAAGTATTGCAAAGTGCCGAAACACTCTACAACGAACTGAATGCTAAAGGTATTGAAGTCCTTTTCGATGACCGTGCAGGTATGACAGCTGGCGAGAAGTTTGCCGATGCAGACCTATTGGGAATGCCGTATCGCGTGGTAGTATCTACTCGTAGCCTGAAGGATGGTGGGTACGAGATTAAGAAACGTACAGAAGAGAAAGGCAAGATTGTAAGTAAGGAAGATTTGATAAAAGAATTTTAGAAGAATTTCAAAAAAATGTTGACCGAGCCTTGCGCAGGCTGTCGAGCCGAGAAAGCAATTTCCGAGCTGTGCAAATATGTGTAGTGAAGGGCAATATATTTTTGAAATTCTTCTTGAATAAATAAATTATGTTCAAAAAATTTTACAAAACATTTTCAAATGATATTGGAATCGACTTGGGTACTGCAAATACCCTCGTCTATTTAAAGGGGCATGGCATTGTGATCAACGAGCCATCTGTTGTTGTCGTAAACCAGAAAACTGGTCAGATTGTGGCAGTCGGTGCCGAGGCTAAACAGATGCTCGGTCGTACACCAGGCCACGTACGTGCAGTACGGCCTATTGTAGATGGCGTGATATCCGATTTTGAAGTTACAGAGGAAATGCTTGCATACTTGATCGGTAAGGCAGAAAAAATGTCAAAGAAATTTATTCGCCCGCGTGTACTCATCGGTGTTCCAACCGGAATAACAAATGTAGAAATTCGTGCTGTTGAAGATGCAGCCCTTTCTGCTGGCGCACGCGAAGTACATATTGTCGAAGAGCCAATGGCAGGAGCTGTAGGAATTAATCTGCCTGTCAAAGATGCTGTCGGTTCTGTTGTTATAGATATTGGAGGTGGTACAACAGATGTGGCCGTGATTTCACTTTCTGGAATTGTCAGATCAAAGAATTTGAAAATCGCCGGAGATAAATTAAATACAGATATTATAAATTACATGAAGGATGAGTTTAAATTGCTCATCGGCGAGAAAACTGCCGAAAGTATAAAAATCGCGATTGGCTCTGTGGTAGAAGGTGATTATATGGAAGCCGAAGTCCGTGGAAGAGATCTTGTAACAGGATTGCCACGCGAGGTGATTGTAACAGACGCAGATATCCGCGAGGCAATCATGCCATCAGTTTTGCAATTGGTAGATGGAGTCCGTGAGGTCCTCGAGACAACTCCTCCGGAATTATTGTCAGATATTATTCATCGAGGAGTAGTATTGATCGGTGGTGGTGCATTGATCCGCGGATTAGACGATATGATACACAAAGTTTTAAAGATTCCAATTTATGTTGCCGAGGATCCACTCACAGCAGTCGCCCGAGGGACTGGTGTAATATTAGAAGAGTTTGATACTTATAAAGACGTTCTCGTCAGTACCAACAATGTCCTACCTCCACGATAGAAAAAGAGATCTCAAGCGAAAAAGATTGACGATTTTAATCGCGGTCTTTATTTTGATTTTCTTTTTGTCTATTTTAGGAGTCTTTAAAGGATTAGGAAATTTTTTGCACAAGATTGCGAGCCCTCTATGGAAGGCCGAGGTCGCAACTATGAATACTATAGAAAATGGATCTTATATTGTGCGCACAAAAAAATCTGTTTTTAAAGAAAACGAAATCTTACAAACAAAGAACAATGAGCTCGAATCCAAAATGCTCGATTATACTTTATTGCAAAAAGAAAACGAGAATCTAAAATCTTTACTAGGCCGTTTGCCAGAAAAAAGTGATTTTTTACTTGCCAATATAATCTCTAAGCCAAATAAATCCCTTTATGACACATTGGTCCTCGATGCTGGTGTTGGTAGTGGAATTACTGTAGGCCAAACCATTTTTGCAGATATGCAATTCCCGATCGGTTATATTACAGCCGTTTATGATAGGACCTCTGTTGCAACACTTTTCTCTAATTCCAAGGAAATAACAAACGCTCAAATTGAAGGCTCGAATACAAGTGTGGATCTAGTAGGGCGGGGCGGAGGAAATTTCGAAATAAATGTACCCCACGAATTATCTGTGCCGAACGGTTCTTTTGTAATTGCTCCACATTTGGGCTCCAGGATTGTGGCAATTGTGGCCGATATCGTATCCGACCCGCACGACCCAATGAATAAAATTATTTTAAAAACCCCAGTTAATATCCAAGATCTTAAATGGGTCCAAATTCAAAAATAAAAGTGCAAAAATTTAATTTTAAAATTGAAAAGAAACTAGAGGGCAATCTAGGGCGTGCAGGTGTTATAAATACTCCGCATGGTGATATCCTGACGCCAAGCTTCGTGACTGTAGCTACAAAAGCAAGCACCAAGGCTCTGACTCCGGAGCAGACACGCGACTGTGGAGTGCAGGTAGTACTCGCAAATACATACCACTTATATTTACAGCCTGGTGATGAGCTTATTCGGGATGCTGGAGGATTCGGCAAATTTATGAATTGGCATGGACCGACAATGACCGACAGTGGAGGTTTCCAAGTCTTTTCATTAGGAGCTGCTTATGGGAAAGAAATTTCCAAAGTAACTACAATCACCGATCCAAATTTTCTAATACCAGAGCGTTCGATTGGTACAGAGGCACCACTCGCAAAAATTGGTAATGACGGAGTATCTTTTAAATCACATCTTGATGGAAGTTTGCACTACATTACCCCCGAGAAATCAATCGAGATTCAACACAATTTGGGCGCCGATATTATTTTTGCGTTTGATGAATGCACAAGCCCAACAGAAAACGAGCGCTACCAAAGCGAAGCGTTAGATCGTACACACGCTTGGGCAAAAAGATCTTTAGAATTTCATAAATCAAAAAATACAGACCAAGCTTTATTTGGAATCGTTCAAGGTGGAAGGAGTGAAGAATTACGTAAAAAGTCTGCAGAAATAATCGGTACGATGGATTTCGACGGCTTCGGCATTGGCGGAAGCTTTGCGAAGGAAGATATGGAGACAGCGGTGAAATGGGTGAATGAAATTCTTCCAGAGGAGAAGCCTCGGCACCTTTTAGGAATAGGCGAGCCAGAAGACCTTTTTATGGGAGTAGAAAATGGGGTAGACCTCTTTGACTGTGTAGGGCCAACACGCATTGCTCGCAACGGCACAGTGTTTACAAAAAATGGCAAAATAAATTTAATGAATGCAAAGTTTGTTGATTTATTTGAGCCAATAGAAAAAGATTGCGAATGTTATACTTGTACAAATTATACATCTGCCTACCTTTCACATTTATTTAGAGCCAAAGAAATGGAAGCAGCAACACTAGCGACAATTCATAATCTCTATTTCATCACAAAATTAGTATCCGACATGCGCCAATCTATACTAGATGAAAATTTCCAAGAATTTAAAAAAGAATTTTTAGGATTATATGCAAGACATAATTAATATTTATTATAAAAATAAGATTGGGAAATGTATTTCATGGGGGAGCGACCATACTGTATATGATTATGATAAAGATAAGGTTATAAAATTTTCTCTTGTTGATTTTTTAATAAATTCACACAATAAAACATTGGATGACTATGCCGTCTGCAAGCGTTACTTTGGTGATTACCTTTTAGATACAACATTTGCTCACTCAGAGAATCATAAATTTTTTGCTGGTATTCAAGAGAAAATATTCGGACACTATCTATCAAAAGAAGACTTCATCAACGAAGAAATAAAAAAACAGTTTAAAGAAATCATGGACGCGTGTAAGCGGATGACAATAGAAGGATATGGGGAAGTTGATCTACTTGGCTCTGGGGGAGTATTTCGTAGTAAGTTGAGTAATATTTTTGTTACATCAAATAATCAACTAAAGATAATTGACTCAAGTGTTTGGAGATTAAAAGGTCAGTATTTCAATCCTGTAAGGTATATATTTCTTTTTATTGTTCGTCCTATTGCACTTTGGCAACAGAACAAAATAATCAAAGAGTTTAATAAACTGTGTTAGAATATAATCTTGGTATGCAAAACAAAGTCTTTAAATTAAAAAGTGAGTACAAGCCAGATGGCGACCAGCCCAAGGCTATTTCGGAGTTGGTGAAAGGGCTCGATAAAGGGATGAAGAAGCAGACACTGCTCGGGGCTACTGGTACTGGCAAGACTTTCACTATTGCCAATGTCATAGCCGAGCATAATAAGCCGACGCTTGTGATTGCTCACAACAAGACTCTGGCTGCACAGTTGGCACAAGAATTCCGCGAATTCTTCCCAGATGCTGCGGTGCATTATTTCGTATCCTATTACGACTTCTACCAGCCCGAGGCCTATATGCCGACAACAGATACATATATTGAAAAAGATGCGCAGATTAATAAAGAAATTGACCGCCTGCGCCATGCATCCACACAAGCACTTCTTACACGCAAAGATGTCATCATAGTGGCATCGGTGTCGTGTATTTATGGATTGGGTGATCCAGACGAATACGAGAAGGTAAATATGAAATTGGAAAAGGGCATGAAGGCTGACAGATTAGACTTAATGAAGAAATTGATTGATGTCCACTTCGAGCGCACTAACGCCGATATTAATCCAGGGCAATTCCGCTCTATCGGGCCCAAGATTGAAGTCATGCCAATCTCTGAAACTTTTGTATATCAAATCGAATTTAATGGTGGCAAGATTGATAAAATTTTGAGGGTAGATCCTGTATCTTCTGTAATTATCGGCGAGGAGAATGCAGTATTTCTTTTCCCTGCAAAGCACTTTATCACAGACAAAGCTCAAAAAGAGAAAGCCTTCAAGGCTATCAAGGCAGAGCTTACGAGCCAACTTAAATTTTTTGAAAAGGAGGGGAAAGTATTGGAGGCAGAGCGTATTCGCCGACGCACAAATTATGATCTAGCAATGATAAAAGAAGTTGGATATTGTAATGGAATTGAAAATTATTCTAGACTTTTCTCTGGCAAGAAGGCTGGCGAGCCACCCGAGACATTGCTTTCATATTTTAGAAATAATTTCCTAACTATTATCGACGAATCGCACGTAACGCTTCCACAGCTCGGCGGTATGTATAGTGCTGATCGTTCTCGCAAGCAGACTCTTGTCGACTTCGGTTTCCGCTTGCCAAGCGCAAAAGATAATCGCCCACTTAAATACGAAGAATTCGAAGAGCGCGTAGGACAGACGATATATGTATCTGCTACACCATCCGACCGCGAGAAGGAAATGAGCGATCAGATCGTCGAGCAAATTATCCGCCCAACAGGATTGATAGACCCAGAGGTAATTATTAAGCCTGTGAGCGCTCAGCTTGCGGAGAAGAATATATCTCCTCAAAATCGCTTATCCCTCTCCGCTCCTTCGGAGCTACGGCGCGCCCACCCCTACGATTTTGCTGAGACATATTCTTCTCCGCAACATCCATACCCCGGGCAGGTCCAAGATTTTATTTTAGAAACGGAGAAGACTATCAAAAAAGGCTTCCGTGTAATTGCCACAACTCTGACAAAAAGAATGGCCGAGGATTTGACACTTTATTTAAAAGATAAAGGTATAAAGGCAGAATATTTGCATAGTGAGATCAAGACAATTGAGCGTATTCAAATCCTGACACAATTCCGCAAAGGGGACTTTGATGTGATTGTGGGAGTGAATTTGCTACGTGAAGGATTGGATTTGCCCGAGGTGGCATTGATTGGAATATTAGATGCCGACAAAGAGGGCTTCTTGCGTAGTGAGACATCACTGATTCAAACTATCGGACGTGCTGCACGTAATGCAGAAGGCCGAGTAATTTTGTATGCAGATAAAATGACAGGCTCTATGGAGCGCGCAATCGGGGAAACAACCCGCCGAAGAAATATTCAACTTGCTTATAATAAGAAACACAAAATTACTCCGAAAACAATTTTGAAAAAAATAAATGATATCACCGAGCAGTTGGAGAGCACTCATGCCAAGGCTGTGAATGCCGAGCTATCAATTGATATAGCACTCTTTAAAAAGACAATGGATAAAGAAAAGAAATCTGGGAAAATTTCCAAACTTTCAGATACCGAGCGTGAGAATGCAGTGTATGAAAAAATAATAAGCATTAAAGAAAAAGAAATGAAAAAGGTGGTAAAAGAACTCGATTTCGAAACCGCAGCAATTCTCCGCGATGAAATAATGGTCCTAAAAGAGAAAATTAAATAAAAGAAAAGGCGAACAAAGTTTCAATTTGTCCGCCTAAATTTATCAAGATATTTTAGTTATCCACCTATTATTGAAAGTGAATTTTTTTCTACCAAAGGCCCAATTTTTTTTACCTGCAGTATTTTGTGATAGACAAGTTGCCACAAAAGCCAAAGTAGTTCACAGTCTGTTTGATGATTAACCAAAACTGTTACCCCGTTTAAACTTTGACGCACTGTTGCATTATTTTCGATGGCACATTTTTTCATTTTCATTATTCCATCATGAACGCCTCCTCCATCATTAAGATAATTGGTGTCAATAATTTTTAATTCATTCATTTGTTTAAAGAATTTTGTGTTTGCCTACTCTGTTCAGTTTTCGGCTTCTCTGTTTTGTTGACATCTCTAAATGTCAGATACAATAATAATGCCAAAATTGGGATCATTAAAAGTGACATTTTGATGAACTTGTTCCAAAATACCCAGTTGGGCATATTCCGTGACGCATTACGGGCGTCTTCCGATTCTCTTATAGTCATAAATTTTCTTTTTAATTTACTACTTAAATTGTGCTTTGTCAAATACTAAATTCATGGTACTATATACATAGTTGAATATTGATACATACCCACACGAGCAATCGGTTGGGGAATTGTGGTATTTACAAGGGTAATTTTTATGAAAAAACACGAACCAATAGACAAAATAGTAGTCAAGGGTGCACGGACTCACAATTTGAAAAATATAAATGTAGAAATGCCACGCAATAAAATGGTGGTTATTACTGGTATGTCAGGCTCTGGTAAATCATCTCTTGCTTTCGATACAATTTTTGCCGAAGGTCAGCGCCGATATGTAGAATCGCTTTCTGCATATGCACGACAATTTTTAAATCAAATGCCCAAGCCTGATGTGGACGAGATTACAGGCCTTTCACCAGCAATTTCTATCGACCAAAAATCCCGCTCAAATAACCCACGCTCGACTGTTGCGACAATTACAGAAATATACGATTACTTGCGTGTATTGTACGCGCGTATTGGCCGACCTCATTGCCCGCAATGCGGAGAGGAAATCAAAAGACTTTCAAACGAAGAGATCATTAATTTTATTCTCGAAAAAGTAAAAAGTTATGGAAAGGACAACAAGAGGAAAGTGATGGGTGTAGAATGGAACGAAACTCCAATTACAATTTACAGTCCTGTAGTTCGCGGGCGCAAAGGGGAATATTATCAATTGCTTTATGATTTACTTGGCAAAGGATATCAGAAGGTGCGTCTTGATGGCGAGATGAAAAGTCTACGCGACCGTATAGATATTTCCAAAACAAAACAACACGACATTGATGTACTTGTGGATTCTTTTCAGCTCCATGAGTTCAAGGATAATGCTGATGACGCACGGATGAGATTGTCTGAAGCGGTAGAAAGAGCACTTTTAGAAAGTGAAGGATTAGTATCGATTGAATTCGGGGAGAATAAGGAGAAGCAGAATCCTCGCGCTTTACCCTCTCTACGGGGGCTCCGACACGACTCAGATTCTGCATCTCCTTCTTCTCCCGAAAACCAAGAATTTCTTTTGTCGGCAAAATTCGCATGTGCGAATGACGGATTCTCTTTCCCAGAAATTGAGCCACGACTTTTTTCCTTCAATTCACCATACGGTGCGTGTCCTGAGTGTAATGGATTAGGTAGCAAATATTTCGGCGGAGATGAAGTGTGTGATGTATGTAAAGGCGCGCGATTGCGTGTCGAGGCACTACATGTTTATCTAGGAAAAAAGAATAAAGTAAATATTGTAAACATTACAAGCTTCTCTATCGAACAAGCACAAAACTTTTTCATGGAATTGGAACTAACAGCTCAAGAAAAAGAAATTTCAAAAATCGTTATTAATGAAATCGATGCCCGACTCCAATTCCTATTGAATGTTGGATTAGATTACTTGTCGCTAAACCGCAAGGCAAATACTCTGTCGGGAGGTGAATCACAGCGTATACGCCTTGCT
>JACCDN011233048.1_pt1 | contig 11980 bp, 10 predicted proteins | sample 7441691 | NCBI WGS metagenome assembly JACCDN01 (sample SAMN15323439, study PRJNA562643) | freshwater metagenome | isolation source: river surface water | place: USA:Blue River Watershed | collected 2017-08-16 | reverse complement strand
GTAATAATTCAATTTATGAAAGTTTAGATTAATTAATATATTGCATATTAGTATCTTGATTTACCCCAAATAAATCATATTAATGATAAGAAAATATTATTTATACATAATATTTCAAATACTTAGTATTTGTGCAACAGCACAAACTAAGGTAGATAGAATACCTTACGGAACAAGTAATGTTGATCCAGGGTATTCCTATGCACTTAATTCAAGAGATATCATCGGTGGACTACAATATAGTTTTCTTCAGAATGATAGCCTTACCCTAAACTTTAGTCCTAATGCTGTTCAGAATAATGAAATTGGTAGTAGGCAAATTGGTTCAATAATGGACATGGTGCTGAAAAGCACTAACAGAGATAACATCGATTGGACGATGTTTCTATTTAGTAATACTCCTATTGTTGAGTTTTCTGATAACTCAAAAACGATGTTTGTAGATTCAGTTAAGTTGATGACAACAGATACTAGCTACAATATTTATGGATATGCTAAATTTAGTAATCAACTTAAGATTAGTATAAAAATCAAGCTTCTTCCTAATAGTCCTATTGTTAAAATTAAAGTTAAACTCAAAAATAAATCCAATTCAACTATAGTTGGAAATTGGGGCTATGTTGTAGATCCAGAAGAACCCACACAAGAAAACTCCTATATACCTGGAAGGGGTACAAATTATGGTGTTGTGAGTAGTGGTTGGACTAGTAATTATGTTTATTCAGGAATATTAGGTAATGGGAAGTCTACTTTTCAAAACCATGCTATTGCATGGATAAAAAATGTTCCCAATAAATTATATGGTTTTAGTTATTCGTTCGGGATTAATTATGATATCAATTTAAAATCACAAGATTCAACATTAATAGAATTTTATCAATTAACAGCAGTTGCAAACAAAACTTATCCTAATGGTGCAGTTTCATGTATTACCAACTGGACTGATAAATTATATGATTATGATCCTGAATTGGCAATAAACTATCAAATAGTTGCAGGCAAGGTAGAAGGTGCCGATAATACTAATGTAAGAGATGCTTACGTAAGATTATACAAAGACATTAATACACTTGTAGCAGAAGTAAAAACAAATGAAATTGGGGAGTATAAATTAATTGTTCCGAAGCTAACGTTAAATACCATCTATGTTGTTACAGCAGAGAAAATAGGATATTTAAAACAATCCAGAAAGTTTCAATTGAAATCTAAAAAACCACTTAATATAGATTTCTTAATCAAAGATAAGCTTGCTTTGAAAGTCGCTTTAGTAGATGCAAGTTTTACTAAAAATATAAAAAGCGAGGGATTATTGACCTCCACAAATGGAGATTTAATTTTAGAAAACAATTTTTTTGTAATGGCTATATCTGCAAAACAGAATATGCCAAATAGCTTATCTAAAAAAGGTACCATATTAGATTTTTATAATAAAACTCAAGAACTTGATCTTGTTGATTGGATAAAAATATCTAAAATTAGTAGCAGTTTCGATACTCTAGATTCGTGGTGGCAAAATGATAATGTTTGGATTGACACCATATATATTAGTGAGAAATATTTGAATAAAGTAGTAGTTAAAACGGAAGGAAAATTAACCAGAAGTTTAACTTCAGGGCCATTAAAGAATTACGAAAGGATTATTGAGCTAGCAGATACTTCGTTAATTATAAATAGTCAAGTAAAGATAGTAAATGAATATACATTAGAGGCTTCACAAAACTATGTAACTATAAAAACAAGTATTATTAATTCTAGTTCAGATACTAATATTATTTATTTTGGAGATATCATAAAACTTGGAGGTGGGAATGAAAAATCATATATACCTGGTGTTGGCGAAATCAGTAATGACTTTGGGCAATCTCAAGATTTCTTAAAGACTCCAGTACAACCATGGTTTGCGAACTATAGTAAATATAGTGTAAGTTATGGTGTTATTTTCGATGAAAAACCAGATTATGTTTACGCTGTGAGAAGATGGGGTTCATCAGTTAGTAAATATACTATTAAGCCTACTAGTACTGTTATCGTAACTAGACATATAACTATTGCAGCAAATAATACTAATAATTTATTTCGACAAAATGCAATTTATAATATTTACAAATCTTTGGCAAAAAGTAAATCTAATTTTGTAACAAATGTGCTTTTCTCTAAAAAGCAATTAGTTAAAAATGACACGTTAACTGTTACTGTAAAGTATTATAATTTTACACCTGTTGATATTAATTTATATTCTAGTATTGAACATCCTCAAATTTTTAGATCAATATCTATACAACAGAATAATATTTTTATCCCCAAATATGATTCTCTGTCAATAAAACTATATTATGTAGCTGTTGCTGGTGGGAAATCAAATTTTATATTCAATTACCACGAACAAAACAAGTACTTATTTCAAGAAAGTTATCAAGTATTTGTCAATGCTCCGGGTTGGTTCCGAGGAGATAACCATACACATTCTACTTTTAGTGATGGAGGAAGTACTCTTGAAAATAATGTAATATTTGCTAGAGATTTTGGTTTGTCTTTTTTAACTGCAACTGAACATAATACAACTGCTCATTTTGGCGAAATCAATCGATTGGCAGGTATTTATAAAGACATGGTATTAATGGCTGGTGAAGAAATAACAACTACTAAAGGACATTGTTTAGCCTATAATATTAATACGCTTGTACCTTGGAATTTAAGCATTTATACTGAGCAAAATATTATAGATTCGGTTAACAGGCAACATAATGCATTCGGTAAAGCCTTTGCCTATATTGCTCATCCCAATGACCCAATATATAATTGGAAAAATTTGAATCTCAATAATCTTAAAGGCTTAGAAATTTGGAATTCCTATAACTTGGAATTCAATTTTAAAGATCCAGAAAGTAAGAAAACTTTTGCACAATGGGATTCATTAAATCTCATTGGGCATAAATTGTTTGGGTTGTCAAATTCTGATGCTCATTCAGCTATAAATGTAGGTGCAAATTATATTGTTGCAAAGCTTGATACTTTTTCTAAAAATGAAGTATTAAGAGTTATGAGAGATAAAGGCTGTTTTTACGGAAGCAATGGTCCTGAAATAGAATTTAATATTAATAATGCTGAAATGGGGAGTACAATTAGTTTAAATGAAGAATTTAAGGCTGTACCTTTGAAGATAGTAGCAAAAAGTGGCAATAATAATGTAATAACAGAATTAAGATTAATTAAGAATGGGTTTCTATTGGAAAAATGGAATCCTAATAAATCACAATTTAACTTAAAAAAAATAATTACAATTTCACCAAATGATTTTTTTAGAATTGAAGTTGAATGTGGAAACGGGTTTGCTTTTTCTAATCCAATTTGGATAACTCAAAATCCTTCAATTAATAATTTCTATAAAGTGGAGAATAAATTAAATAATGATTTTAATAGTAATTTAACTATTATCCCAAATCCTGCAAAAGATTTCATTAAAATAGATGGGCTTCTACCTAAAGCTACATATCATTATATATTAAAAAATTTACAAGGTCGAGAGATTACATCTGGAATTATTTCAAATTCTGATAATTTAATACACTTACAAGAGCTAGAATCAGATTTTTTGATTTTAAGTATATTCCCTGAATTAGCAGAATCAAAAACTGTAAGATTGTTATTAGTTATCAAGAAAGATTAATTTAATGAAGAGAGCATTTCTCCATTCTAAAGTGTTAAGTTATTGTATAGTATTTTTATGCATACCTGTTCTTGCAATGAGCCCTGTAGTAAAACATGGCAATATCAAATTCATCATTGAAGGTGCTCTACAAATTCCATCTGCAGAAGGCTTCTCCAGAGTATTCGAAGATTCGGTAAATTTCAGTATAAATAATAATAGTATTCAAAAGATACCTAAGCAGAAATTTATTCAACAATTAGATAGTTTTTTTACTCAAAATCCCCCTTCTAAAATTGAACTTCAATCTGATTTAAATTTCGATTTAAGTAAACGAAATTTAAAATGGCTTTACTATTCTACCCAAAAGAAAACCTTTAAAGTTAACGTAGATGCTGCCATCGATGAACATGATGATCATTACCACGCAATCCTTGTAACATTCGAGCAAATAAATTGGTAACTCGTTCCCGATAGTCCCGATCCCGATAGTCCCGATAGCTATCGGGATCGGGACTATCGGGATCGGGATCGGGACTATCGAGATCGGGATGGTAGCTGGATTGAGTTTCATTATACATAATACCTAGTACCTAATACAATACTGATAAATAATCCTGCATAAATGCAGTTTTATCTATCGTTGTTTTCGGTTATTTTTGAATAAATGTTGGAGGATGTGTGTATGATTATTCAATTTAATTCCCTTAGAATTTTTCCTTTAGTGATTTCTGTGATTTTAGTTTTAGCAATTTCTATCTATCGGAAATATACAAATGTCAATTTAATTATCGATTTAAGAGCTTGCCCCAATATCGGCTATTACCGAATATGCAGTGCAAGCTTTTTATGGGGGTTGGTAGATAGAAGCAAGGAATATAGCCAGCAATTGCTATTGAGTTCGGCTGACCATATTTATATTGCAAAACCTGAACTGAAATTCATATTCCCAATAAGAATTCATTCAAAAATAGTGGTCGATAAACAAGGGGAATTTGAGATGTAATTTTATTTTTATAGATAAAATTGTATCTTGTTCGTATAATTACCCTGCCTAATGGAATCATTTAAACTATTTTTACTAGTACTTACTTCTTTTAGCTTTGTATGGTTTGCGATTCCAACGCTAATAAAAGTAGCACATAATGGTAATTTCTTCGATTCACCAGACCATATCAGGAAAATTCATAACAACGACACTCCAAATTTGGGTGGTGTAGCTATTTTCTTCGGTTTCTTATTTTCTTGCATTCTATTCTTAAAGGCTACTGCAATAGAATACAGTAATTTTTTACTTGGTGCAAGTATGATTATTTTCTCCATGGGAATTCGAGATGATATGTTGGGATTAAATGCGTATGCTAAAATTGGACTTCAACTTATTGCAGCTTTTTTAGTGGTATATTTTGGTAATGTGCATATCGATAGTTTCTTTGGGCTATTCGGAATATTTGAGTTACCGGAAATTGTTTCTATACTGTTTTCATTATTTATCATAATAGTTATTACAAATTCTATTAATTTGATAGATGGAATAGATGGGCTTGCAGGTTCTATTGGTATAGTTATTACAGCAGCATACGGCTTGTTATTTTTTGAAATGAACCAACCCGGTTGGAGTCGTATCGCTTTTGCTTTATGTGGTTCTCTGCTTGGCTTCATTCGCTTTAATTATTCTCCAGCTAAAATATTTATGGGCGATACAGGCGCATATATTATTGGTTTTATATTAGCAATTCTTACCATTCAATTTATAGAGCTCAATAAATTTGATACCTTAACGAATAGTAATCCTTTTGTAAAGTCAGCTCCAGCGGTAGGCATCGGATTTGTTTTTGTGCCTTTGTTTGATACGCTTAGAGTTTTTATCATTCGTATTTCGAATGGACTTTCTCCTTTCTATGCCGATCGTAGACATATGCATCATTTCCTAATTGATAGGGCTTGGTCGCATCGTCAAATAAGCTTATTCCTTTCAGGAATGTCGTTATTTTTTATTGTATTCTGTTTTGTTTTTCAATCAATTGGAAGTTTTTATTTAATTGGTACACTTATTTTAATTGGGATTGGAATTCATTTCCTTATGTCATTTCTTCAAAAAAATATAAATTGAAAACTACTTCAACGTTTTTCTTTTTTTTCTTTTCATTTTTATTGTTCTGTACGATACCAAGTACTGCACAATTCCTCCCTATTCACCATTATAATAACGAAAAAAACACTTGGTATAATGATGTTCAGTTTGAACACTCTGCATTACAGCCAATTTATACTGAAGATACTTCAACCTATATTAAGAGTAAACGAAAGTATTGGTTTACTAGAAAACTATTTGATGAAAATTTACTGTATCGCAAATCAAATAATACAACTCTTTTCATCAACTTTATGTCTGATTTTTACATCGGGAACGAACGTAGTAAAACACTTTGGACTAACACTCGTATACTACAAGTTGGAGGGAAGGTGAAATCTAATTTCAGTTTCGATTTTAATTTATACGAAACACAAACAAGATTACCAGGTTATTTAGACACCTTAAGTATTTCATTGAAATCCATACCATCTCAAGGCTGGCATGAGCTAGTTACGAAGCAAGGAACAGTTTACGATTACACTTATTCAACTGCACATATTGCTTATCATACTGGGAATTTCACGTTTCAATTAGCAAACGATAAACTATTTATAGGAGACGGCTACCGTTCGATGCTGCTATCCGATGTATCTATCCCTTACCCATATTTTAAAGCGAGTTACGACTCTAAACGTATTCAGTATGCAAGCATTTACATGCAACATATCGATCAGTTTGCTCCGAAATTATCGGAGGAATTAGGCTTTCAAAAGAAATGGGCAGTAATGCATTACCTCGATTGGAATATTTCTAAGAAATGGACATTAGGATTATTTGATGCCGTAATTTGGCAAGATGCAGACTCTTCGGGTAAACGTGGATTTGAAATGAGTTATGCAAATCCAATAATTTTTTTGAGAGCGGCAGAATATGCTACGAGTTCTTCGGACAATGCCGTAATTGGTATTAATTTAAAATATCAGTATTCTTTAAACACTAAAATTTACGCTCAATTAGCATTAGATGAATTAAAAGTTGATGAGTTATTGGCGAATAAAGGTTGGTGGGCAAATAAATTCGGATTGCAATTAGGGGTACGTTCGAAATCAATTTTTGGGATAGAAAATTTAAATGGATTTACCGAAGTAAATTTAGCCAAACCATACACGTATACGCATAAAAACACTCAACGGAGTTACACCAATTATGGAGATGCATTAGCTCATCCACTTGGAGCAAATTTCATAGAAAATGTATCTCGATTAGAATATAAATACAAAAGATGGAATTCGATGCTACAAGTTAATTACTCACAATACGGGCTCGATTCACTTACCGGCACAAATGTTGGAAAAAATATTTTAGCATCATACAATACACGTGATAAAGAGTATGGGAATAAATTACTACAAGGTATTCCAGCCTCTCTACTCTTTATAGATGCTCGTTTGGCCTATATGTTTAACCCAAAACTAAATATGCGTTTAGAGTTAGGTTATATGCATAGAAATGAAATTGTATCAGGTGTTTCAAGTCCAACAAACATTATCACGTTTGGGTTAAGGAGTTCGTTTAGGAATTATTACGCAGATCGATAAATTAATTGCGCCCCGCCCCTCAACTTCGCTTCCCCGCCTGCGGGCAGGGCTACGTTCGGGGACCGGTTTGCTTCCCCGCCTGCGGGCAGGGCTTCGTTCGGGGACCGGTGTTCACTCTGCATCATTAATTATTTTTTAGGATGTTTATTTTTATTTGATTGTTTAGTGGCTTCTTTGATATTTTGTTTCCCTCCTTTTATCAAAGCTTCTTTTTTAATTCTACTCCAATTTTGAATTTGCTTTTCACGTTCAAATGCAAAATCAATTCTTTCATGTTCTTCGGAATACACTAATTTTACAGGTAATCTTTTCTTAGTATAATTTGCCCCTAGACCAGCTTCATGATCCTCAATTCTTTGTTTTAAATTGTTGGTGCTTCCTGTATAATAATACCATCACTATATTTTAAAATATACATCCATCCCTTCATATCTTTTCAAATTTCACAAAATTACTTCTTCAAGTTGTACTAATAAAACATAATTTATTCTCATACGAAGTTGAGGGGGAGTCTTACAGAACCGCTTCAACAATAGCATTTGTATCATACCCGCACTCTGCCCATAATTCCGATTGTTCACCATGTTCGATGTACTCATCTGGAATACCTAGACGTTTAACTTGTGCTGAATAATTATGGTCGGCCATAAACTCTAAAACTGCAGAGCCTACACCACCTTGAATACAGCCATCTTCAACAGTAATTACTTTTTTGAATTTTGAAAATACTTCATGAAGCATTTCTTCATCAAGTGGTTTCGCAAAACGTAAATCGTAATGTGCCGGATGGATTCCTTTTTCATTTAATATTTTACAAGCCTCAACTGCAAAATTTCCTACATGTCCGAATGTTAAAATGGCAACATCTTCACCATCACAAATTTTTCGGCCTTTACCAATTGTTAATTTTTCAAATGGAGTTTTCCAATTCACCATAACGCCATTACCACGTGGGTAACGAATGGTAAATGGTCCAGCATTATCTATAGAAGCTGTGTACATGAGGTTACGCAGTTCTTGTTCGTTCATTGGCGCAGAAACAACCATGTGTGGTATGCATCGCATGTATGCAATGTCATAAGCTCCATGGTGAGTAGGTCCGTCGGCACCAGCTAAACCAGCACGATCTAAACAAAGTACTACGTTTAGTTTTTGTAGTGCTACATCATGTATTACTTGGTCGTATGCACGCTGCATAAACGATGAATAAATATTACAAAATGGTACTAAACCCTGTGATGCTAAGCCTGCAGAAAACGTTACTGCATGTTGCTCTGCAATACCTACGTCGAAAGCACGATCAGGCATTGCTTTCATCATAATATTCAATGAACATCCACTCGGCATAGCCGGAGTAATGCCCATAATTTTATCGTTTTGCTCGGCTAATTCTACCATCGTGTGTCCGAATACATCTTGGTATTTCGGAGGTTGAGGTTCAGTATTCGTCGACTTTTTTATTTCACCCGTAATTTTATCAAACAAACCTGGAGCATGTCATTTCGTTTGATCTTTTTCTGCCAATGCAAAGCCTTTACCTTTAACAGTTAAGCAATGCAAAATTTTTGGTCCCGGGATATCTTTTAAATCATTTAATACTTTTACTAAATGGTTTATATCATGTCCATCTACTGGGCCGAAATATCTGAATTTAAGGGATTCGAATAAATTCGAATTTTTTAATAAAGTACCTTTAATTCCTTTTTCAATTTTCTTTACAATTTCTTGTGCATTTGGACCGAAACGACTAATACCACCAAGCACTTTCCAAATGTCTTCTCGAACTCTGTTATAGGTATGAGAAGTAGTAATGTCTGTTAAGTATTCTTTTAATGCCCCAACATTTGGGTCAATCGACATACAATTGTCATTCAGAATAACTAATAAATTTGAATTTTCTACACCAGCATGATTCATTGCTTCAAACGCCATACCGGCGGTCATGGCACCATCGCCAATAACGGCAATGTGTTGGCGATTAGGTTCGTTTTTATATTTAGAAGCAACAGCCATACCTAAAGCTGCTGAAATTGAAGTAGATGAATGTCCAACACCAAAGGTATCGTATTCACTTTCCGAACGTTTCGGAAATCCTGAAATACCTTTGTATACTCTATTGGTGTGAAAACGATCTTTACGACCAGTTAATATTTTATGCCCATAAGCTTGATGCCCAACATCCCAAACTAACTGATCATCTGGTGTATTAAATACATAATGTAATGCAACAGATAGTTCCACTACCCCTAAGCTGGCTCCAAAATGCCCACCATTTACAGATACCATATCGATAATAAACTGACGCAATTCGTCGGCAACGTGAGGTAACTGGCTCTCGTTCAGATTTCTTAAATCGGCAGGTAGATTAATGTTTTTAAGGAGTTCCCCAGGCTTTTGGTCCATATTTAATGCTTAAATGACAAATATAACAAATTCGAAGGTCAGAAGTTTCGAATCCCGATAAATATCGGGACCGAAATTCCGAATCTTTGGACCTTCAAACCTTCGGACCTTCGAACCTTCGGTTCTTCTGAACTTCGGTCCCGATAGCTATCGGGATTCGAAAAATTGCTATATTTGACCAAATGAATTGGGCAGAAAAGTTTGAAATACGTTTACCACAGTTCGAAGGCCCCTTCGATCTTCTCTTGTTCTTTATAGAACGAGATGAATTGGATATTTATGATATTCCAATTGCTAAAATAACGAAGGACTTTTTGACGTACATCGAACAGATGACCGCGTTGAACATAGAGTTGGCATCGGAATTCATTTTAGTGGCTGCTCGTTTAATGCAGATTAAAGCTCGAATGTTACTGCCTCGTCCGGAAATTGACGAACAAGGTAACGAAGTCGATCCAAGAAAAGATTTAGTTCAGAAATTATTAGAATATAAAAAATTCAAAGAAGCTTCTGCCGAAATGGAAGTGATGCTGGATGAGCGTGCAAAACAATTTACTCGCGGAAATATTGCTAGAGATTTAATTGCTGTTCGAGAAAGTGCAACTCAAGAAGATGAACTTCAAACCTTAGATTTATATAAGCTCTTAACCGTATATCACAAAGTACTTAATCGTTATATTCATAAGCCAGAAGAAGTTCGTCATACTGTTATTCAATATCCATATACGATTGAAGAGCAGAAGAAACATCTTCAAGATTTATTACAAACTAACGAGCGATTAGATTTCGAATCGGTAATGTTGAATAGTAAAGATCGTGTAGAACTGGTGTATTCATTCCTTGCGATTTTAGAAATGCTTCAACAGCAAATGGTGAAAATCCAAATTGGATTAGGATATAATAACTTCTGGATCAGCCCACGTGCTGAAGGAGAAGAAGTGATCTATGAACCGGAGGACTAGCTGAAATTGACCTTCATCGAAGCGTCCCTGCCTGCAACAGGCGTCCTCGCTTCGATTTTTATAAACAATAGTCGAAGCGAGCCTGCCTGTTGCAGACAGGGACGCTTCGACGAACGATAAAATGCGAAAAATTAAATCCAATATCATCAACGGTCATCAGATTCTAGAGAATGGGGTACTGATATTAGATGATCATGGAGTGACAGTAGATTTAATTCCTGAACATAAAATTGATTTTTCTGATTTTGAAATTCATGAGGGGTACTTAGTTCCGGGATTTGTAAATGCACATTGTCATTTAGAATTATCGCATTTAAAAAATAAAATAAACGAGCATACAGGCTTAGTTGATTTTGTGATGGGTGTACAAGCGTTTCGAAATGCAAGTGAAGAAGAAATTGAAGAAGCGATGAAAAATGCAGAGGTTGAAATGTTGAACGATGGTATAGTTGCTGTTGGTGATATTTCAAATTCTTCGAATAGTTTTCAACTTAAATCGCAAGGAAATTTATTTTACCATACCTTTTTAGAAGGATTAAGTTTTAGTCCTACTAGGGCTGAAACAGTAATAAATTCAATGCTTTCCTTAAAGGGATTGGCAGATGAAAAAGGCTTAAATGCAAGTGTGAGTCCTCATGCGCCTTACTCTGTTTCCAGAGAATTATTTAAAATGATGTCGGATTTAAAAGAACGAATTTACACTTTACATCATTTAGAATCGTTAGAAGAGATTATGTTTTTGAAAGAAAAAACGGGCGATTTTTTACGCTTATATAATTTCTTCAATATAAATATTGATGATTTTACACCTGAAGAACAATCAGCTACCTTATACTGGTTAAATCAATTCGAGGTGTCGAAAATAATTTTAGTTCACAACACATTTTTATCCGACGATTCATTTGAAATTATTCAACATCAATTAAAAAACGTGTATTGGTGTTTATGTCCAAATGCAAATTTATATATTGAAAATCGCCTTCCCAATATTCCATCATTAATAGAAAAGGGAGCGAAAATATGCATTGGCACCGATAGTTTAGCATCGAATCATCAACTGAGTATTCAATCAGAAATAAGTACTATAAAAAAGCATTTCCCAGAAATTGATACCGCCTACTTACTACAATGCGCAAGTATTCACGGAGCTGAAGCCCTAGGAATAGAAGGCCAATTCGGGCAATTTTTCATCGGGAAGAAAAACCCCTTAGTGTTGGTCTAAGCGTCCCCGTCTGCAACAGGCAGGCTATATAAATGTTCGTCGAAACGTCGTTCGTCGGAGTGCGAGGTTCGT
>JACCDN010191210.1_pt1 | contig 11983 bp, 14 predicted proteins | sample 7441691 | NCBI WGS metagenome assembly JACCDN01 (sample SAMN15323439, study PRJNA562643) | freshwater metagenome | isolation source: river surface water | place: USA:Blue River Watershed | collected 2017-08-16 | reverse complement strand
TTGGCATGATTAGCTGGTTTAGCCAGCATATCCAGAATATGGTATTTGGCTATTCATGGCCCGCAGCATTAGCGATTTTATTAGCTGTGTTCTATTATTCACATTACTTTTTTGCCAGCTTAACTGCGCACATAACTTCGCTTTACAGCGCTTTTACCGCGGTGGCCATTGCTTGTGGCGCGCCACCGATGTTAGCTTGTTTAATGTTTGCATTTGTCGCAACCCTTAGTGGTTGTACCACGCATTACGGCACTGGTTGTGGTGTAGTATATTTTGGTACCGGTTATGTAAGTTTTTCGAAATGGTGGACTATGGGTGCTATAATTGGTTTTATGCACATGCTAGTCTGGTGCGGAATAGGACCAGTGTGGTGGAAATTTATTGGCATATGGTAATGCCTAAATAACAAGAGATGAAAAATGGACAAGGAAGTCGCACCATCAATGTTCTGCATGTTGGAGAACATGCTATTACGAATTAAAGATTTAACTAGTAACCTGACGCCCACTAATAAAAATAAAGCTGTAGCTATAATAAATTTTGCTAAACTGATACTCAAAGCAAGTATCAGTAACGATATGCTGTTACGCACCACGAACTATATACTCAACCACAAGAACAAAAACCTCGCCACCAGCATTATATGGCTATCTTTAGATTCTTTACCAGACACAGATAGCAATATTAATTTGCTAGAATTTATCACACAGCAAAATAATGCACAGGCAATTTTATGCTTGTTACGGCTGTATAGCATCAGTCATTATCTTTTAGCAGTAGATCGCTTAGAAATATGGACCAAACTTAGAGCTGGCATTAAATTACTGGTTGACAACTTAAGCTGTGATAAACCAGATGCACTACAGAATTTTAAAGTTCTATTGGATTATTTGAATGCAGTCTATATGCCTGGCATAGAAAAACAATTATTTATATATAGCATATCTTTATTAAAGTCCCGCCAGCATGAAGACAACAAACAATTGCTAGAATTACTAGAGATTAAAAAATATAGCACTAGTATCTCGTATCAAACAGCATCAATGCTAACAAAATGTTCTAAGCCTAGGCCCTCTTGATATGCAGAACTGACGACAAAAACGACAACAACACAATTACCATGCCAGTGCCGCCAATATATATTTCTGGAATATGATATACGATACTAAATAACATCATAAATGCTAACGCACCTAGTGCATAATGTGCACCATGCTCTAGATATATGTAATTTTGTAATGTTTTACGATCAACCAGCAACAATGTTAACGAGCGCACAAAAAAGGCACCGATTGCTAAACCGAGAGTGATTATTATAATATCCTTAGTAATAGCAAATGCACCAATTACACCATCAAAAGAAAATGACGCGTCTAGGACCTCTAAATATACAAAGCTCATTGCTCCAGCATTCTTAAATGTAGCGCCAGCTTTTGAGCCACTATAATAATTATTCATAAATTCAGACATACTATGGATAATGACAAAAGTAGCAATCCCAGTAATTCCCGAGATTAAAATCTTAGCTTGTTTGTCCTCTGGAATTATACTCTGGAAACATACTAGAACTATCAGCGCCGCGACTACTTCAATCGATTCAAGATTACCGATCATACCAATTTTTTTTTCTAATTCACCTAGCCAGTGAATATTACGTTTATGGTTTAAAATAAACGCTAAAAATACCATCAATAAGAACATGCCACCAAATGCTGAGATGCTGCCATGTGCAGATGTTAAATACATAGCATATTGTTCCGGCTGCTCTATAGCTAATTTTAATACTTCGAATGAGCTCAAGTGTGTAACAAAAGACACTAACACTATCGGAAACACCAAGCGCATACCAAACACTGCAATCAGAATGCCCCAAGTTAAAAATCTATGCCGCCATTTTGGCTCCATATCTTTTAAAATAGATGCGTTTACAATTGCATTATCAAACGACAGAGTAATTTCTAGGATAGCTAAAATTGCTGCTAACACTACACCAGCCCATTGCCCATAGACAAAAGCCGCAATTAAGCCTAGTATCGTGACTAATATTGAACCATAAAAGCTTTTTAACATTACTCTTCCATGTGGTTATTATTTAAATTTCTAAAATCCCACAACTTGCGATCCATCAATTGACTAGGTTTAACATCAGAGATAGCATGCAAGATATTACTAGGTATCTTTGGATTATCAGCTGCTAATTCTTTTATTAAACGCTTAATCCGCACGCGCACTAGGTTTTGTTGCGAACCGCATAAATTACATGGAATAATCGGATAATTTTTTCTCGCTGCATATTGAATTATATCTGACTCTTGGCAATAAGCTAATGGACGAATCACAATATGCTTTTTATCGTCTGACAGCAATTTAGGCGGCATTGATTTAATCTGACCATTATATAATATCGACATTAACAGAGTCTGAATTAAATCATCTCTATGGTGCCCCAAGGCAATTTTATTATAGCCATGCTCAGCAGCATAGCTGTAAATAATGCCGCGGCGTAATCTAGAACATAGCGAACAATAAGTTTTACCTTCCGGTAATTTGTCTTTTACTATTGAATAAGTGTCGCGGGTTAAGATTTTATAAGGCACACCAACGGTGTCTAAATAAGCACGTAATTTACTATCATCCCAGCCAGGCTGCGCTTGATCTAAAGTAAAGGCAAATAAATCAAAGTTTATTTTGGCACGTTGTTGTAATTTTTTAAGCAAAGACAACATTGTAAAAGAATCTTTACCACCAGATAAACAAACCATAACCCGATCGCCAGACTCAATCATGCCAAAATCAGCAATTGCTTTACCAGTATAGCTTAAAAGCTTCTTTTCGATTTGCTCCAATTTTTTTGCAGCTTGCTCAGCAGTCTCAATTTTTGATACATGCTTAACTTGTAAGTTAATTTGACACTCAGACACAGCTTACCTCTTCTTCTGTTTGTTTTAATAATAATTTTGCAAAGTTCCCAACTGCCGAGTGCAAATTAGGTTTAAATATACGCTGATCGCCAAATACTATAATTCGTTGCTGCGTATTAACTGTTAGATTCTCTAAAATCTCGGCGCCACGATCGAAATTATACGGCGCAGAATCATCAAGCGTATACACTGGCGAGAACAAACTTATCGCATGCGCTTTAAAATACGGTTCTTGCACTAAACGCACATCTATACCCGCAAAGCTTGTAGCTTGTAACTTGTTGCGCAGATACTGCGCCTGGCCACTAAAGCAAGTATAAACTGCTATGTCTGCACCTATTTGCCAATTAGATTCGAGCCAATTTAGAATCGCTGTTACTTCTGCAGCGTTTATCCTACTACCCATATAAGCTGCACTTACTGACTCGACATTAACTAACTCGTAGCTTAATTCTGTATTTGTATATTTTACAAAATTTAAATCAGCATCCTTGTTTTGTGCAGCTAAATTCCAACAGTTACCCACCGCAGCAGAAACCCCATCAAACTGTAAGTCTTCGTAATCTGCATCACAGTGTACTAATTTGCAATGTTTAGCTAGCTCATAATCGATATGTACAGAAAATCTAGGGTTACATATTGGATTGTAATTGCCAAATATTATCGCACGCTGACTTATTGCCAGCAATTGCGCAGCTTGCATCGGCGAAACATATTCAGCATGCTCAAGAATCAATAAATCAATTTTTGTTGGCTGCACTTGTAAGAACTGATTAAAATTATCCGCGGCTATAAATCTAGCGCGCCAATACTGAGCAGCAGCATGTAGCAATTTAGGCCACAAATTCTTGTCCAGCAAATTAGTCACCGACGTTATACTATCAGCATTACAGTCATGCATTTGAGCCCATAATAAACATTTATCTCGCACCAGCCCTACCTGTCTTAGATCACTCTCTGATTGATGCAAGGCATCAGCTACAAACCGTTCACTATTTGCCGCGCGTCGCAATTTATCTTGAATCAGAGCATCTAATTGCTTTTGACTAAAACCTAGTACATTTTCAGTGGGGAAATTTTGCTTGAAAAAAGTAAACAAACGCTGTAAACGCTGTTTTTGTAACCATGGCATAAAGTCTAGTATGCGTGACCATGTTGGCACCAACTCTAATTGGCGGATCCAGATTGAGTGCAATACCTGCATGTGCCTATGTCTGGCATGAATATCTTTAATTTGTTGCTTTAACTGATCAAGGCGCGCCATAATCCCGCCTTTGTCAGCATATTTTGCTGTAATTTTTTCTTGCATATCTTGCCAATTCTTTAACGCCCGCTGCCCCTTAAAGTAAGCATTAAAGTATTGCGTTACTGTCGCATGCAATAAATCTAAATCTATTACCCCATCATCTGTTTTAGGAGCAAAATCAAAGATACTAGAATAATAATATTCTTTGTCGCTTTTGTACCAAACATATTCTGGTGGCAAAGCTTGTTTAACAGCAGCTTCAATCCAAGCGTCCTGCACCAAACGTATAATATATTTGTCTTTGCCTGAATGTCGATCAGCGGCAATTAGTTTAATTTTAGACTTATTGTTTAATAATTTTATGTCCATCACTGGGTCGGTTTTACCAAGCAACGATAGAGAGAAAACTATCGCACCAGACTGTAACGTATAACCAGTCTTTAATAATAAGTCCTGCCAAGTATCTGCAGTAACCGCACTTAACATTTGCTGTGCATAATTCAATTGGCTAGTCCAATTTAAACTCTTAGGATCTTCAAGCCAGCTTGGTGGTTGTAACACAAAATAATTATCAAAATTATCTGCTGTACTTAATGCTATGGGATTTAAATCTGCAGGCTCAACTGCTCGATTAGAGACAACCGGATAAGCACAGATCACATTTGGAATAAAGTTACCAGCTGCATCTAACTCAACCATTAGCGAATACGGGGAAAAATATTCATCTAGACTTTTAGCATAAACTGGCACAACCACTAGTTTAGAGCCATGCTGTCGTAGCTGTGCAAGAATTTTAGGATCATTAATCTGTCCAGCATCACACTCTGCGCGGGAAATAATTTGTAAATAATCTTTAACATCTGTTAACGACACCGCAGCTAATAGTTGTTGCTGCAAACCATGTTGCCAATACTCTAAAACAGCTTTGGTATTATGCATCTAATAAATTTTCCACCATTTCCGGTTGATCACGCAGCGCAAAAATTCGCTGATATTTCTGCTCTTCTTGTAAACGAGCAGTTGACTTAATGCCAGGGATTATACTTAATTCCTGCAAAAACTGATCAATTTCGCTTACATAACCCTGTTTAATTTTAGGTCTGTTACCTGGAAACATACTGCCTCCCTATGCATAGTATGGATTAGCCCCAACCGCATGATCAGTAACATCTCTGACCGCAGTAATCTCAGGACACTGTTCTAATAAACTTTTTTCGATACCTGTCTTTAACGTCACATCCGCCATGCCACAACCATGGCAACCGCCGCCAAAACGCAGCACTACTACTCCATTATCGACTATATCTTCCAAGCTTACAAAGCCACCGTGGCTAGCTAGGTTAGGATTTATCTCGGTATCTATAATATACTGCACTTTTTCTGTCAGTGGCGCACTGGAAGCTGGTGCAACACCCTTGATAAACGGTGCTTTAACGGATAATTGCCCACCAAATTCAGTGGTCTTATAATCAATAACCGCCGAGCGCAAAGCCGCAATCGAAATTTGCTCGATAAATAATATAAACTGTGGGAATTTTATTTGTAGATCGGTTTCGTCTTCATCACCAGGGGGACAAAAAGTAATACCTACATCGGCCTTCATAGTGCCTGGATTTGAGACGGAAATACGCAAATTTGTTCCAGGAACATCAAATTCCTTGGCGAGCAAGCTACTAAAATGCTCTTGAGCCGCGGCAGTTAAATTTAAAAGTTGCATAGCTAATAAAACCAATGACTAGACGCTTTTGATTTTAAAGCACTGGCCCAACAATTGCTATATCTATGCGCGCTTATTGCTGTTGTAATTTCTGTTGCTGAAGTAGGTATTTGCGTACATATTCAAGATCTTTTAATTCTTGCTTACGTAAACCTGAAACTCGATTTAATGGTTTTAATTTTAACTGCTTAGCCCCAACACAAGCTCGATCTTGGTAAACTATATGTCCCTTAACAGCGCGACATTTATAAACCAAAGTTTCTGCTGCATATACACTATGAGTATGGCTTAAAAGAATAGCAGTTACACTGAATATTACTGTAGTTAATAGCTTATTACGCACATTGCCACCCGTATTTAGTTTACAAAGTGACTCATTATTTCATAATTAACTATTGGTGTCAATAAGATTAAAAAAACAACATAGAAATACCAAAACCTGGCAACATGTATATCGGCGCCCAGATAATTGCTGACAAAATATTGGCAAATAGGAACTGTTTAGGTGTCATAGCCATCATACCAGCAACCACCGGGATAAAAGGCCGTACCGGGCCAACAAAGCGACCGATAATAATACTTTTGCCACCATGGCGTAAAAAGAAATCTTTACCGCGATCTAACCACTTAGGAAATCTTCTAAACGGCCAGTAGTATGGTAAATGGTGTTTAAAGTGCCGCCCTAAATAATAACTAATACTATCGCCGGCGATAGCCCCAGCAATTGCCCATAGCAATGTGGGTATCATCTCTAAGACCCCCGCACTTACCAGGCCTCCTACCACCCCCATAACTATCAAACCAGGAATAAATAAGCCCACTACAGCTAATGACTCTGATAATGAGAGAGCAAAAACCGTAAACCCAGCCCAATGAGGATTAGCAACTATCCACTGCTCCATTAAGTCTAAAGTTTCTGCACTAAAAAAATCAAACATGCCTCTGCCTTATGCTCTATGAATACTGAGTCTTTTTATCTTCTCTTAACAACATATATTTATCTAATTCTACGCGCATTTTACCTGCAGTAAACGGTTGGCTCAGAATCCCACTAGCCCCAAACTTAATTGAGCTTATTACTTTGTCAGGCGTAATGTTATCTGTCAACATTACGACATAGTGACTAGGATCAATTTCAATTATACTTTTTAATAACTCTAATTCGTCCTGATCTTTTTGATCACGAATAAAAGTTACATCATAAGGCACTTCGCCACGCTGCTGCACAAACTCTTTTATAGCTAATCCAGCACCAGCGACTGCCACTAAATTTTGTAACCCCAAACTTGCTAATTCTCTTGTTATCACATCATCACTGGCTGACACGGTGTTGTTAACTAGTAAAATCTTAATATTCTTATTCACTGGAATACCCTCATCCATAAGGTTGCAATGTAGATTGGCTCTTCGCATCCATGAAGAGCCAACGCCTAGCTTAATTATAATGCGCAACTGCCGCTAATAAAATTAAAGCAACGATATTTATTATTTTTACTAATGGATTGATTGCAGGTCCAGCCGTATCTTTATACGGATCGCCAACAGTATCGCCTGTGATTGCAGCTTTATGAGCCTCTGAGCCCTTACCACCGTGATAACCGTCTTCAATATATTTCTTGGCATTATCCCATGCACCACCACCGGAGGTCATAGAAAACGCTACAAAAATACCCGTTACGATGCTGCCCATCAACATTGCCCCCAAGCAAGTGAACGCCTGTTCTAGGCTTGCAACACAACGAATTATGAAAAACAATACTATCGGTGCCAATACTGGCATTAACGAAGGGATAATCATTTCTCTAATTGCTGCTTTGGTTAACAAGTCTACTGCTACACCGTATTCTGGCTTAGCAGTACCAGCCATGATCCCAGGAATTTCTTTAAATTGACGCCGGACTTCTACCACCACTAAGCCACCGGCTCGACCTACCGCCATCATTGCATAGCTAGCAAATAAATATGGTAATAAGCCCCCAATAAATAAGCCTACTACTACAAATGGATCTTGCAGTTTAAATTCTACAGGCAAAGTTGGGAAATAATAGCTCAAGTCTTCAGTATAAGCTGCAAATAATACTAGCGCTGCTAACCCAGCCGAGCTAATTGCGTAGCCCTTGGTCACAGCTTTAGTAGTATTACCCACTGCATCGAGAGCATCGGTGATTTTACGTACTGATTCGTCTAGATGTGACATCTCGGCAATCCCACCAGCATTATCAGTTACTGGTCCATAGGCATCTAACGCCACGATCATACCTGCTAACGACAACATACTGGTAGCTGCGATTGCAATACCAAACAAGCCGGCAATCATATACGAACTTAAAATTGCTGCACTGATTACTATTACTGGGAGAGCAGTCGCCTCCATTGATACTGCCAAACCTTGAATAATATTAGTAGCGTGCCCAGTCAAAGAAGCCTTAGCAATACTGTTTACTGGCCTAAAGCCGGTAGCTGTGTAATATTCTGTGATCCACACAATTAATCCAGTTACTACCAACCCAATCAAGGCACAATAGAACAAATCGATTCCGACAAGTTCATTATTGCCAATAATAAATAAATTATGCATGCCAAATAGCCAGTTTGTTATTACATAAATTAATACCGCTGAAATAATTGAAGTAGCAATGACGCCCTTATATAACGCCCACATTATGTTAGTGTTTGAGCCACTCAGACGCACGAAAAAGGTACCAATGATTGAACCCAAAATACATACTGCGCCTAAACATAATGGATACAGCATTAAATCAGCTCTAATGGCATCTGCCGCCAACACGCTGCCTAACAGCATAGTTGCAACAATAGTTACAGCGTAAGTTTCAAACAAATCCGCAGCCATACCAGCACAATCACCTACGTTATCACCTACATTATCGGCGATCACAGCTGGATTTCTAGGATCGTCTTCTGGGATACCAGCTTCAAGTTTACCCACTAAATCTGCGCCTACGTCTGCACCTTTGGTGAAAATACCGCCGCCAAGACGCGCAAATATGGAAATTAAGGATGCGCCGAATCCCATGGAAACTAGGGACTCCAATACGGTACGCTCGGAGATTTGTAAATTGGTTAGATATAGGTAGTACAGTGCCACCCCCAACAAGCCTAAGCCAACTACTAACATGCCGGTCACTGCGCCAGCATTAAACGCCATCCGCAAGGCTGGTTTTAAACCAGAACGCGCAGCTTCGGTAGTTCGCACATTTGCCCGTACTGATACCGCCATACCGATGTAGCCCGCAATACCTGATAAGAAAGCTCCGATCACAAAACCTATTGCTGGCAAACTACCCAGCAAGAAATACAAGCACACAGCAATTACCAATCCAACCATAGAAATGGCTTTGTATTGACGATTTAAATAGGCGCTGGCGCCTTCTTGAATGGCAGCAGCAATTTCTTGCATTCTGCTATTTCCAGCGGGAGCTTTGAGAATACCTAGCGACGTAACGGCACCGTACAAAATCGCTAGCAACCCGCTTGTTATAATTAAAATATACGCTTCAGTCATTCCAACTCCTTAAAACACTTACCGCGGGCCAAGCCCAAACATAATTGCCGAGTATATATCATATACTTAGCACTTGACCAGCAGGATTAAATCTAGCATTCTTGGGGCATGGCGAATAGCGAACTACAAAATATGGTGATAATAGAAGGCATAGCCCTCTTCTTTATAGCAGCGGTTATAATCGCATCATTTCGACACTGGAAGTTTGTTACCTATATTTCCTCTGTGTTAGCAACCATAGCAGTATTTTCTGCGTGGAGTGCCGTCATGGCGCTAGGTGCGGTACTAGTCTATGCGCCGGTGGCTGTTTTACTATGGTTCGATCTTGAAAAGCAGGATTTACGGAGACCGAGACTAATTTGCTGGTCGTTTTTAATTCTTGGGGTGCTATTGTTGATATTTAAGAACGTATATAACGTTTACATAAAGTTGAACTAACTACATAGATACTAACCAGTAACTAACGCCCGTTACAATAATAGCAATAATAATTACAGCGGCTATCCCATCTAGCGTATCATCTTGCATACAACCCCCCATCCTTAATCTTCTATACTATCACATAGGAAATTGTATGCTACATCTTATTCTGATTGCCAGTCTTTCATGCGCGATTGCAAACGCAACATCGCCTGGCTGTGAATTTGGCTTACTCTTGATTCACTAACTCCTAAGACTAAGCCCACTTCGCGTAAATTTAATTCCTCGTCATAATATAGCGCTAACACTAATCGTTCACGCTCTGGTAGACCTGATATGCCCTTGGCTAATGATTTGTGAAAATCTGCACGTTGCAAGCCATCAAGCGGACTAGGAAAATATCCAGCTATACCATCTGGGACTAAATCTTCATTGATGCCAATATCATCAAACCCAAAAATTCTGGTACCAACTGAATCTTGTAGCATTTTATGATATTCATCCAAACCTATGTTTAGTTCCATGGCAACTTCATAATCGCGCGCATCACGCCCAGTTAAGTTTTCCACGACACGAATTGCTTGCGTGATTTTGCGTGTATTACGATGTACAGATCTTGGTGCCCAATCACCTTTACGAATTTCGTCTAACATCGAGCCACGGATCCTAATACCAGAATAGGTCTCGAAGCTTGCGCCCTTAGTGTCATCAAAATTTTTTGACGCTTCTAATAGACCTATCATGCCTGCTTGAATTAAATCTTCTATTTGTACACTTGGTGGCAGGCGTCCCTTTAAATGATGCGCAATGCGTTTGACTAAACCAGCATGATTTTTGACTAATTCATGTGCAGTTTTAGTATCTTCATCAGTATACATGGACCAGCCATTTAGTATCGTTGTCATTTTAACCAACCCGTTCATGTCGTCGACTCTAATGTATTACTTGCAAAAACTGTTCCAGGCAACTGCCGGATCAAGAAATGCTGAATAATTCATCAAGCTTAGTTATTATTAATATTTTTTTGACATCTGGATTGCAATTATTAATCTGAATATCGGAATTATCACCACCTGCGTAATCGCGTAGCGATAATAACATTCCTAGCGCTGAACTATCTAGATATTCTGCTTCTTTCAGGTCGATTATATATTTAGACGGTTTAGGTACTATGGGTTCATATGATTTTTTGAATTCTGCCAACATGCTAAAGTCAAAGCGCCCCCTCACCGCAATAGTTAAAATATTGCCATCGCCGGAAATATTTGAATTTATTGACATATAATCACCACTGTTTTTTGTTTGCTCATAATATTTTTACAATCTACTAATACTTCAGCATAGTCTATTTAACAGTATTAAACAGAGTGCATATACTCGTTTTAATAATTGTAATTTTCGCTAATCTTAAAGTAAGGATGAATCAGAAAGGACTCTGTTTATGCGTTATATTAGCCGTCAAAATACAATATTTATTCTATATTTGTTGCTAGGTAATCTAATAATGCAGTTAACAGCTAGAGCCGGCGCAACACAACAAACTCCAAAAAATATATTATTAATAATGTCAGATGATATGCCTGCACGCGTATCCCCACCATACATGGACGTAAAAAATCCTGTGTATAATTTGAATTTAGTGAATGCGCGTTATAAACAATTTATTGACACTTCTACTGCGTTTTATGGTATTACTCAAGTTTCTGTTTGTGCGCCTACACGCGCCAGTCTTCTGTTAGGGCGATCACCAACCAAAACCAGGCTTGGAACTTTTGAAATATTATGGCCGCAAGCAGCGCCGAATATACAATCAATATTCGGTTATTTCAAAAATCGTGGTTATTACGCGTTTATCGCCGGAAAAATATTTCATACTGATTCCAGCTTTCAAAACTCACAACTTGAATTCAATATGGGCCAATTAAGTGCACCACACGCATGCACTGATGCAGGCAATAGTGGTTGTTTAGGTTATATGTGGTGTCAAAAACCTGCGGCACAATTAGCTGACAATTGTCCAGTTAACTCTTGCATAAACACTTTAAATCAAATGGCAAAAAATAAAACCCAAAGATTTATCATCGGTTGTGGTATACATCGTGATCATCTCACCTGGGAAGATACTGGCAACTATTTATCGAAAATAACTGGTGACA
>JACCDN010097680.1_pt1 | contig 11984 bp, 15 predicted proteins | sample 7441691 | NCBI WGS metagenome assembly JACCDN01 (sample SAMN15323439, study PRJNA562643) | freshwater metagenome | isolation source: river surface water | place: USA:Blue River Watershed | collected 2017-08-16 | reverse complement strand
CGAATCTCACCGTCATGAAGTTTTTCACTTTCATGAATGGCTCTCTCTATGGCGTGAAGACATTCCTGACTAAAGGCACGATGCGTCTGCCAATCCGTAAAAAGCGAATGCTGAATGATGCGTTTGATATCCATCGTTACCACCTTCCTGAGGCACCACCCCCGCCGAAACCGCCACCGCCCCCTCGAAATCCACCACCACCCGATCCATGTCGACCGCCTCCGGACATTCCTCCCAAACCATGTAATACCGTTGCCGCGCCAATCAATGTGACGAACAGGGCAGTAATGCCTGCAATAACGGAGAGAAATAGGGAGCCGACCACCAAACACGCAAGACCAGTCACGATAGCGCCTGTCATCAGCGATCCACCAATTTTGCCAAAGATATTGCGAAGCACACCGCCAACGCTTAACGACAAAATAAACAGAAACGGTAAGAACTGTCTGATGTTCGGATCGGAACTCGTTGAGTGGCGTTGAGGTGGCGCTAAAGATTCTCCGTCCACAACTCTCATGATTTGTTCAACACCCGATTGAAGTCCACCATAGAAATCTCCCTGCTTGAACAGGGGCACGATGGTGTCGCTGATGATTCGCTTGCTGACAATGTCCGAAAGTGCGCCTTCTAGGCCATAACCGACTTCAATACGCAAGGTCCGGTCATCCTTGGCTACGACCAAAATTGCGCCGTCGTCCACCTTTTGTCGCCCCAGCTTCCATTGCTCTGCAACGCGTAAGGCATATTGCTCAATAACTTCTGGCTGGGTGGTTGGAATTATCAGAACAGCCAACTGAGTGCCATTTCGTGCTTCAAAAGCCGTCAGTGACTGTTCGAGGGTTGACCTTTGCTCTGTCGTGAGCGTACCTGTTTGATCCGTGACGTGGCCGACCAACTGCGGAACTGCAACCTGTGCGCTTGAAATGCACGGAACGAGCAGCGCAAGCGTGAGTCCGATGGCAGCGCACCAGCGTTCGATTGCGCCCTTCAAAATCATTTGCTGTTACCAGATGCTGCGTTCGTAGTTGACGCAGGTGCACTGTCGAAACTTACGGCAGGCGGTTTGGAGATTTCCTTCTCGTTCTCGACTGCGAAATTGGCCTTTTCTTTGTACCCAAACATCATCGCCGTCAGGTTGGACGGGAAGGAACGAACCGTCACGTTGTATTCCTGAACCGATTTGATGTACCGATTACGCGCGACCGTGATTCGGTTTTCCGTGCCTTCTAACTGCGCTTGTAAATCTCTGAATGCCTGATTGGCTTTTAAATTTGGGTAGCTCTCTGACACGACCAATAAACGTGACAACGCCCCAGTCAATTGGCCTTGAGCCTGCTGAAACTTTTGAAAGGCTGCGGGGTCATTGATGAGCTCAGGAGAAGCCTGAATTGAAGTGGCTTTAGACCGCGCCTCAACCACCTTGGTGAGTGTGTCCTGTTCAAACTTGGTTTCACCTTTGACCGTGCTGACCAAATTAGGAACCAGGTCCGATCGACGTTGGTACTGATTTAGCACCTCTGCCCAACTGGCCTTGATTTGCTCGTCTGTACTCTGGAAAGTGTTGTAGCCACAACCTGTCAAGCTGAGGACCAAGACAGACGTGATGAGGAGAAGAAGTTTGCGCATTTTGTAACCTTGAAGTAAATGAGAAAAACCAGACTTATCCGCAGCAACAGCCGCCTTTGCTTGACGGGCTGCTATGGCAACCCCCACTCTTGACTGGCTGTGTAGATGCCGCATCTGTTGCGATAGTTGCCTTGTAGTCTTCTTTGGCCAAGGCTGCAATCAATAATGCACCTCCCGCCTGCAAGTCCCCATCAACATGAGCGCGCCCACTTGCAAGATCTACCTCCACATGGGCAACACCAGGAACGGCTTCTAATGCTTTCTTGACATGCTTTACGCATAATCCACACGTCATGCCTTCTACATTTAATTCAAGGGTACTCATTTGTGTGTCCTTTAGAGTTGGATTAATGTTGTTGAACGATTTGGAAGGGGCAGGAGTTAGGGCTTTGATGCAGAGGTCGACGAGTTAAAATGTGGAAAAAAGCGTGGTGTCTTTTCGGCGTAGCGTTCATACATCGCACCGAATTGCGATTGCATCTCAGCTTCTTCGGTGACAGCCAAGCGGCCATACATGAGCAGCAGAATCGGGAACATGGCTAGGGTCAGCAATGTGGGCCATTGCAAGAGAAATCCAAGCAAGATCAGAACAAAAGCGACATATTGCGGATGACGAATGCGTGCATATGGGCCCGCAGTCGCAAGTGAGCGTCGACGCTGAGCGTGATAGAGCACATTCCACGCGGCTGACAACAGGAAAAAGCCATATCCAAGGAAGACGTAGCTTGCTATGTGTAAGACGCCAGAGTGGGGATCACCTTTCTCACCAAGTAGCGTAGACCACAGATGGCCCGAGTTGTGCGACAACAGATCGAGACTAGGGAAGCGAGTTTGCAGCCAGCCCGACAGCAAATAGATCGTGAGCGGAAATCCATACATCTCGACAAACAGGGCCACAACAAATGCAGCAAACGCGCCGAAGGTTCGCCAGTCACGCCCCGTGTTTGGTTTAAAGAAACTAAACGCGAACATGATGAAGATCGCTGAATTGAAGATCACCAATGACCACAGACCGTAAGCAGATTCGGTATGGTTCATGATGGCTCTCCAGGCTTACCGAGTTCGGAAGTGTTTGACGTTTCCGAATGGTTGTGACCATGGTGATGGCCATGACTGCCATGCATGAAGACATGCATCAGTGGACATGCAAGCAGTAATAAAAGAGGCAAAGCGCCGACGACATGAGCCAAGTGTTCGGTGAGCAAAAAGTAGGCTGCAACACCTCCGATCACCAACAGCCCGATGGCATAGCGTGAAGACCAAAAGCTCGGCGGGGAATCTTGTCCTTCGTGTTGGTGTGTCATGACAAATCCCCCGGTATTGAGACAGATTACTTGGCCGGTGCGGAAGGCGTGCGGTCAATCATCATTTGCATCATGGACTCCATCATGTCCATGCGCTTCTCCATCATCTGTTGACGATCGGCCATGTTGCCGCTCATGCCCTTGCCACCTTGCATGCCGCCCATGCCGGACATACCACCCATTTGCTTCATCATGCCCATGCTGTCTTGCATCATCTTCATGTGCTCAGCCATCAGGGCTTGACGTTCCTCTGGCGTTTTGGCAGAGGCCATTTTTTCGTGCATCGCCTGCATAGCTTTCATTTGCTTATCCATGGATGCCATCTTGTCTGCATTCACGAATTTAGCCGGGGATTTTTTGGCAGTAGCAGCAGGTGAAGTTGTTCCCGCTGGATGGTGATCTTTATGCTCATCGGCATTTTGGGCAAAAGAACCCATCGAAGCTGCCGCGACACAAAGTCCAATTAAAGAGTTGCGAATGTTGGTCATGATTTTTCCCTTACAAGTTTGAAAACAGCTACTTGCGCAAACCTGATGGTTGCTTGAGCAGCACTGCACGCTGATACAACGTGTTTTTACTCGGCTGGCTGGATATCAGTCACGATCATCTTGCCGCCTTCACTTATCACCATAAACTTAATTTTGTAGCCCGCCTTGATGCTGGTCAACAAACGTTTATCTTTAGCCGTGAAAACCATGGTCATGCTTGGCATTTCCAAGTGTTTAATTTCACTGTGCTTGATCGTGACTTTGCCTGCTTCAAGGTCTACCTTTTTGACTTCTCCATCAGTCATGGATTGGGCAAAACCGCTCAATGGCAGAGTCATACTCATAGCAAGCGCGAATATAGCGAGGGTTTTTTTGAGTGTGTTCATGTTGTCCTCATGCGTAAGAGCTAAAAACTTTGGATGTCCCATCTTTTTGGATTAACAAGACTTGGTAGGTATCACGTTTGCCGCCATAGGCAGGGCCATCCATGCCTGGAGATCCAATCGGCATCCCAGGAACAGCCAGCCCTAATGCCTGCGGTTTTTCTTTGAGGAGACGTTGGATATCTGAGGCTGGCACATGACCTTCAATCACATACCCCTCAACAAGTGCGGTGTGGCATGACCCAAACTTCTGAGGCATACCGAGCCTCGAACGTGCAGCGTTATTACCTTGTTCTATGACTTTCGTAGAAAAATCATTTTTTTCCAGATGAGCAATCCAGTCTTTGCAGCAACCGCAATTCGGATCCTTCCAGACTTGGACGGGAGTCGGGCTTGCAGCGACAACAATAGAAGTAGAGCTCAACGCAACCAGGCTTACCAGCAGTGATCGCCTTGTGAGATGCCTTGGGTTAATTTTGGAATTCATATCTTGTGTTCCTTCACTCTTAATCAACTTACTTTTTGCCAACTTTGATCAAGCCCTTCATTCCGGCTTCATAGTGGCCCGGCATCAAGCAGGCGAAATTAACGATGCCCGCTTTGGTGAACTGCCAAACAATTTCGCCGTGCTGTCCCGGGGTAAGACTGACCTTGTTGGGTTCATCATGCTCCATATCGGGGAACTTTTTCATCAGCTCCAAATGTTCAAGCAATTCCTTTTGGGTGCCCAAGCTCAACTCGTGTTTAACTTGTCCATTGTTTTTAATGATGAACCGTATCGTTTCACCCCGTTTGACCAAAATGTTGGAAGGGGTAAATCGCATGTTGTCAGTCATGGCGACAGAGATCGTGCGATTGATGTTTCCTGCCGCACCAGGTTTGCCAATCGCACTCTCATCCTCCCCATGGTTGTGGCCAGCGGGATGATCGCCACCTGCGATACCCGCACCAGAGAGTGTGATTGCAGCTAACAAGGTTAATAATTGGTTTGTTGTTCGTTTCATTTAACTTCTCCATTTCGGGGTTGCTAGTCAATGCTCGCCGTGGGCGCTAGGTTTACGAATCTGCACTTCAAAATTTTTCGAGGATTTTTGAGCCCTTGGCATGGACTGTCCACCTGCGGAATTGCTGCGCGCGGGTTTCGCCACAACACCCTTGTAGGGCTGCGCCACAGTCCCAGCCGGATGCTTGTACCAACCAGGGTTTTTGTAGTCGCCCGGTTTTTGGTCTTTTCGGACCTTGAGCACGCTGAACATGCCTCCCATTTCGACGGAACCAAATGGCCCCTCACCCGTCATCATGGGTGCCGTGTTGTCAGGTATCGGCATCTCCATCTCAGACATATCAGCCATGCCACGCTCTCCCATGACCATGTAATCGGGAATCAGGCTGTTGATCTTCTTGCCAATGTCGCGATGGTCCACTCCAATCATGGTGGGCACGTTATGACCCATGGCATTCATGGTGTGGTGGCTCTTGTGGCAATGGAATGACCAGTCACCTTCTTCGTCCGCCACAAACTCAATCTGCCGCATTTGCCCCACCGCCACATCCGTGGTGACTTCTGGCCAACGTGCGGTGTGTGGAATGGCCCCACCGTCCGTTCCCGTGACCGTGAACTCATGGCCATGCAGGTGAATGGGGTGATTGGTCATCGTCAAGTTGCCCACCCTTATACGCACCTTGTCATTGAGCCTTACGTTTAACGAGTCGATACCGGGAAAGATGCGGCTGTTCCAACTCCAAAGGTTGAAGTCCAGCATCGTCATCGTTTTGGGGGTGTAACTACCCGGATCGATGTCAAAGGCGTTCAACAAGAAGCAGAAGTCACGATTGACCTCGTCGATGAGGAGATGCTTTTCTTTGGGGTGCGTTATCCACAAGCCCATCATGCCCATGGCCATTTGGGTCATCTCATCGGCATGGGGGTGGTACATGAAACTACCCGGACGACGCGCTATGAATTCATAAACAAAGGTTTGGCCAGGCTTGATCGACCTTTGTGTTAACCCCGATACACCATCCATCCCGTTGGGCAAACGCTGACCATGCCAATGCACGCTGGTGTGCTCTGGCAGTTTGTTGGTCACAAAAATACGCACGCGATCACCCTCGACCACTTCAATGGTCGGACCGGGGCTTTGACCGTTGTAACCCCAGAGATGCGCTTTGAAACCGGGGGCCATCTCTCGCAATACAGGCTCTGCCACTAAATGGAACTCTTTAACACCTTGGTTCATACGCCAAGGCAGTGTCCAACCGTTGAGAGTGACCACGGGGTTGTAGGGACGTCCAGTATTCGGAACCAAAGGCGGCATGGTGTCAGGCTTGGACTGAATCACGGGCTCAGGCAATCCAGCTAAAGCGAACCGCCCCACGGTTGCTGCGGAGACAGCACCTCCAGCAATACCTGCTGCTTTAAAAAAATCTCGTCTTGATGTCATGTTCATTCCCAATCAATGGCCAGCAGCCGAATTGCTTGTTGTGTTGCTGATGGTGGCAACTCCAATAAAAGTTGGACGGCCAATCAAAGTGGCTTGCATCGCTGCATCAGCCAACCAGAACTGTTGCTCTGCCGCGATGGCCGAAATAACAGCACCAATCTGGTCGCGTGAATCAGCCAGCAACTCAAAAACGCCAATGATCATGCCGTTGTAGCGAAGCACGTTCTCTTCTGAAATCACCTTACGAAGTGGGATGACCTCATCTTTATAATGATTGGAGATTTCGTAGGCTGTGCGGTAGGCCGCATAGTTCTCACGCAAGGAAGATCCAGCTGAACGCAACGTGGCTTCCAGTTGATTGGCTGCGGCCAAGGTTTTTGCATTCATGGAATCTCGCTGCATTTCTCCCCAATCAAAGACGGGCAATTTCACGCCCACTTCATAGCCACGTCTTGAGCTGTATGACGATGAGCTACTGTCTGATACGCTGCCACGCCTCACCGACAGCTCGATATCCGTAAAGCTCGTCACCCTATTCAAGCCCTGTGCTTTGGCCGCAGCATTCAAAGCTGCTTTGGCTTGCTGAACATCCAAGCGTTCTTGGCTGACTTGTTTGGCAACATCCTCAGGAGACATCGGTTGTTTGGGAAGATTAGGCAACCTCTCTGGAAGAACAAGCTGTTTTGCTTGAGCTTCATCTAAACCAAGCAATCTGACCAACTCCTCTTTGCGTGATACAGCAGCTTGTTTGGCTGTTGCCAGTTGCGTGGCAGCGTCTGCATAAAAGACCTGATGCCTTGCACGGGTGAGTTTGTTGAAGTTACCAACAGACTCCATCCGCCGAGCCAACTCTGCACTCGCTTCTGCACTGGCTAACACTTGACCTGCGTACTTGTATGACTGCTCCGCAGCCACCGCACGCACCCACGCTTGGCGCACGCGTGTGACTTGATCCACAACCTCGGCGGTCAGACGGATCTGAGCCTGTTCAACGCGGTAGTTCGCCATCGCCGAACGTTGAGGCAAGGTGATGAGATCGAGCAAACCAAATGTGAAGAAACGATTTAGCTCAGTCTCACTGCCCATCACCACGCTTTCAAATGCGAACGTGGGATTTGAGATACGACCCGACTGCGCGGCACTTGCCGCCTCGGACCAGTTTTGAGCCAACAGGGCTTGGAACGCAGGGCTGTTGGCCAGCAACAACTGGACGGCTTCTTTTTGCCCCACCGGTTTCGCTAAAAGTTGATTTGTGGCAGCTAGGCGCTTGTCGCGTTCTTCCTTGGTTTTGGCAAGATTAAGTTCACTTTGGGTAAAGCCATTGGCGTCCCTATTCACCCTGTCTAAGCCTTGATTCAGGTTGTAACTGGCACAGCCTGACAAACCGAGCGCGGCGACAACCATCGTCATTGATTTGAGTTTCTTGAATCTGAAGCTCATTGATGACCTCCATGAATGTTTGCCGGGTTGGACGGCTTAGCTTCTGCGCCTTGCGTGATCTCTTTTGCATAGGCACGCCAACCGCCAATGTCTTTCACGGTGTCATTGCTCTGTTTCCAAGACTGGATAGTGGACGCAGAGTAGCGCTGGTAATTTTGAAAAGAAGACTGATAGACCAACTCAACAGATTTCTGTTCGGTCTGGACTTCGGTTTTGAGGGCAGGTTGCGCCCAAGCGCTGCTCAAATGAAGGCAGGCTAGCAATACAGCAACAGTCAGCTGTGGCGGCTTTGAAGATTTGAGATACATAGATTCCTCGTTGACCATCGATCAATCGTTTCTCGTGATGATGACCCATCACGAGGACGAACTGCAAATTACGCAACCGAAGGGTTGCTAAATTGCTCAGGCGAGAAAGGAACGCGGAGGTCGCTCTAAGTTGGAGGGAGAAAACTCACCCAAGAGCTCGTTGCTCGTCGCAACAAAGATACTAACTTCTTGGCTAGGAATCAATTTAATTGGTGCTGGCAACAAGGCCGTACCAAAGCAGCATTGCGCACAGGTGCTGCATTTGTGATTCAAGCTCTTAACAGCATCTGCTTTAGATGCTTGATGATCCGCAGACTTGGTTTGATCGTGATGGTGATCAGCGGCTTGAGGATGGGCCTGATCAACAGGCGCTTGAATGACGGACGCTCCACCACCGTGACAGAACATTTGAGTGACCGCAGCCATGCCTTGCAATGGAATTGCAAAAGCGAGTATGCACATCACTAAAAATCTGACAATTTTCACGTCAACAATACTAGCACCATTTTTAATGGGGACACTAAACCCTGGACTTCCCACGCAACGATAGACAAACTCGAGCCTCAAATTGAGGCACGTTCAAACGCCTCGGGACTAACACCTGGACTTCCATGCAGCGCAAACCCTTGATTTACCAATGAAAAAGGCCCCTAAGCATCGCTACTTAGAGGCCTCTGTCTTAACTAATGGTCGGTGTGAAAGGATTCGAACCTTCGACCCCTTGCACCCCATGCAAGTGCGCTACCAGGCTGCGCCACACACCGAATCAGGCTGAAATTATAACGCCTAGTCAGTGCAGCTCAGAGAGCAAGTCGCGAATTTGTGTGAGTTCTTTGCGCAGCGTTTGCAAAGCCTCATCGCTGCTACTCAAGGCAAGCGGCGGCAGTTCGTGCACATCGCCTGCATCGATGTCTAGGTCGTCTTCAAACCCATCATCGTCGGGCAAGTCCACATCGATCAACTCACCACCTACGCGGCGACGCTCGCGCTCGGATTGCACCAACTCTTGCAACTTGTTGCGTGCGCCGGTGATGGTGAAGCCTTGGTCATACAAGAGGTCGCGAATGCGGCGAATCATCAGCACTTCGTGGCGCTGGTAATAGCGGCGATTGCCGCGACGTTTCATGGGACGCAACTGCGTGAATTCCTGCTCCCAATAGCGCAGCACGTGCGGCTTGACGCCACACAACTCGCTCACTTCACCAATGGTGAAGTAGCGTTTGGCTGGAATGGGAGGGAGGGATTTCTCCATGAAAATCAGTAGCTTGTAAACGGGACCGCAGAGGTTACACGAAGATTCGTCGTTTAACCATCGCCCTTGATGGTTTCGACAAAAAAAGAGGCCGACTTGGCCTCTTTCTCAATCAGTTGTCAACTTTGGGATTACTGTCACCCTGAATTTGCTCTTTGAGCTTGTGACTTGCATGGAAAGTCACTGCGCGACGCGCCTCGATAGGTATCGCCTCGCCTGTGCGCGGATTGCGTCCAGGTCTGGGCGCTTTGGTGCGAATTTGAAAATTACCGAAACTTGAAATTTTTACATCCGTGCCATTGACCAGGCTTTGCGCAATGAGGTCAAAGAAAGCATCAATCATGTCCTTCGATTCACGTTTGTTCAAACCGATTTGCTCGAACAACAAATCAGCCAGCTGCGCTTTGGTCAACGCGGGCGTTTCTAGGCTCTCAAAAGAAAGTTCCATAAGGTTCTCTTGTTAACGAATGAACATCAAGCACGCAGACGTGCAGACACTTGGGCAGCCAACTCAGCCAGCACAGCTTGCACCACGCCTTCGATTTGGGTTTCGTTCAAGGTGGCTTCATCGCTGTTGAGGGTGAGACGCACAGCCAAGCTCTTCTCATCCATCGCCATCGCAGCACTTTCAGCTTTGGGGCGATACACGTCAAACAACACGGCATTGCGCAACAAACCTTGTGTTTTGGCAGCGTGCACTGCAGCCATCAACTGCGCGTGTGTGACGCTGTCTTTGACGATCACAGCAATGTCGCGCTCCACGTTAGGGAACTTGGCTACACCGACGGACTTAGGTACATCACGATGCAACACGGCATCGAGTGAAAGCTCGAACATCACCGGCGCTTGGGTCAGCTCCCAGCTTTGACGCCAGCGAGGGTGCAACTCACCCACATGACCTACAGCTTGGCCATTGACCAAGACTTTGGCGCAACGGCCTGGATGCATGGCGGGGTGCTCTGCCGCTTCAAACTGAGGCATAGCAGGCGCCAACAAAGCTTCGACATCGGCTTTCACATCAAAGAAGTCGGCCGCTTGTTCTTTGGTGCTCCATTGCAAAGGTGCAGCGCTGCCAAAGGCAATACCTGCCACGTGCATGGGTTGGTCAAAACCTTGCACAGTGGTGTCTGTGTTTTGCACGGAAGCGTCTTTGTGGAACACGCGGCCCAACTCAAACACGCGCACGCGTGAGGCTTTGCGGTCGACGTTGAACTTCACCACATTGAGCAAAGAGCCCAACAAGGTGGAGCGCATCACGCTCATGTGGCTGGCAATGGGGTTGAGCAACTTGATGGGGTTGGCATTGCCTGCCAACTCGTGTTCCCAACGCTCATCCACAAAGCTGTAGTTGATGGTTTCTTGGTAACCCAAAGCAGCCAACTGGTGGCGCAAAGCGTGAGGGCTGCGTTGCGCTTCTTTGCAAGCGCTGGCGGTAATGGGGGCCAAAGGTGGCGTGGTGGGCAGATTGTTGTAACCCACCATGCGCGCCACTTCTTCGATCAGGTCTTCTTCGATTTGCAAATCGAAACGGAAGGATGGGGGCTGCACGGTGACAACACCCTCGCCTTCTGTCACGGGCAAGCCCAAGCCACGTAAAGCATCCGCCACACGTTGCTGAGTCAGCAGCATACCAATGACCTTCTCTGCACGTGCCACGCGCAAGGTAACAGGCTTGGCCACCGGCATGTTCACGCGTTGGTCGTCAATCGGACCCACGGTAGTGTTGGGTGTGCCGCAAATTTCAATCACCAACTGCGTGATGCGCTCGATGTGCTCCACCGTCAACTCAGGGTCCACACCACGCTCAAAGCGGTGGCCGGCATCAGTGCTGAAGTTGAAGCGGCGCGAGCGGCCTGCGATGGCCGAGGGCCACCAAAAAGCAGCTTCGATGTAAATGTTTTGTGTGTCGTCGTTCACGGCTGTGGCGTCGCCACCCATAATGCCGGCGAGTGACTCGACTTGATGCGCGTCAGCGATGACACCCACTTTGTCGTCAACAGTAACAGTGTTGCCGTTCAAGAGTTTGAGCTGCTCACCCGCTTTGCCCCAACGCACTTCCAGGCCGCCTTGAATTTTTTCGAGATCAAAAATGTGTGAAGGACGGCCCAGCTCAAACATCACATAGTTGGAGATGTCGACCAAGGGGCTCACGCTTCGCTGGCCGCAACGGGCCAAGTGGTTCACCATCCATGCGGGTGTCTGCGCCTTCGTGTTAACACCACGCACTACGCGGCCTGAGAAACGGCCACACAAATCGGGGGCGCTGATGTTCACAGCAACTTTGTCCGCGTTAGTCGCGGCAACGGCTGGGAAAGTAGGTGCCTTCAACGGTGCACCTGTGATAGCAGACACTTCGCGGGCAATGCCATACACGCTCAAGCAATGCGCCAAGTTAGGCGTGAGCTTCAAGGTCATCAAGGTGTCGTCGAGGTTCAAGTACTCGCGGATGTTTTGACCCAAAGGTGCATCGGCGGGCAACTCAAGCAAGCCACCGTTATCGTCGGCAATTTTGAGTTCTTTGGCCGAGCACAACATGCCTTGGCTTTCCACGCCACGCAGCTTGCCCACTTTGATTTTGAAGGGCTTGCCGTCTTCGCCCGGAGGCAACTCTGCGCCCACCGTGGCACATGGGATTTTGATGCCCACGCGTGCATTGGGTGCACCGCACACGATGTTGAGCAACGCGCCCTGCCCCACGTCCACTTGGCAAATGCGCAAGCGGTCAGCGTCTGGGTGCTG
>JACCDN010033873.1_pt1 | contig 11984 bp, 12 predicted proteins | sample 7441691 | NCBI WGS metagenome assembly JACCDN01 (sample SAMN15323439, study PRJNA562643) | freshwater metagenome | isolation source: river surface water | place: USA:Blue River Watershed | collected 2017-08-16 | reverse complement strand
TGGGAGTCTCCTCCCTGTCCATGTCGCCCATCGCGCTTGCCGATGTGCGCGCCGAACTTTCGCGATTCACCCTCGGTGAAGCGCGCGAGCTTGCCGAGAGGGCTCTCTCGGCGAGGAATGCAGTGGACGCAAAACGTGCGGTGTCCACTGCATTCAGCACCACCCACTAAATAAACACACACAGAAAAGGAGCGAGTCAATGACGACTTCGTCATCGCTTAAGGTCGGTGTCCAGAAGTTTGGATCCTTCCTTTCGGGCATGGTTATGCCCAACATCGCGGCGTTCATCGCCTGGGGCCTCATCACGGCCCTGTTCATCCCCACGGGATGGCTTCCTGCACTGGGCGCCAACCCGGTCGACGCTGATGGAAACGCGCTGAACAACGGAGGTCTCAACTTCCTTGCTCTCGTCGGACCCATGATCGTCTACATGCTCCCGTTGCTCATCGCCAACACCGGTGGTCGCCTCGTTTACGGCGTCCGCGGTGGTGTCGTCGGTGTCATCGGAACCATGGGTGTCATCGTCGGAACCTCGATCCCCATGTTCATGGGCGCCATGATCGTCGGTCCGCTCGGTGGCTGGTTGATCAAGAAGGTTGACGCCATCTGGGCCGGCAAGATTCGCGCCGGTTTCGAGATGCTCGTTGACAACTTCTCCGCCGGTATCGTCGGTGCTCTTCTCGCCCTCGTCGCGTTCCTCGGAATCGCGCCGTTCGTGCAGACGGTCTCGGACGCGCTCGGTGGCGGTGTTCAGGCCCTGTACGACTCGGGCTTCGCACCTCTCCTCAGCATCCTGGTTGAGCCCGCAAAGGTGCTCTTCCTCAACAACGCCATCAACCACGGCGTGCTGACCCCGCTGGGCACGACTCAGGCGGCGGAACAGGGACACTCGTTCCTCTTCCTCGTCGAGGCGAACCCTGGCCCCGGACTCGGAATCCTTCTCGCCTTCGCCGTCTTCGGTGTCGGACTCTCGAAGGCTTCGGCTCCCGGTGCGATCATCATCCACTTCCTCGGTGGAATTCACGAGGTGTACTTCCCGTACGTCCTCATGAAGCCGGCGATCATCGTCGCCGCCATCGCGGGTGGTGCGACCGGTGTCGCCACCAACTGGGCCTTCAACTCGGGTCTCCAGGCTCCGGCGTCGCCCGGTTCGATCTTCGCGGTGCTCCTCCAGACTCCGCAGGGTCAGTACCTTGGCGTCATCCTCTCGGTCGTCCTGTCGGCGACGGTCTCGTTCCTCATCGCAGGTGTGATCGTTCGCTCGACGCGCAAGGCCGACCTCGAGGCTGAAGGCTTGACTGCAGCTCAGGCTCAGTCGGCTGCCAACAAGGGGCGGTAAAAAATGGCCGCTGACCTGACCAATCTCGTTATCTTCGCGTGCGACGCGGGCATGGGATCGAGTGCGATGGGTGCAACCATCCTTCGCAACAAGATCAAAGCCGCCGGAATCACGGACGTGCAGGTGATCAACAAGGCTGTTGCCGACTTGGCGCCTGACGCGGAGTTCGTCATCTCTCACGTGGGACTGACCGATCGGGCGCGCCACATGGCGCCCGACGCGGTCCACGTCTCGGTCGAGAACTTTATGGCGACACCGAAATACGACGAGGTCGTTGAGACCCTCAAGGCTCAGCGCGCGTAGGTTAGCGACGACCGAGGACTCACCGTGAACACCGTATTGACGACCGACGCCATTCGATTGAGTGGGTCTGCGACATCGCGAGATGACGCAATTGCCGAAGTGGGTGCGATTCTCGTATCCGCCGGGGCAGTGACTCCCGAATACGTCGACGCCATGTTCGCGCGTGAGTCCTCGGTCTCCACATACATGGGGAATCTTCTTGCGATTCCTCACGGAACAAACGAGGCGAAGCACGAGATTCTTCGCTCGCAGGTCGCCGTTGTCCGATACGACCACGAGATTGATTGGGGCGGGTTCCCCGTCCGGTTCGTCATTGGCATCGCCGGAAAGGGCGATTCCCACATGGAGGTTCTCGGAGCGATCGCGATGGTGTTCAGCGACGTTGCCGCCGTTGAGCGATTGCTGGACGCGTCCTCCTCTGCCGAGGTGCTCGGCATTCTCGGGCTCGACGCGGCATGACCGCGGTCCACTTCGGGGCCGGCAACATCGGGCGGGGCTTCATCGGCCTCTTGCTTCATCAGGCGGGTCATCACGTCACTTTCGTCGACGTCGCGGCTCCGCTGATTGACCTCATCGACCGCGAATCGAGTTTCCGCGTCATCGAGACGGGCAGTGGCGCGCGGGTTCACACGGTCTCGAATTTTTCGGCACTCAACTCGGCGGACAAGCCGGAGGCGGTCATCGAGGCAATTTCCAGCGCGGACATCGTCACGACCGCGGTTGGCCCCACGGTGTTGCGTTTCGTTGCACCACTCATCGCCGAGGCGCTCGGTCGTCGACGTGCGGATCGGCCGCTCGTTGTGATGGCGTGTGAAAACGCGATCAATGCAACCGACATTCTCAGATCCGAAATCGCGAAACACGCCGACCCCGCCGACCTCGATCGAGCTGTGTTTGCCAACACTGCGGTTGACCGGATTGTTCCGGGACAGCCTGACGGCGCCGGATTGGACGTGGTTGTCGAAAGCTTTTGCGAATGGGTCATCGACCGAAGCGGTCTCGGTGAGTTTGCCCCCGACATTCCCGGCGCACACTTCGTCGACAATCTCGCACCGTACATTGAGCGGAAACTTCTCACCGTCAACACGGGGCATGCGTCGACGGCGTACCTCGGCAAGCAACAGGGAGCATCCTTCATCGCCGAGGCGCTGGAGATTGACGCCGTGCGCGAACACGTGAGTGACGTCTTGCGGGAGACGTCCGCGATGCTCGTTCGTCGCCACGGGCTCGATGAGTCGGAGCAGTCCGACTACGCTGCGAAAACGCTTGCCCGTTTCGCAAACCCCGAACTTGCCGACCTCATCGACCGGGTGGGGAGACAACCGCTTCGCAAATTGTCTCGTCACGAAAGGTTGATTGAGCCCGCGGCAGCACTCGCCGAACACGGGGACACCCCCACCGCGTTGCTGGGAGTGGTGACCGCGGCGCTGCTTTTCGATGTTCCCGACGACCCCGAATCGGTGGAACTTCAATCCGCTCGGGCAAGCCTCGAGCCAGCTGATATCGCCCGTTCGATCATGGGAGTCCACGACGATCACCCGCTGTTCGAGTCCCTCGTCGACGCGATTCGATCGGCACGCTGACCCGATGGCGTGGTCCGCACTCGCTGCACTGCTCGCGTCCTGCCTCATGTGGGGAACCACCGGGGTGGTCGCGTCGTTCATGACCGAGCCCGTCTCCACTCTCGCCATTGGGTCGTTCACGATGGGTGTCGGCGGAGTAATTCTCGCCGCCATCACATGGCGTGACGTTCGTCAGGTTCTTCGCAATCGAGCGGCACGCGTATGGGTCATGTGGGGCGGACTGGGAGTTTTCGTCTACCCGCTGGCCTTTTACACCGGCATGGACCTCATTGGGGTAGCGGTGGGTAATTCCATCGCTCTCGGCTCCGGGCCGCTCTTCGCGGGCGTTATTGAATGGGCGGCGACGCGGGTCGTCCCGGCGATTCGCTGGTTCGTCGCTCTCTTTGTTGCGGGGTCAGGTTTGGTCCTGGTCGCTATTGGTCGGGGCGCAGAGGACAGTGGGTCGCTCGCGGGGATTGGCTTCGGACTGCTCGCGGGTATCGCGTATGCACTCTATTCCGTGTCGGGTTCACGCATTATTGCGCGGGGCGCCAATTTTCGAGGCGCGATGGGGGCGGTTTTTGGCGCGGGGGCAATTCCCTTGCTCGTTGTGCTCATTCTCACCGGTGAGCCACTCGTGTCCGACGCCGGAAACCTGGCCCGTGGCGCATACCTCGCCCTCGGTCCGCTCGTCATCGCATATCTGTTTTTCGGATTCGCGTTGACGAAGGTCTCCGCTGCCACCGCAACGCTCGTCACGCTGCTGGAGCCCGCGTTTTCGGTCATTCTTGCTGTACTGATTCTGCGAGAAACGCTTCCCGCCATCGGGTGGTGGGGGATCGCCCTTCTCATCGCGGGAGTCGTCATCGCGACGGTGCGTCGACCGACCACACAATCCGCTCCAACAAGCGGAAGCGCGACTACTCTGGAGTCATGAGTTACGACGAGGACGATGACGATGCCGTAGTTCCCACGGGAACCAGACGATCGTCGTATGTCCCTCCCACTGACGGGGAGGACTACACCCCGTCGCTGCCGCCCGTCGTCGAGCCCGAGGTGCCGACGGCATCGACCGGGCCCGTTCCGACTATTGCCCCGGCGAACGATGATGCGGTCGCGCAAACGCCTGTCTTCGCCGATTCCGTCGAAATCCCGGCGGCTGCCACCGATGTCGTTCCACCGGTGATCATTGAGGTTCCCGCGCCCGTTGACAACACCGAACCGCCGGCTCGTGACCAATTTGGCCTTCCCATCGTCGACGAACCGATCGACATTCCCCAGGTCGTCGTGACCGATCCGCTCCCCGACGCGGTGTCGGGGACGGGAACCGACACCGTCTTCGACGACAACAGGTTGTTTCCACCGATTCTTACCGCGGAGGAGACCGCGATTCCCGTAGCGGCCGCCGATTCCGCGGTGTCTGAATCCATTCCGCCGATGCCCGCGCCGCTCGCGGTGCCCAATCGCCAGTCGCTGACCCCCGCCGAACTCGCCGACGTGCTCGGCGCGAACGGTGGAATGTCGAGCAACGACCAGATGGCGCTCCTCGACGCACAGATTCCGCTACGGGAGGCCGACACTTCGGCAATTCACGCGTTCATGGCTGACCTGTCGGCAACCGACGCGGAAAACCGCGACGACCTGATTGGCCTAGCCGAGTCGCGGTTTGCCGATCTCGCTCCCGAACTTTTTGCCGGAGCGCACTCTAAGCAGACCGTGGTCGAGGAATTCACCGACGACTCGACGCCCGTCACCGGTATTCCCGTCGTCACTCACACGGAGATTGTCGACATCGTCGAGGACGTGAGCGGTGACGTTGTCGCCGTGAGCGTCACCGAAATTGACGAGGTTGTCGTGTCAACCGAGACTCCCTCCGGCACCGTCGACACCCCGCGTGTTGCGCCGCGTGAAGGTGAGCAGGGCTGGCACCTCGCGACCCCGGCGGAAGTTGTGTCAACGGAGTCACCTCGAGTCGAGCGCCGTCGCTGGTGGGCCGTGCTCGCCGGAGTAGCCGCCCTTGCGAGCACGTTCGTGTTGTCGGTCGGCGCCACAGCGGCGCAAACGGGAAGCGCTCCCACGATCGTGTTCGTCGCGGCCGGCCTTGCCGTGGCCGTCGTCTTTGTGGAACTCGCCCGACGCGGGCTCGCGCGAACCGGCGCCTCGTGGCGATCGACGGTCGAGGAGACCGTGGGCGTCGTCGGTGGCCGAGTGGCAGCGTTTGTCGTCGCGGCCACACTTCTCGTGTCGCTGGTGGCTGTGATGTCCGCTGCCCTGGCAGGTCTCGGCGCGCAGGTCGAGTCGTCGGCGCTTGGTCAATCTCTTGTCGGTGTAATTCCCGAAGGGGCGTTCGGCTCGTTGCTCGTCGCGGGTACGTTGTTCGTCGGAGCAATCGTCGCGGCACTCCCTCATCGCTGGTTCAGAGCCAAAGTTTTGGTTCTCACGGGGTGGGTCGCTATGGGAACCGCCGCCGTCGCGAGCATGGGCGGCGCACTTCTCGCCATCGCTCCCGCGGCGACCACGACAACCTTCAAGGGTGACCTCAACGCCGCCGGCGCGATGACGGCGGTAGCGGTGGTCGTCGGGCTCGCGTCGGTCATCGCCTTCCACGCAGTTTCTCGGGTTCGCGACGATCGACGAGGAATCCTGTGGCTCTCGATCGGTTTAGGGCTCGGTTCTCTCGTGCTCATCGGCACCGTCGTCTCCGCGCTCATCGCCGCGGACGGTGACCACTACTTCTTTGGGAACAATCCCGTCGTGCACATTATTGCCCCGTCCGCCCTCCTCAACATCGGTCTCGGCGCGGCCGCTGTCGCTCCGGCCCTGTTCTTCATCGCGACGCTGGGCTTCCGGTTCCTTGCCTCCACATTCACGCGGGACGATCGCGACAACCCACCCGCTCTCGCGGCGTGGTTCCTCGTTCTCGTGCCCGTCGCATGGGGAGCCCTCGCCTTTGTTGGCACGTCATCAGCCATTCTCGAGCAGGTTCCGTCGTTCTCCGTTCTCGCCATTCCCGTCGCCGCCATTGTCGGGATTCTCGCCGCGAGGGGAGCGCTGTGGCCGGCCGTGCCCTCGCGCGCACTTCGCGGTTGGTACCTCACTGTCGCCCTCCTCGTGACGGCTCTGGGATACGGTTACGCATCGAGCGATACCGCCGCCTTCTCCTGGTTGGGCTTTGCCAACGTAATTCTTGCCCAAGCGGGCCTCGGCATCCTCTACATCGACGCGCTCGTGGTGCCCGCCGCGCTCGTCGCAGCATTCGTTCTCGCGCTCATCGGGGGGCTTCCCGCCCGTCGTCGAGCGACGCGAGTCGCCTAAACTGCCGTCATGAGTTCACCACGGCTATCCGACGTCATCGACGCGGTACACAAGCTGTGGCCGACCGCCGGCGCGGAAGAGTGGGACACGGTGGGTCTCGTCAGCGGCGCGCTCGATTCGACCATCAACTCAGTGTTGTTCGTCGTCGATGTCACCGATGCCACGGTCTCGCAGGCCGTCGACGGTGGATATGACCTCATCATCGCCCATCACCCGCACCTGCTTCGCGGTGCGACCTCGGTCGCCGAGGATCGATTCAAGGGCAATGCTCTCGCGCGGCTCATTCGTGCGGGATGTGCGCTCATCACGGTCCACACCAACGGTGACCGCGTCCCCTCCGGTACGAGCGCCTCGCTTGCCTCGGCTCTCGGGGTAGTCGACACAGTTCCGCTCGTCCCGCACGCGCTCGGTGGAGGTTTGGGGGTTCATGGCGCGGTGCCACCAACAACGCTCGGCGAATTCGCGCGCCACATCGCCTCGGTAATCCCCGCCACCGCGGGCGGAGTCCGTGTCGCGGGTGACATGACCCAGCGTGTCTCGATGGTCGCGGTCTGTGCGGGGGCTGGGGACGGCCTGTTGGGACACCCCGACGTGCTGCGAGCGGATGTGTATGTCACTTCTGACCTCCGCCATCATCCCGCCTCCGAATTTCGAGAGAATGCCCGACTGGGCAACGACACGGCGCTCGTCGACATTTCACATTGGGCGGCGGAATGGCTGTGGTTGGAAATCGCCGCGACGGAACTGGGTGCGGCGCTGGACGGCGTCGTCGTCGACGTCTCCGACATCAACACCGACCCGTGGACCTTTTCGGTGGTTCAGTAATGGTGTTGCGCGTTCCCTCGGAAGTACAAGCGCGGCTGCTTGACGTTCTCGCAATCGACACTGACGTCATCAAGACGCAGAGACTCATTCGGGAGGCGAATTCGGCGATCATCGCCCTCGACACCGACAGTGATTATCTCGCCCTCGTGCGCGAGGCGGAAGAGGCGGAAGACCGACTCGACGATGCGCGGAAAACCTGCGAACACCTTGAATCGGATATCACCGTTGCGCGCAAACGCATCGAACGGGACCGCGAGCGCGAGGTCCACACCAACGACCCCAAGGAATTGAGCGATCTCGAGGACGAGATTCACTCTCTCGAGCGCCGAATCGAAATGCTCGAGTCGGATTTGCTCGACGCGATGGAGGAGCGCGACACACTCGAGGCCTCACGGGACGAACTCGTGCATCGACGCGACACCTTTCACGATTCGCGCGATGCGCGCGGTGCCGAACTCGCGGCGGAGATTGACGATGCGAACGCTCGACTCGGCCAACTCGCGACCGAGCGAGCGGGCATACTCACCGAACTACCACGCGAACTCGTCGAACTGTACGAGCGTCAGCGCGAGCGCTACGGGGTCGGGGCCTCTTTTCTTCAGCGGGGTGTGACATCGGCGAGTGGCGTGCAGTTGTCGCCCAGTCAGCTCGACGAAATTCGGCTCACCGACCCGGATAGCGTCATCATGTGTCCAGATTCAAACACCATCCTCATTCGCACGAAGGACTCGGGGTTGTGAGGACTCTGATTGTCGAAGCGGACGGTGGTTCGCGCGGAAATCCTGGCGTTGCCGCCGGCGGCGCGGTTGTTCTCGACGAGCAGACCGGGGAGGTGCTCGCCGAGGTGGGTGTCTTTGTCGGCATCGCGACGAACAACGTCGCGGAATACTCGGGGCTTCTGGCGGGACTGACGAGGGCTCGGAGCATCGACCCGGCGGCACGAATCCGCGTCCGGATGGATTCGAAGCTCGTCGTCGAACAAATGTCGGGCAGGTGGAAGATCAAGCACCCGGACATGCGGGAACTCGCCCTTGAAGCTCAATCGGTCATCTCCGGCACTGATGTGACCTTCGAATGGATTGCACGGGAGTTCAACTCGCGCGCTGACGCCGTTGCCAATCAGGCGATGGACCGTCGCGAATCGTTTGGCTAGTCGCTACCATTGAGGGGCGAGAGGGTCGGCCAGGCGATCGCGTCACCTTTGGGTGCCGAGGAACGTCCGGGCTCCACAGAGCAGGATGGTGGGTAACGCCCACCCGGAGTAATCCGCGAGACAGTGCCACAGAAAACAGACCGCCCGCAAGGGTAAGGGTGAAACGGTGGTGTAAGAGACCACCAGCGGTCGGGGTGACCCGGTCGGCTCGGTAAACCTCATCCGGAGCAAGACCAGACAGATGCCGTTGACGTAGCTCGCCGAGGCATCGGGTAGGTCGCTAGAACTCGGCGGCAACGCCGAGTCGAGATAGATGATCGTCCACGACAGAACCCGGCGTACCGGCCGGCCCCTCGCGCCCTCAGTCGGTGAACGGAGCGAGCGCCGCGGCGCCGAGAATCCCGGCGTTGTTGAAGTGTTGTGCGGGGACGATGGGCGTCTTGAGTTCCAGCAGGGGTAGGAAGTTTTCATACTCCTTGGAAACTCCACCTCCCACAACGAACAGCTGTGGTGTGAACAGCCGTTCCAGGGTCGAATAGTAAACCTGAAGGTGCTCTGCCCAGCGTGACCAGGACAACCGGCGCTTCACGCGAACACTGTTGGCGGCACGATTTTCCGCGGTCTTCCACCGCGTGCCGGGCAAGTGCATGTGGCCCAATTCCGAGTTGGGGATAAGGACCCCGTTGTAAATCAACGCGGAGCCGATTCCCGTGCCGAGGGTCGTGACGAGGACCAGTCCGTTGACGCCCTTTGCCGCGCCAAACTTGACCTCGGCGAAACCGGCCGCGTCCGCATCGTTGACAACGTGCACGAGTCGTCCCGTCGCGGCTTCAAACAGGTCTCCGACGTCGGTGCCGATCCACGATTTATCGACGTTTGCCGCGCTCAGCGCGACCTCATCGACGATGACGGCGGGAAAGCACACTCCAATGGGAAGTTTCCCCTTCGGGTCGAGCTCATCGACGATGTCTTTCACGACCGCCGCCACGTCGGCGGGCTTTGCCCCTTCGGGTGTTCCGACCTTGATTTTGTCGGAGACCAGCTCACCATTTTCGACGTCGACAATGGCGGCCTTGATTCCCGTTCCACCAATGTCGATTCCGATTGTTCGGGCCATGTGTGTACTCCGTTGTCGCGTGTTGGGGGATACTTGCCAGTGTATCGAGAGGGGAGTCCGCATGGCATGGTGGTACAACCACAAGACGGGCAACGTCGAGGAGGGACCGCAATCCCTGGGCGGGGACAGGGACGGTCCGTTTGAGACTCGCGAGGAGGCTGAGCGCGCCCCGGAGATTGCTGCGGAACGGTCGCGCCGCTGGCGCGAGGAGGAGGAACGCGACCGCTAGTCGAACGAGTGGTCTGCGTCGGGGAACGTTCTCGAGCGAACGTCGCGCTGCCAGTCCGTGACGGCCACGGCAATCGATTCGTGGAGTGTCGCGTATCTCTGGACGAACGTGGGGATCCGACCGCGCGAGAGACCAAGAAGGTCCGTCCAGACGAGAATCTGACCGTCGACGCCGTTCCCTGCGCCGATTCCGATGACGGGAATCGTCAGTTCTTGTGCGATTCGCGTCGCGAGTTCACGGGGCACCATCTCGAGGACGACCGCAAACGCTCCCGCGGCCTCCACAGCGTGCGCGTCGGCGATGAGCTTCTCGGCATCCTCGCCTCGACCTTGGACCACATGTCCACCGAGCCCGTGTTCGCTTTGGGGAGTGAATCCAATGTGTGCCATGACGGGAATGCCCGCACCGACGATCCGGCTGATGTGTTCACTGACCCGAACACCGCCCTCGAGTTTGACGGCGTGCACCCCGGATTCCTTCATGAATCGGGTCGCGGTCGCAAGTGCCTGGTCGGCGCTGTTTTCGTAGGAACCAAAAGGAAGGTCCGCGACGACGAGAGCCCGTCGGACACCACGTACGACACCTCGCGCGAGCGGAATGAGTTCGTCAACGGTCACGGACACCGTGCTGTCGTAGCCGAATACGGTGTTCGCTGCGCTATCGCCGACGAGGAGGAAGTCGATTTCGGCCCCGTCGAAGATCTGCGCGGTGAGAAAGTCGTAGCAGGTGAGGCCGGTGATGACGTGACCCGCCTTTTTTGCGCTGTCGAAGTGACGCGTGCGGACTCGTTTGACGACGTCGGTCATGACTCCAGCCTAATTGCCGGTGCGGCGGACGGTGATGGGTAGCCGTCGCTCTCGGCCGAATGCCATCCGTGAGATTCGCGGACCGATTGCGCCCTGGCGACGCTTCCACTCGCTGAGTGACACGAGGTGCGCGATTCGCTCGACAAGAGTCCGATCGAAACCATTCGACACGACGGTCGCAATGCTTTCACGTCGGTCGATTAGTCCCTCGAGAATGGCATCAAGAACCTCGTATGGCGGCAGTGAGTCCTGGTCGGTTTGACCCGGTCGAAGTTCCGCGCTCGGTGGTTTGGATATCGAGTTTTCCGGGATTGGGGGCGTCTCACCGCGTTCCCGCGCCAGGTCGTTGCGCCAGCGCGCGAGTTCCCACACCACCGTCTTGGGGACGTCCTTGATGGGGGCGTAGCCGCCAACCGTGTCGCCGTACATCGTGCAATAACCAACGGCCACCTCGGATTTGTTTCCTGTGGTGAGAACGAGGTGACCGTGTTGGTTGGACAGTGCCATAAGAATCATTCCGCGGGCTCGTGCCTGAATGTTTTCCGCGGCCAATCCCGTGAGCCCCAACTGCGTCTCGAAGGGCGCGACGAGTTCGCCGATGGGTTGGATGTCAAACTCGCATCCCAGTCGCTCCGCGAGGTCCGCGGCATCGCCTTTGGAATGGTCGCTCGACCATCGACTCGGCATTGACACTCCGAAGACTCGGCTGGGGCCGAGTGCGTCGACCGCGAGCGCAGCGCACACGGCGCTATCAATCCCGCCCGAGAGGCCGAGAGTGACGCTCGGGAACCCGTTTTTTTCGACGTAGTCGCGGATGCCGAGGACAAGCGCCGACCAAATGTCGGCAATTTCGGGGTTGTCGGGGGCGATGATCGGAGCGAGAAGGTTGAGGTTGCGCTCCCGCACGGCAATTCCCTCGCCACCCGCGGTCCCGACGACGTCGTGGTAGAGAATGGTTGATTCGAAGCGAGTGGCACGTGCCCGCACCTCTCCCGACGGATCGACCACCGCGCTGTCCCCGTCGAAGACGAGGTCGTCTTGTCCACCCACGAGATTGACGTAGGCAACGGGAGCGGCGAATTGGGCCGCACGTTTGGCGAGGAGCGGAAAGCGATTGTCGTCCTTGGTGCGGTCAAAGGGTGACGCGTTGATGACGACGACGAGGTCGAGCCCCTGTTCCGCAAGAACTTCCACCGGTCCGCGATCGCGCCACAGGTCTTCGCATACGAGGAAACCGACCTTGACTCCGCCAATGACCAGAGCGAGCGGCTCCCGTCCCGGGACGAACACTCGCTGTTCGTCGAAAACGGAGTAGTTGGGCAAATGCTGCTTGTC
>JACCDN010157159.1_pt1 | contig 11988 bp, 3 predicted proteins | sample 7441691 | NCBI WGS metagenome assembly JACCDN01 (sample SAMN15323439, study PRJNA562643) | freshwater metagenome | isolation source: river surface water | place: USA:Blue River Watershed | collected 2017-08-16 | reverse complement strand
TGACCCTGTCGGTTGCCAACCACGTTCAAGACTTCGCGCTGGCGATTGCGGCGGCGGCGCTGGTTCGCGTGGGCTTCGAAGAGTTCGCTGCCCGCTATTACCCAGCTCGCCTCAACCGCATCAACCCTGACCACCTGCCTGAACCTCCGATGGCCCAAAAGGCAATCTCGCTAGCCATCAAGTTTGCCGTCTGGATCATCGTCGGTGGCGCTCTAATCGGCGAGGGTTGGCAGCTCTGGGTTGGCGCAGCACTATTCCTAGTGCCAACCGTGATCGGCTGGTTCCAAGACAGTTTCCCGAATTACCCGGTCATCTGGCGCTTGTTGCCAAGCGGTGTGCCGGGGCTCGCCCTTAGCCTCATCGTCGCGACCGTTACCACCGCTGCAACCGGAGCCATCCTCGGCGCTGTTCCGGCTCTCGCATCCTGGTCGTTCGTGATTTTGCCACTGCCGCTTTTGGCCCTCAGCCTCCTCGGAATGTTCGGCCGTCATGGCCGCAACGAGGATGACTTGAAGCCAGCTCAACGCAACGTGTGGATCTACCGAATCGGTGGAATCATCATGTTGATCGTTACTTTCAAGCTCGCCGGCGTCATTTAATTACGCGTTTTGAATCGAGGGCTAGCCCTTAATTTGTCTTATTTTCGCAATTCCCTGGGGATGACCCCAGTTTTGCTCTAAATATTCCTATTTGCGAATATTTATATGCTTATATGAACCAAATAATCCACATTACGAATATTTGGGGGCATAATGCACATCTTGAGCATGCCAAAAAAACTTGCAGCATTCCTCGTGATTCTCGCAACCTTGTTTGCCTACAGTCAGATCCAGGCTCCTTCGGCCCAGGCCTCTCACTTGCGCGGCTCGATTGTCACTGTTGAGTATCACGCTCCGAGCAACGGACACGCCGAGGAAGTCCACGTAAGGGCAACCACGTTGGCTGCCAAGACGCTAACCGCACACATGACCAGCGTTTCGGTCTATCGTGTCACCGGTACCAACCCGCTGACGACCACTCCGGTCACCGGTTGTACCGGAGCGACAACCCCGCTTCCTTCACCAGACTCATCGGTTGATACGTCCAACCCACTATTCGACATTTCGGTTGATGCGTTTACCATCAGCGGTTGTTTTTCAACTCCAGGAAATTACATCTTCTCGGCCACTACCTCGGCTCGTATCGCCAACGTAGTTAACACCACCAACAGCACGATTCAGTTCGAATCGATGGTTCAAATCGATGGAACTCACGACTCAGAGGCTCCGACCTATAACGCCGGTTACATGTACAACATCGCCTACGAATCGAACCTCAGCTACTCGACCAACCTCGGTGGTCTCGGCGCTGGCAACACCCCGGTGACCTATGAGCTCGTAACCTCTTCTGCTTCGGCATTGGGTGGCTATGGCGCAACTCGCGTTCCCTGTTCAGACCTGAACCTCACCACCGGCGCATACCGAATCAACTCGGCACTGTGCACTGGCAGTGAGACTATCGCGGCTGCCTTCGGCGGCGGACCTAAGTACTACGCCCTAAAGGTTCGTGCAACCGATGCGAATGGCAACTACTCAACCCGCGACGTGCTGTTGTACTTCAACACCACTGCCAACCAGGCTCCAGCATTCACCACCGTCCCAGCCAACGGCGCTTTCACCGTTGCGCCAGGCAGCACTTCAACTGCTCAGTTCTGTGCACAGGACCCGGATGTCGCAGACACCCTGAACTTCACGTTCTCACCGCTTCGCAGCTGGATTACCCAGGGTGCGGTCGCGCCTGTTTCACCTGCGACCACTCCGAACACCTACTGTGTTACCTACACCTTTGCTCCACCTACTGGAACCACGGAAGCGTTCAACTTTGAAGTATCGGTTTACGACAACTCGAACACATTCGTTCGATCTGCCTCGAACCTTTACAGCTTCCAGGCTGGAGCAACCTTGCCAAACTCTGCTTCGGCACCGGTAATCGCCTATGACCCAGCAGCCTACCGAGTTGACACAGGCCGAGACCTAAACATCCCTGCACCGACCAGCACTGGTTCAGCGGTTGTTTCGTTCTCGATTAGCCCAGCCCTTCCGGCCGGATTGACCCTCAACACGAGTACTGGTGCAATCACCGGAAGCACGGACGTGATCGACTCGGTTACCTACACCGTTACCGCTACGGACGCGCAGAACGTAACCGCTACTGCGACCGTGACAATCACCGTGAGCCTTCGCGAACCGACTGGCCCGCTTGTCTACACAATCTCTCCGCGCTACATCGACTTGAACACCGAGCAGGTTGTCACCATCACTGGTATTCGCCTTGCAGACGCAAGCAACCTAGTGGTTCGCGGCATCCCATTGGTGATCACCTCGAACACAACTGGCGACCTGGTATTCACCATGCCTAAGCACTCGATTTTGGGCGAGGCGGAGTTGAGTTTCAAGACTCCTCAGGGAAACATCACCTGGTCAAACGCACTTGTCTTCCGAGTTGCCTCAACCAAGGGCGAGTTTGTTCCAGAGCCTGAGCCACGTAGCTTTACCGCCATCGGCTTCGATGCAGGTTCGAGCGTTATCAACGCAACCGTGAGCAAACAACTCAAGTCGATTGCCAAGAAGATCGGCTCAACCAAGGTGGTTACCTGCACCGGAATCACCATGGGCCCAACCATCCTTGCTCGAGACGCGGCACTCTCTAAGTCACGTGCGGTTCTTGCCTGTGCACGCTTGAAGACGCTGCTTCCTAAGGGCACAGTATTCGTCTCGAAGAATGCTCAGGAACTCGAACTGGGTTCACACATTCGACGTGTCGAAATCGAAGTAACCGACTAATCACAAAGCACCGAAATGGGTGGGATGGCTTTCGCTGTCCCACCCATTTTCTTTGCCCTGACGAATAGGGTTGAAATACTATGCCTCGAGTCGCGCAAATCAAGAACGGTCACCCGCCGAAAATCTGCGAACGCTGCGGGTTGCCATTCGAGTGGCGCAAGAAGTGGGAACGCGACTGGGAAAGCGTGAAGTATTGCTCTCAGAAGTGCAAAGCCGCATGATCCAGCGCATTCTCTACGTGGCTCACGACCACCTGAATCGTGACCGTGGAATTCTGGCGACGGCCAACAAAGATGACGACCTAATCGTGCTTGTCGAAAGTGCCAGGATGACCTCCGGCCGCCCTTGGCACCCGGAACGCCTGTTTTTCTTGATCTCATCAGCGCGCCACTTTGCCGCCGAACTCGAGGCCGAGGGCTATCAGGTTCGCTACCTAAAAGCAGCCACGACCGTCGACGGCTTGAAGGCTGCCCGTGCCGAAGTTGGCGACGTGCCGATTCACGCGGCCGAGCCTTCGTCATTCAAGCAACACGAGTTGCTTCGTGACTATGGGGTCGAGTTCACCGCGAACGACTTCTTCTTGACCTCGCGACCCGATTTCAAACTCTGGGCTGACCGTCAAAAGACGTTTGTGATGGAGAACTTCTATCGCGCGCAGCGAGTTCGCCTCGGCATCATGGTGACCGGCGGCGAGCCAAACGGAGGCCGATGGAATTTCGATGCCGACAACCGTCTGCCGCCACCGAAGAACTACACCTGTCCGCCATACCTTGAGCACGAGCGCGACCAGATCGACATCGATGTCGCCGCCGAACTTGGCATGACACCGACTCGAACCTGGGCAACAACTCGTGCCGGAGCACTCGCCCAGCTCGTCAACTTCATCGAAAACCACCTCGCCGGCTTCGGCCCATACGAAGATGCAATCGCGGGGGATAACTGGGCACTTCACCACTCACTGCTCAGCCCATACCTGAACAATGGCCTGCTGCTCGCATCCGAGGTAATCGAAGCCGTGTTGACCGCCTATCGAGGCGGGGCGCCAATTGGTTCAGTCGAGGCGTTCGTGCGCCAGGTGATCGGTTGGCGTGAATACATCAACGGCATGTATTGGTTTCTCGGCCCCGACTATCGCGAGAAGAACGAGCTTGGCGCGACCCGCAAGCTTCTTCCGCTGTTCACCGATTCCTCCAAGACCCAGATGGCGTGCGTCAAACAGGTCGTCGGAGACGTTGAGACCCGCGCCTGGGCGCACCACATCCCGCGCCTAATGGTGCTGAGCAACCTTGCCCTGGTCACCGGAGTCAACCCACAAGAGTTTCTCGACTGGATGCGCGAGCAGTTCATCGATGCCGCCGAATGGGTGATGGTGCCAAACATCATCGGCATGGCAACCCACGCGGATGGCGGCCTGCTGATGACCAAGCCTTATGCGGCCGGCGGGGCATACCTGAACAAAATGACCCAGTCCTGCAAGGGCTGCAAGTATGACCCGAAAAAGCGAGTGGGCGAGGATGCCTGCCCATTCACCACTCTCTATTGGGATTTCCTAGATCGCCACCGAGACCGCTTTGTGAAAAACCATCGCATGAGCCAGCAGATCTTCGGGCTCAACCGCCTAAGCGACTTGACCGAGTTGAGAGTTCGAGCGCAACAGGTGCTCGCCGGCCTGGATGACGGCTCAATCTAATAAAGTTCGCAATATCAACCTTTATAACAATCTCTAAATGAGGGTTGTCGACACCACGGTGAGCATTAGTCTGGTCTAAAGACCGCACATTGGGGGCAATAATGCGTAAGTTTCTGCTAGCTATTTCAGCCGTAGTTTCACTGGTTTTCTCGGTTCTTCAACCGATGGGGCCAGCTACGTCAGCGACCACCGTCAACAAGACTTTCACCGTGACCAAGAGTGATGGCACGCCTTACGCGGGTGTGAGTGTGGCGCTCATGGGCTGGGATGAAGTCCAGGCACAAGATATCTTGTCTCCGATCTCCACCACAAATTCCAGTGGTATCGCAACCGTAACGGTGTCTTCTACCGCTGATTTCTATGGTTATGCCGCCCAGCCTCCGGTAAATGATTTCAGCCACGCAAACTTCGTCGAGTATGCCGTTACCTTTGGACAGTCAGAGGCCTATTCAATCAGGATGCGGCCGGCCAACTTGGTCGTTGAACTTAAGACGACAGCGGGACAAAGTGCGCCTCCTGGTTCATGGGTGCACTTCCCAGGAACCGGTGACGTGGGCGAGAACCTTTCTGCTCGCCCAGTTCTTCGCAGTGGCCCAATCGGAATCGACGTCTCAACCGGATTGTCAGCGGGAGAGACTTACACCGTCAAGGCGCAGCCAAATGCTATCGCTGGTCAATTCTGGAATGAATTCGCTCTAAAGGTTTCCGATAGCTATGCAATCAGCCTTTATCCAACCGCAACCTCAACCACTGCGCTAAACCCACGTGTAGTTAATGGCACCTCGATCTACGACTTGGCATTCAGCCCAGCCAACATTCATGGAAAGCTAACCACAGCGCAGGGTGGCACGCTTACTATCCCGGCAGGCGTTGCTGCTCAGGTTGACTTCTATAAGGCTGATGCATCGGGAAACCTAAACCCAGAGGATTCTGTTGCTTACCAAAGCCCGGTTTCCGCGGCGGGGCTCTTCGAGGGCAAGATTGCCCCGATCGTTGCCGGCAAGTATTTTCCAGTGGTTCGGGTAACCGGGTCGCTTAGCATTCCATCTTTCACGGGCTCAGCTTTCTACCTTGACTCCAACGGCTACTACTCAAATTCGAACACCGGCCCTTGGGTTGCCCCGGAAACCTTTGAGCTTTTGACCTCGCTTCCAGCAGCGAGCGACATCAACCTCAAGATCAAGGTTGTCGAGCCAAACACCACTACTCCGGATGCTGCTTACATCCAAGTCATGCGGGAGTCGGAGGGTGGATCATCTATGTATGTTGGCGCAGGCCGTTCATCGAATGGGCTTGCTTCATTTGCTCTATCCGACGGCGTCTACCGAGTGTTCCTTGACCTGGTAAACCCGGACAGAACTCGTAAGGAATACAACTTGGTTATCGACCAGGGAGTGCCTACCTTGACTTTGCGTGGTGGTGGAGCAGTCGCCGCAGACGGCGATGGGATTTACCAGCTTTCAGGAGGCATTCCGAATCTGAAGATTAGAGTTGTGAATCCGGATGACAACACCGCAAACTTGTCCCAGGTTTCGGTCGATATCTTGAATCCGGCTATCCAGGGCGACAACTTTGTGATGAATGCATGGGCTCAGTCGGGGCTCGCCTTCCTGAGTGTGCCCAACGGCACCTACCAGATTCGCCTGCACCCTAACCTAGGGGGATTTGCCGAACGCACTTACGGTCTTGTTGTCTCAGGTAACACACTCACAATCACCGATCCACTTACCCAGCAGGTTATCAATGCCGGCATCGACGGTATTTTCAGCCTGGTCCCACACACTCCGAACGTCACAGGTCGAATCGTTAATTCAGCTAACCAGCCAGTTGGTTCCGCCGGCAACTCTGGTGTTGATGTTGAGGTCCAGAAGTGGAACGCTAGCAACAACAACTGGGATTGGGTGGAAAACGGCTGGGCCCAAGTTATGAATGACGGAACCTTTGGCATCCGAGTTCTCGAAACCGGAACCTACCGACTTCAGGTTCGTGCTTACGGGCGAATTGATGTGGCGAATACGGCGTCTGCGTCGTTCCAGGTGACCGATATAAATTCGGTCAACCAGCGTGGAAACATAACCATGCCTCCACCGATGTTGAAGGTGCGTGTAACTCAGAATGGCCGAGCGGCCTTCCTAAATAACGCCGGGGTCCAGGTCAGCGATCACAGCGGTTATGACGATTACATCAATACCGGCTCTCTCGGAATCGCACCGATTTCCTTTCCGGCTGCAGGAACTTACTACCTAACCGCAACTCCGCCATGGGGTCTTTCCTCTGCAGTCGCGGCCAACAAGTACTACGTTGCTGAAGTCACAAGTTCTGGAGGCACTCTGAGTGCAGCGATCACTGGCGTGACCGCCGTCAACGGTTTCAGTGATTTGTCTCTTGGAGTGCCTAACGTCACTGGCAAGATTGTCGCGCCAGATGGTTCTGCAATCGCTCGAGCAAACGGTGTGTGGGTAAACATCCAAGCGCAGCGCTACCTTGCAAACGAAAACCGCTGGGATTGGACAAACTATTGGACCCAGATGGCACCGGATGGAACCTTTGGTTTTAGCCTTCAAGATAACGGCCTGTACCGCCTAAGAATTGAACCCAATGGAATTACGGGGGCAGCGATCACTCGCAGCCAGACGCTTGAAGTAACTAACTTGAACAAGGGCGGAACGGTGAGAGCGTTTGGTGACATTCGTCTCTCTGAGCCAACGGCGAAGTTTAAGGTTCGTTTGCCGGGTTCAACCACCAACATCAAGTACGCGGGCATCGAAATCCGCAAAGATGACCAGTGGTATGACTGGATCAACACCGATCAAAACGGTGTCGCCAACTTCTCGGCACTCGAAGCGGGAAACTATGAATTCATCGCAAACCCGAATGGTGACAGCAGCGTTAGCGGCATTCGAAAGACCTATTCTGCGACCGTAACGGAAACCGCACCTAGCAGCGGCATCTTCACCGTTTCAGTCGCTGGTGTAACCCCGGATAGTAACGGCTTCACAATCCTGAACCTTGGCGTGCCAAACATCACCGGTACGTTGGTAGACCAGTCTGGTGCTGTCGTTACTCAGCAGAGTAAGTCTGGAGTGAGCATCCAAGTTCAGAAGTACAACGCCGCTGGGGGATTCTGGGACTGGCAGAACAATGTAACGAATGTCAGAAATGACGGCACCTTCGGCCTCAGTGTCTCAGAGGCAGGAACCTATCGCCTGCTAATCAACCCTTATGGGCGCACCGACATCGCTAGAACTGTGACCTCTCAGTTCGTGATCACTTCGGCAAATGCCTCCACCTTCACTAGGGCGTTCGGAAATGTCGTGCTCAATGGGCCAACCATTTCTGGAACAGTTTCAGCGCCGGTTGGTTCAACTCGCTTGGCTAACTCACAGGTGGTTGCGATTGATGACCTGACTGGGCAAGAGATGTGGGAATACTCAACCCAGACCAATTCAGAAGGCAAGTGGTCGATGATGCTGCCGAAGGGAAGCTATAGCGTTTACGCCCGCTCACCTTGGGGCAATCAGACCTACGGCAGCGGAGACCCAGTTACTGGCATCACCGTTGCAGACAATGGCACAGCAACTATTACTGCGGGCGCGACTAACGCGATCGAGTTGCGCGTAGCTAATCCGACTTGGTCCGGCACAGTTGTGGCTCCGGGCACTGCTGACCCACTTGCTTTCACCAGCGTTTGTCTATCGCAAGAGTCAGCAGGCAAGTGGTGGAGCCAGTGCACCGAGTCCGACACACAGGGTCGTTGGGCGCTCACCAAGCCTTCAGGCTTCACCGGATTCAATGACTCAACCAGATTGTCGATTCGAGAAAACCGATCAGCGCAATACGCTGAGGCCCAGATCGTTGGCAGGACCGATGTCGAAACAAAGCTGGGCACATATGTGGTCGGGCAAACATTCTCGAACAAGACCCTGTCTCCGGCAGCGCCGAACACCAGCTTGACCATCACCGCGGGCAACGCACCAGCAGCTAACCTCTGGGTCAGCATCGAACGCGAGAATGTTGGATGGCTAACTTCGGGCATGACCAACTCACAGGGCGTGGTTCGACTAAACATTCCGACCATTTCTTCTGGATTCAAGATCCGTGCGGATGTTCAGAGCAACCGAGTGCTTGCCGAAACCTATGTCACCACGGTCAAGACGGTCTCATCGAGCGATGTAACTAGCCATACTTCAAACAACGTCTTCTCAGACACCGTTGTGTTGGGTTTGCCTAACTTTGCAGCCGAAGTGGTTTCTCCTGGCTCTAGCCCTGCGCCGGTTAAGGATGCATGGGTCGATGTTTACAACATGACTACGAACCAGGGAGTCGGAGGAAGCAATTCCCAGGCCAACGGAAACGTGGCGCTAAGACTTGATTCGCCGAGTTCCGGAAACACCTATCGTTATCAAGTCCGCGTGAATTCTCCTTGGGCAAACCCAGACCTATGGGCTTCACGTACCTACTTCGTAGATGTAGACAGTGCAGGTGCGATGGTTGTGCATGCCGACACCGAAACCGGTACTGTGTTGCCAACTCCTACCGGATCTGACCGATACCGTTTGGCGCTAAAGGCGCCATCCGTGACCGGTACCGTGGAGCTACCGGATGCAACACTCATCCGTGACAGCTACGTTGAGGTTCGCAAGAACCTTCAAGGCTGGCAGCAATGGGTCGAAGGTGCACAGAGCCGTGCAAACGGTGCCTTTGGCCTTGCTCTCGAGAATGGCACTTACGAACTGACCGCGAACGTGCCATGGAACCAAAGCGGATTGGCCAAGTCGGCTCGATGCGAGGTAACGGTAGCTGGCGGTGTTATGACCAACGGCAATTCAGCCTGTGTGGTCGATGGCAAGGTGAAGTTGGCGCTCCGCCAGCCAAACCTCAAGGTCAAGATGGTTCACTCGGGTGCGGCTGTAGCTAACGCCAACGTGAACATCTCGATCGGCAACTGGAACACCTGGGCTCAGGCTGGTCGCGATGGAGTCGTTTCTCTATTCATCGACGATGAAGAAGTAAGGGCTAAGAACGCCTGGGCTCAGACCGGTCAGCAACTACAAGTCAGAATCACAGTTGACCCACCTTATGGCAACAGCGAAATCGTTCGCTGGGACTGCAATGCGGGTGACATCAAGCCGCTATGTGACCAGTTGACCTCGTATGTAGTTGGCACTCCTTACATCAACACATCGTTGAGAACTCTCAACGATGTCGAGTTTGCGGTTCCAAACACTCGACTCAACGTGAAGTTGGGCGACGGAACAACCAACGCCGGCCAAGGCGCTTGGGCTGTCATCTTGTTGGAGGAGAACGGCTGGAAGCGTTGGCTAACCGGTTCGAACACCAATGCCGATGGTCAAGCAGTGTTCAATATCGACGACGCCTACAAGAACGACCCGAATGCGCGATTCACGGTTGAGGTCAATGCGCCTTACCAGCAGCGTGCAAACTACTCGCAGAAGAATCACACGGGTCTCACTTGGGCTCAGGTAAACAACCACGACTTCGCGCTAGGAACCCCGAACCTGAAGCTAACTGTTAAGCAGGCGCTGTCAAATGACGCCAGCGCCTTCGGTTGGGTTGGTCTTGAAGAGGTAGACACGAACTTGAACTGGGTTTCGTGGCTGGGCGGTTACGGTTTGGATCAGCTGGGAACAGTCTCATTGACCCTGCCTTCCAGCAAGAAGATTCGTCTCACGCTGAACCCGGGTCCTGGTGCTATTGGCGCACGAACCTTCTGCGTTTTCGATGTCAGCTCTCAAGGTGTGGTCACTAAGAGTGCAACCAGCTCGCAGTGCCCTACCGCCGGAAGCAACATCGTTAACCTTTCCACCAAGGAGATGCAACTCGAGTTGAGTGCCGGAAACCTAACCGGCTCTGTCACGAAGGCCGGCACCTCGGATGCCATCGCAGGCGCGATTGTTTATGCTCAGGCATACCTGGGTGGGACCATCCAAGATGGCAAGACCGAGCAGTCGGTAAGCCGTTCAGATGGACGTTACGGTTTGCAGCTAGACCCAACCTATAACTGGAAGATCAAGGTCTTCTATGTGAACCCGGATGGCGCAACCACGCTTTACGACTCGTTCACAACTGGTTGGGACATATCGGGCTCAACCCTTGGATCTGCCCAGACTCACGACTTCGGTCTAGCAGTTAGGAACTAGCGATGAAGCGCTTAGTCACCTTATTTTCTGCGCTCGCACTAACCCTGGTCGGTGGGCTGCCAGCAATTGCTGCGCCCACCGCCCCGGGGTCGGTGGTCGTTGTTTCGAACTCGGCACCTAACACCGCAATAGGTGCGGCGTCTATCAAAGTAACCTGGCGCGCCAGCACCGGAGCAGTTACCTATAACGTCTCTGCAACCGATCCGCAAAACGTTTCAAAGAACACTTCTAGTTCCTGTGCAAACAACGATTGCAGCGCGATTCTTGCCGGGCTCACCGGAGGCACCAAATATTCGGTGAAGGTAACCGCTGTGGCCACCGATGGATCGCAGACTGGGGCCCCTGCACTGGATTTCACAGCGGTTTCGGTGCCGGGTGCCCCGACTACCGTTTCGGCGACCTCGGTTTCAGGCAAGGCGTCTTTGGTCTGGACGCCCAACGAGAACATCGGCGGTAAGCCACTCACCGGCTACACGGTCACCGAGAAAGACAATAAGGTTGCCGCGATCAACGTGAGTGCCGCCACGTCTAGCCTCACGGTTGACACGGTCACGCCAGGCCAAAGCTATAGCTTCAGGGTCGCGGCCACGAATGAGAACGGCACCTCCGCTACCGATGATTTCACCGCGCTAACCATCACGGGTGTACCTCTCGCTCCGGCTGCTCCGCTTGTCACAGTGAGTGGTTCAACTATCACGGTTGGTTGGGTCGCCCCACTGGACCAGGGTTCAGCGATTACCGGCTACAAGGTCTACCTCGTTGACGACAAGGGCGTGGATGTTGGCCTGCCTACCGCAGCAGCAACCACCTCGACTTCGCTGTCGAACGTTTCGCCAGGGACCTACAAGGTTCAGGTTGTTGCGACCAACTCTGTCGGTGATAGCACACGCTCACCTTTGTCTGCGGACGCCAGAATCGGAAACGGTACTCAGGCGAATGCGCCGGTTTTCACCCCTAACGCCCTAGTCGCCATGGATGTTGGCACGACCCAGGCAATGACCATCGTGGCCCCTTCGGGTGGCGACGTGACCATTGTCTTGACTGCTTCGCCAACCGGCGCCTGCACATATACAGCCGGTGTGATCACTGCGGTCAGCGCGGGTACCTGTACCTTTGCTGCAACCGCGGCTGGCAACGCCACATATGCCGTTGGCACCGCATCCAGAACCGTTACGGTAAAAGCTCAGCAGACCATCAGTTTCGCGCCAATCGCCGAACAGGCCATGCCAGGCCCGTTCACGGTTAGTGCGACCGCAACCTCGGGCCTATCGGTTCGATTCGCTGTCACCGGCGCCTGCACCGTGGTGAACCGCAC
>JACCDN010760298.1_pt1 | contig 11996 bp, 2 predicted proteins | sample 7441691 | NCBI WGS metagenome assembly JACCDN01 (sample SAMN15323439, study PRJNA562643) | freshwater metagenome | isolation source: river surface water | place: USA:Blue River Watershed | collected 2017-08-16 | reverse complement strand
TGATTGGTAATCCATTTGGATAGTTTATACTAGATGCAGTCTTTGTACGGAAGAACAATCTTTCTGCAGAAGGAAGACCTTCTTCTTTAGGACCATTGTATTCATCACGATCAGTTCCTGTGCTGAAATCAGACTTATCTTCTAATGCATCTTGAATATCTTTGATCTCTTGTGCATTATCAATGATAGTATCTCTACCATCACGAACTCTTTCAGCACCAGCAAATAGTTCAGGTTTAAAAGAAACAATCGATCCATCAACTAATTCAGCACTAACTGTACCATCTTCATTGATCTTTACTACTTTAAACTTATGTAGGATATCACGTTCGTTATATCCTTTGTTAATATATTCACGACCTTCTTGAAGAGTTTCTTCTTCACCTCTTTTGTTTGTAAAAGATATTGTAGGTTTTTCTACAATAGGTTGATCAGCAGGTTGCGGTTGTGCAGATGGTTCAACTTGATCAGGTGAACTCGATGTTGCAGGAGCTGGAGGAGTAGCTGTTGGAGTAGCTTGTGTTTGTTGAGCAGCTGCTGGGGGAGCAGGAGGAGTTTTCTGTTTACTTGCTTCTTGTGCTAAATCTTCAGCAGAAATTTCTGGAGCTTTCCAATTTTGAGGAGTTTCTTTAATACTCTTATACTCATCAATGAAAAGTTTTCGCAATGCAGATGCTCTAAGAAGATCACGTAAGTTAAGCTTTAATGTATCCTTTACTCCATCAGAAGTATCAAGCTCATCAATCTTCTCTACTCCTTCTTGAAACGCTTCGTTAGAAGTCATTTCTTTACTTGCAACTCTTGCTAATAAATCAAATGTAGGAATATTAAATGCTGTTAAGTCTTGATTTATATTAGGAATACGCTGATCATAGTTATCAATCTTAGATGTAGCATATACCATCTTCTCGATTAAGTCATCACTATAAACTCGTTTACCATCTTCAGTTCTTACATCTTCATAACGATCTCTTATGTTCTCATAAGTGTTTACTACACTCTTTGTAAGATTCTTAAGATTAGTGATACGTGCTATAAAGTTTTCTGGTGACTCTTTAGGAGAAACAACTCCACTAGTTACTAAATCATCAAAGCCTTGTTCTGTAGCAGCTTGTTTAGCATATGAATCTAATTCTTGATATACTGATTCTTCTTTACCATATAACACACGAGGCATTACGTAAGACATTACGTAATCATGCTCAGCATCTTTTTCTTTTAATATATCATTATCAACAATAGCACCTTGACGTTCTTGTTGAGCACCAATTGCAATACTTAAATACTTAGCTTGTGTTTGTAGCTGATCTTTGATTCTTGATTTATCAAGAGCTTTTAAAGCAATCTCTGTATTAGCTGCACGTTCTCCACCTTCACCAAACCATCCACGCTCAGCAATCTCACCAGACTTACCAAAGCCAACTCTAGTTTTACCTTCTTCATTTCTGTAAGTTCCAACAATACCTGATTGTTGAATACCACCACTGATACCTCCTAGTAATAAACTCTCGATACCATCTTTTTCAGTGAACACTTTATCCCAACCTTCTCCAAGTACACTGTTCATAGAACCGTATATCTTAGACAAAGTTTCATCAGCATCATGTTTATTTTTGTATGCCTTATTAAAATAAGACGCTACACCTTCCTGAATTGCATATTGTCCTGCTTCCTCAAATGCTTCTGATGGAGAGAATACCAATCCTGCAGCATTGTAGGCACGTTTTCCAAATTTGGTAATACCTTCACTTACTACAGAACTCCAAGCACCACCTAATTGTTTTTGTTCAACTTGGTTAATTAATGCTTTATCAAAACGTCTCGATGATCCTAATATTTTTGGAAGTTGTAAGTAGTTGGTTGCTGATAATAACATCAAGTTACCAGCTAATACGTACTTACCAACATTATCTGTGTAATCATTGATTCGTTGTAACTCATCACCTTGAGGAAGTCTACCATTCTCTAAAAGAAACTGATTAGTGAGCTCCTCTCTGAACTGTTTCATCTTTTGAATAGACTCAATGCTACCCTCACCCCAAGCACCAAGTGTTGAGATTGTAAGACGTTCAGATTGTTTTAATCCTTGTGCAACTTGATTGATTCCGTATTTTCTAATAGTTGAATTTAAGGCTCCATCAAATGCTGTATATTTAGCAGCATTAGGTGCTGCTGTCATTGCTTCCTCAATAGCTGTAGCTGTTTCCATACCACGACCAGCAAGAACAGCACCATTTAATAAACCAATACTCTTTAATATTTTACTCCATACACCACCACCAGCAAGTGCACCTGCTGCAAAACCAAGATTTTGTAATCCTTTGTTTGACCAGAAGTTAGCACTTAATAAGTTATCTGTAGAAATAGCATCAGATTCAATTTCTCTATGGGTATAATAATTCGGAAGAATATCTTCCAAACCAGTAGTAATATCATCTACCTTTCTATTAACAGCATTATCAGCAAGTGCTGCTAGACGTTGTGTAGCAATTGCTTCTCCAATACCCCACATTAAACCTGCAGTGCCACCAATGAAAGAAGATGTAAATGTTCCTGCAGTTTTTAATCCAGCGTTTAACCATTTAGATGCCGCACTTTGTTGTTGAGCATACATCTCTTCTGTATCCTCATAAGGCACAACAGTCTTATATCTATCTCCTAATGACATAGATGATAATGGAACTGATGCAACTTTAGCCGCTGGTCCTCTATTCAAACTTTGTTGATATATGTCATTGAATGACATAGCTTTTTTAGGAGCTGCTGTTACTCTTGGTGTTGTATTAAAATTTATATCTGGAACAGTAGGCATGTCTGCCACTCCACCATAATTTCCAAGTGCGTCTGCTGGTATATTATCGTTCATTTAATAACATGTTAATGTTGTTGATATTCAATGATAACAATGAATTCTGTGCTCTTTGTAAACTCTCATGACCTGGAGTTTCTCTAAGTACTTCTTTTCCTGTATTATCTCTTATATAAACTTGTCCATAGTATTTTCCATTACGTTGTACAATATTACCTTTAACATCTATCACCCCACTAAATTGAGTTAATTGTGAGAAGTTATTCATAGTAAACTGTGCATCATTATTTCTATAAGTTTGCTTAGATGCAGGATCTCCTACAGATGTTTGTCCGCCTCGTTGTAAAATTAGATTCTTTAATAATCTAATTTCAGTTGGTTCATATATACCTTGAATATCAAGACCTAAGTTTTTAGCAACATCAAATGTAACAACCATTCCTCCAAGTCTTCCACCACTAGGTGTTCCTGCAACAATTTCAACCATAGGTGTTTCCGATGTACCGTTGATTATCTTTGCTTCTATAGAACCTTTCTTTAATCCAAAGTCTTCATCATCAAGTGCTTTTGCAAATCCATCCAAATCTGGAGATAAGTTCTTACCAGCTGCAGTAGCACTACTTGCTAGTCTTCTTAAATCCATCATCAAACCTCTATCAGTTTTAGGATCTCCAGTAAGCATTCCTAACTTAAGATTAGGATTAACATTGTAGTGAGATTGCAACATTGTTTGTGTTTGCTTAAATACTTTAGAATAAGCATCTGTATTTAAGTTTTTAGCAAGATCAATTACAGGATCTAAATCTACATCAGCAGTACCCCACTCACCTGTAGTCAATTTACTAAATCCTGAACCAACCATACTAGCAAGTCCTTGTCCACTTCTAACTAGTCCTGTAATTATTCCTCCACCTCTAGCTGTTTCAAGTCCAGATGCACGTAATGTTTGATCTAATAAAAATCCTAATCCTTTAGCAGATAAACGTTGAGCCGCAGCATCTGCTGCACCACGAACACCTTTGTCAATGATTCCAGATGTATCAGTAATTACAGAAGCGTAACCTCTTACATATAATGCTAAATCAAGTTGATCTTGTGGAGCTAATGTAAATGCTTTTCCTTTGTAACTTCCTTTAATTGGTTTTATATTTTTTAAAGCTGCAGCTTCATAAGCTTCTTTACCAACAGCTCTTTCTACATCTTTATCTAGCTTCTTTGAAAATTCATTAACCTTTTCAAAACTAGTTTTAGCAGTATTAAATCTATTTTTAAGATCTAATAAACTAGGATTCTTAGCTAATTCAGCAGGAGTCATCTTATTAATCTTAGTCATGACTCTACCTGTCCAATCAGTTTTCATTTTGTCTACACCACCTGGTTGGTGTTTACCAATGTAATTTATTGTTTGAGCAATAGCTTGCTCTTGAGAAATACCTGAACTTATGTAATTATCAAATATTTTTTTATATCCAGGTACACCAGAAAATGTTGTATTCCACAATAACTCATTTTGAACAGAACCATACGCAGCAGCAGTTGTTTCTTTATCAGAATTCCATTTATTAAAATATGTTCCGAAGTCTGCAGGATTCTCATCTAACTCTGGAGTGATTCCAGCACCTCCTCCTGTACCAGCACCAGGAATAAAAGTATCAGGAATACCATCATCATCACTATCAATCATCTCACCTGCTCCTTTAGTTGTTCTAATGGTAGCAATTGCTATTTGAGTTTCACGATTAGCTTTAGCAATTTTTTCTCTTGATGCAATTTCATTTGCACTAAGAGTTGCTCGCAACCGCATATCTGCCTGCTTCATTGCTATGTCATTAGCCTCTTGAGTTAATTTGAAATTAGCTTCCCACTCTGGATTTAATGTTGTATCAATTTCATGTGTCATAGTACCATACATTGCAGTTGTATTGTCTACGAAGAAATCTTTATTTAATTTACCTTTTACAGCATCAGGATTTTTTAAAGAAGCTTTTGCAATATCATCATATTTTGCAATGATATTTTTTATTTCTTGATTTACAGAATCTACTTCATCAGTAACATCTTTACCAGTAGATTTATCTATAGCTAATTCTTTAAGTCTATCGTTAGCTTTGTCTAACAAATATTCTTTTTGAGAGATAGCCATATCATGTAGATTCTGACCATCTAATCCTCTAAATGTATATATCCCATCAATCTCTAGTTGTCTAGATACTCTAGGATCACGCATTATCTGATCTATAGTTTTCTTTACTACATCTGGAAGAATACCCTCTTTGATGTGAGTTTTCATTGTTTTAGAAAGTACAGGCTCACTTCCTACAATTCTACCTTTGTTATCTTTTATTGCTCTAAGTTTAGGAGAACCATCTGGATTACGTTCATACAAATCTTCCCATTTGATTTTACCTTTTGTAACTTTAGAAAATAACTCACTAGCATACTTATCTTTATCAAAGAACTCTTCATAAGATCCATCAAATCTAGTTTCTAAATCTGGATCATTAAGATATTTATTTGCTGCAAGATCAAACATGTATTTGTTTTGCGGAGTAAGCGTACCCTTTTTTCTAGCAGCCTCCATCTCTGCTGTACCTTTACGAAGTTTTTGAGTAGAGTATACAGCATTACGAATGATTGGATCTTTGATTAAGCTACCAGCCATTCCACTAACAGAGTTAACTAATTGTTGATTAGAGAAATCACCAGCTGCAACTGTACGAAGTTTATTGCCTAGTTCACCAAGTTTAGATTGAAGATATTGCTTGTGTCCTTCTTTATCTATTTCTAATCCAGCCACATTATCAATGGACTGCTGAATCTTTTGAACACCAGCATCGTATTGGGCTTGCTTAGCCATACCAACCTTCATCATCAAGTCAACTGGAAGTTGCTGGACGTAAGGGTTAAACTGGGTTATTGCGTCTGTATATGAAGCCATGAGATAGTATAATTAACAAATATAATTTAAAATATTACATATACAAAGAATGGTAACAAAAGTTGTTAATCTTGTATAACGAAGTTGATTAGAGGTTTTTAATTGCTTTAACGATTGAACCATTTCTAACCTTAGCATCTTCTTTATCAGAAGAATTGTATGTACCAATAATTTGCTGATTCTCATCATATGAAAACTTTTTACCTGGTGCTAATTGTCCAGCACTTCCTTTACCGCCAGATCCACTACCATAAGGAGCAAACTGAGCAAATGGATTAACATTATATGCTACGCCACTAGGAGTATATCTATAGTTGTATAAGTTCTCAGCAACTCCAAGTTGTCTGTTCTCAAGTTTGTTCTTAGCAATCTTATCAGCAATAGAGCTAAGTGCAACTTGTTTTTGTTGTTTAAGTGTACTCTTAGTTTGTGCCATCTTAGTAGCTTGATCTTGGAAGATAGCCATGTTTTTCAACTGTGCATCGTTTGCTGTCTCACGATTTGCTTCCATTGCACGTTGTCTCTCAGCTTGGTTCATTCTAAATTGCTCTCCTAATATCTTAGAGTTAGCACCATACTTCTGAGCAGCTAATGCAGCCAGTGCATCAGGATTATATCCAAGTTGTCTTTGCATTGCGTTAAAGTCAGACTGATTAGCATTCAATTGATCTTGAAGACTAATTGATGTAGGCTGTGTATACTGTGGTTGATATGTCTGTGCATATACAGGATCTAATGTATTATCTGATAATGCAAGCATTTCACCAGCAAGTTGTACAGGCTCTAATTCCATTTGGTTACTAGGACGCATGTAAGGAATTAATGAGTTTGCTAATGTAGTTGCTTTATCCCATCGTTGGTATTTTGCATCTTGTTTTTGTTTTTCTTTCTCAGCTTGTTCTTTTGCAAGATTCTCACGGAAAGCTTTCATTTCTACATCTGACATTCCTGGAGTAAATACTTTTGATTCAGCAGGCATCCAATTTGGTACAATTGGTCCTGTTTCTTCAACTGGAGGAAGTTGGACTTCTCCAGTATCTGTAGCTACACTTGTTGAAGGTTGAACTGCTTTATTTACAATAGCTTTACCAACAGCATCTGTCATCTTTCCAAACTTACTATCTACAAACTTTCCAACATTCTTTATACCTGTTATTTTCTTAATCTCATCTTTACCTAATGTATTAAGAGCTTCAGTTTGGAATGCTTTAATTGCTGCTGGAGTTTTAGTTTTATATGCTTGTTGATATAAATTAGCAAGTCTACCAATAGAACCATCAGGTGTTTGTACTCCACCAGTTAAAGATAATAGCTTTTGATTTTGTTCAGGTGTACCTCTGAAGTTTTTAATTCCTTGAGCAATTGCCATTTTCTTTCTTTCAGGGAAAGGAATATTCTGTACAAACTCTTGTACAGTTTTATAAACAGGAGCTATAGGAGTTAAAGCGGGAGTAACAGGAGTTGCTGCTACAGGAGCAGGAGTATTAACTGGCATAGTAGTAGGTGTAGTAGTTGTTTCTGATGTTGGTGTAGCTGGTGCAGAAGAAACAGTGGTAGCTGTAGCAGAATCAAGAGGAGTATATCTAAACTCTGTTGGATACGGAACATCTCCTTCTATCATCCTTTGTTCTGCAACATACTCACGATTGACATCATTCAGACGTTTATTATAACCTACAGGATCATTCTTTTTAAATTCTTCTACTCTTCGCATTTTCTCGTCATTACTAAGACGTCTTCCAAACATTCTAGAATATCTATAATCTTCTTGTGGTCCAAATGCTTCTGCATAAGGTTTAGCTACATTTTTTGCTAATCCTATATAGTCATTAAAAAACTCTTTACGTGTATCTGAATCAATCTCAGAAGGATTATTAGCAATGTAACTATCGTAATATCTATCTTGTTCAGCATCTAACTTCTCTAAAAATGCATCAGGATCTTTTTCGTATTGTTTAATGATTTCAGCCTTATTCTTTTTCCAATCTTTATTATTTGTAATATCTTTATCCTTACGTTGATCTTTAGTCGCAGCTCTATCTTTAACACTCATCTTACCAGCAGCTACCATAAGTTCTCCGTAAGGATCACCCATATTAATAGCCATTTGTAAAGCACGAGTTCTTAATCCTCGAGGAAGATCTTTTACTTTAGACCAGTAGTTCTTGTAATAAAATTCTTTTGCTTTCTCAAGAGTATCGTATGCTTCATTATCTCTACTACCTGTCCCATAATTATAAGCACCTCCACGATAAATTCCTCCTATTTTTCTACCATCAGGTAGTGTTATTTCTCGACTACTGTTAGCTTGTTCTAACATCATAGCCTGATCAATAAATTCCTCAAACTCAGGATCATACTTAATTTTTTTACCATCCTGAGCTTTGCTTAACTTAGCACCAAATTCAGCATAAGGATCATTAGCTTTAGCATATTTGATTTTACCTTTAGCTAATGCATCTGATTCTAAACCATTTTCTTCTGCTGTATCAAGAATAGCATTTTGAATTGCTGCAGCGTCCATCTTTTTGTCAGCAATATCTTTCAACTTCATTGTTATACCAATTAAGTTTGCTTGCCCTGAGTTTAATGCTAGTTGATCAAACGGATCATCTCCATTAACTCTTTCAATAATTGACATTGTTCTATCAAGCATTTTATTTTGCTTAGCCTCTACTTTAGATAAGTCAGCTACATAATGCTTGAACTTTTTACCTTTAGCTTTAGGATCACCAAGTTCTTCTACGCCATAATCTGGAATAACCATATTACCATATACAACTAAGTTTTCTTCTTCTCCACCATCTTGCATTTGGATTGCTGGTTCTCCACCTTCTACCTCTACACCATTCTCACCAAATGAAATAGGCATACCACCATTATCATGAGATGGTCCTCTAAACATAATTGTTTCTCCACCATTTGGTAAGAATGGATTGTAAGACATTGTCTCAGCTTTACCACGGTGAACTTGTAGATCTCCACCCATAGCCATCTGTCCACCATCTTCCATTTGATATGGTAAGTCACGTCCTGTGTACATAGCTCGTGCACTAGGAGGAGTGTACTCTTTTAAATGTCCTCCTGCGCGTAGCATATCAGCATCGTGTGGAGGCGCAAGTAATTGATCCATAGAGTAATCACCAAACTTAGCAATTACTTGTGGATTATAGTTAGGATTCATATATCCTGCTTCTTGTACAGAAATACCATTTTTACCAATTGCATTAAATGGACCATTTTTAAGATTGGCAGCAAATGATAATCCTGCTATCTGATTATTCATTTCTTGCTTCTTTCTTTTCATTGCTGCATTTTTATTACCACCAATTGCACCACCAAGTAATCCACCAGCAGCTGAACCAATCAATCCACCAATAGGACCTCCAATTGCTGTACCAGCAATACCACCTATACTAGAAAGTAAACTTCCTTCTTCTGTTTGTTCAAAATCACTTCCACCTATTAAACTTCCTAAACCACCACCTAATGAACCAGCTGTTGACATATATTGATTGGAGTTACCAGCAATTTTAGCAGCTAATCCACCATCTTGATATTGTTTAGGATTACTATCAGTTAATGGCTCATATCCAAGATCTGTATAAATAGTATTAGGAGCATATGTATTTTGAATCTCTCCACCATTTTGAAGATAACCAAATCCTTGTACACCTAATGGATTAACAGATTGAACTAGTTGATCTTCTGGGCGTACATATTTTACTTGTTCTGGTCTAGGAGCAGATGCGGCAGCTTTAGCAGCTACATCAGCAACATTTTTATATTGATCTAACTGTTTAGATTGTCTACCATATTTATCAGAAAGACTTTGAGTCAAACCAAGCATACTACCAGATTGGTTAAGAAGCATATTCAATGCTGCTTCTTTATTACTTACATAACTTGTAGTAGTATTTCCAGTAGTACTTTTATTAGAAGATGCTTCTATACCACCAAAAGCTTTAGGAAGTTTATGTCCATGTTTTTTCATGAATGCTTCTTCTGTAGGATATTTCTTATAGAATTCCTTTTCAGATTTAACTCCTGCAATTTTTAAGATTTGAGCTTTCATATTAATCTTGGTATTTATCTAACCAGCCGCCTGGTTGTTTAGTATTGTAATTAGTAAAGTTAGTTAATTGGTTCAGCTTTGTCAACTGTCCTCCTTGTTTCATCATAGGATACTCTGTGACACTATCTCCAATAAATTGATACTCTTGGTCAGGATACATCATTTGCGTGTCTCCTGTGTTAGATATACCTAGTACAGGATAAGGTACACCTTGCATTGTTATTTGGTTAGAACCAATCTCAGTGATTTCTCCTGGATGAGCCCACTGTCCCATATCATCTTTGATAATCTTCTTACCGTTCTTAGAGATAATCTTAGGCTTAAAGTCTAAACCGTTTTGATAGTAAGACATGTTACCACCATTCTCTTTTATTGGAATGGGCACATTATTATCCATCATGGTATTTACAAGATCTAATACGTTAGCATTAAGTGGACCATGTCCAAATAAAAACGTACTCGGTTTAGATTTTTTATCTTTTTTACCAAGTGATTTTATTATTGTTGGATCAAATGGTTTTATTCCTGAATTCTTCCCTTTAAGATTAGACAGAATCTTGTTATTTAAAGCCTGCGTGATACGCTTATTTCTTTTAGTACCATCACCAGGTAAAACACCAAGCACACTGCCTATGAAGTTATTATAAAGATCAGAACTTCTTTCTTCCCAAGGATTAGGAGATGACAACTCATGTCCAAGACCCATTGCATTAGTTGCCAATATAGATCCCATCATACCTGCAGGAGTATACTTTAAAGCAGGAAACAAGTTAGCTAGCTGAGAACTAGTTTCTGCAGCAGCAGCAGCATGTCTAACAGCATCTAATGGACCATTGTGAACTCCCCAATTGTTTACTGGATCATATTTAGAAACATAACTAGTTGCGTTGTCTACTGCATTCTCTGGATTAATTATATCCTTTAAAGAATCCTCAAGTTCGTGATTAGCTTGATAAGTAGTTTCTTTTGGATCTTCATAAAATTTCTCAAGCGTTATATCTTTCTTACGCCCAGGTGCATTAGTGAGTTTAATTTTTTTACCTTTCTGTGCTACAGGTATTCCTTGTTGAGGATTGTTAGCTGCAATGGTATTCATTAAATCAATGATGTCCTTGTCTTTATATAGACGCATTGATCTATTCCAATACTCATCTTTATCTCCTTTATAATTACGTAATTGATCAAGATGCTCTTGTTTAAACTCACCACCCTTGAATGAATCATAGATACCTCTATCCTGTAAAGCTTTTCTCAATTCTACAAGATCCGCTCTGTTCTCTTGAGGAGCCATATCATGTTCTGCAGCTTCTTCATCACCAGATACATTCTCCATGTTTAATCTAGAGATAAGCATATATTGCTCTGCAGGTTTTAATGCATCTTCTCCAAAACGAGTTACACCAACATGTCCCCACTCGTGAGCAGCAATATCTCCAAAATTAGACCAATCGCCCAGTCCTCCTTGATTATAATTGATTTTAGTTTTACCTGACTCATCACCGTAAACATAATTAGGACCAAAGTTAGTATACGTATAATCATCATTGTTCATACCTAATACAATATCTTGTCTTCTCTTTATCTCATCAGGAGAATATCCTTGCTTTTGTAAAAGACTTATGAAGTTAGGAGACTGAACATATTGTTTATTAAATGCTTCAGCAGATGCATTAGCTTTCTTAATTTCATCTATTGGTACAGGAATATTAGTTTTAATTTGTGTACCATTCTGTGCAGAAGCTTTTGTCTTCTTAGCATATGGACCATTGCTAGGAGCAGGATCATTTGTACGTGCGTACATAAATCCTACAGCTCCTGGAAGAGAACCTCCCATTTGAAACTGTCCTCCCCATGCAGGAGAATAGTTACGTCCTTCATTGAAGTAACCACTACCTACATATCCTTCAGGAGCTGAGACAGAATAATCATTGTAGTTAATTGTTCCGCCATCTTCTTTAATTGGGGTTCCTGCTAATTTTGAGAACCACTCGCTATTTTTATGTATTGCAATATTCTTTGGAGCTTCTCCTGTATAAGTTAATTCACGTACATTCTTCAATGCCTTATTTGCATACGATTTAGCATTTCTAAGAAACTTTTCTTTTGTTGCAGCAGGACCAAAGTGATAAATATTAATAAGTGCTTTATCTATAGGAATGTCACCATATATAGTT
>JACCDN011147131.1_pt1 | contig 11998 bp, 8 predicted proteins | sample 7441691 | NCBI WGS metagenome assembly JACCDN01 (sample SAMN15323439, study PRJNA562643) | freshwater metagenome | isolation source: river surface water | place: USA:Blue River Watershed | collected 2017-08-16 | reverse complement strand
CCTGGTATGTATACCCGGACCGATAACCCCTTGCATATGATTCAAGAGGTTATCGATAACGCTTCCGACGAAGCCCTCGGTGGCTACGGTAAGCACATCATCGTTACTTTGCACACGGATGGCAGTGTCAGCGTTGAAGATGATGGTCGTGGCATTCCTGTTGGTATGCACCCAGAAGAAAAAAGACCGGTGGTTGAATTGGTCTTCACTCAGTTGCACGCGGGTGGTAAGTTTGAAAAAGGTTCTGGCGGTGCTTATGCCTTCTCAGGTGGCTTGCACGGCGTGGGTGTTTCAGTCACTAATGCGCTTTCCAAGCGTATGGAAGTCACCGTATGGCGTGACAAACAGATTTCTACATTGGCTTTTGAAGCCGGTTTTGTTGTTGAAGCACTTAAAACCAAAATTGCCCCGATGGGCGATCGCCCGAACGGTACGCGCGTTAGAGCTTGGCCAGATGGTAAGTATTTTGATAGCGCCAATATTCCTTTGGCGGAATTACAAAGACTATTACGTTCTAAAGCAGTTCTATTGCCAGGCGTCAAAGTCACTCTGATTCAAGAAAAAGGTGGCGAGCCACAAACTTGGCTCTATGCCCAAGGTCTTAAAGGTTACCTAGATGAAGCCATGGCTCAAGGTGGCCATAGCCAGGTCGTGATTCCTGCTTTTGATGGCGAGCACTTCGCGGACCCTAATCGCCCTGGTGAAGATTCATTTGCTGAAGGCGAAGGCGCAAGTTGGGTGGTGGCTTGGACAGAAGAGGGATCTCCTGTTCGAGAAAGCTATGTGAACTTGATTCCTACACCGGCTGGCGGTACCCACGAAAGTGGCTTGCGTGATGGTTTATTCAATGCCGTTAAAGCTTTTATTGATATTCATGCTTTGCAACCTAAAGGCGTGAAACTCATGCCTGAAGACGTATTTGCGCGCGCTTCATTTGTTTTATCGGCCAAAGTATTAGATCCACAGTTCCAAGGTCAGATCAAAGAACGTCTCAACTCACGCGACGCTGTGCGTTTGGTTTCTGGATTTGTTAAATCTGCTTTAGACCTCTGGCTCAATCAACACGTTGACTACGGACGTAAATTAGCAGAGCTCGTCATTAAGCAGGCCCAAGCACGTACTCGTGCTGGGCAAAAGGTAGAAAAGAAAAAATCATCCGGTGTTGCTGTATTGCCGGGTAAGTTGACTGACTGCGAAAGCGAAGACATTGCCATGAATGAAATCTTCCTGGTCGAGGGAGATTCAGCGGGTGGTTCAGCCAAGATGGGTCGTAATAAAGAGTACCAAGCTATCTTGCCTTTGCGCGGTAAGGTTCTGAATACTTGGGAAGCTGAGCGAGATCGCTTATTTGCTAATAATGAAGTTCATGACATTGCTGTTGCCATTGGTGTTGATCCTCACGGTTCTTTAGATAATCCAGATCTATCTAATTTACGTTATGGCAAGATTTGCATCCTGTCAGATGCGGACGTGGACGGCGCGCACATCCAGGTGCTATTGCTGACATTGTTCTACAAACATTTCCCGAAATTAATGGAACGAGGCCATGTTTACATTGCGCGTCCTCCATTATTCCGTGTTGATGCTCCAGCGCGTGGCAAAAAGCCTGCGCAAAAACTCTACGCTTTGGATGAAGGCGAATTGCGTTCCATCGAAGATAAGTTGCGTAAAGAAGGTTTGCGTGAAGGTAGTTGGCAGATCAGCCGCTTTAAAGGTTTGGGTGAGATGAATGCTGAACAACTTTGGGACACCACTTTAAATCCAGACACTCGCCGACTATTGCCAGTGACTGAAGGTGCTTTTGGTGAATCTGAAACGATTAAGACCATGGATATGTTGATGGGTAAATCGGAATCTGGTGCACGTAAGAGTTGGTTAGAAGAACGCGGCAACGAAGTTGAAGCAGATATTTAATCACTACCTCGAGAGCTAAAAAGAGCTGAGAAGAACTTAGAAAAATTAAATAATGACTAAAAAGAAAAACAATCCGAATCAAGAACCAGATCTGTTTGCAGATATGGATGATTCGCAAGATAAGGAAGTTCAAGCAGAACCGGTAGCTCAAGAAGTTCAAGAAACTTCGCGTCGGATTGTGCCGAATACGCCGGATGTCGATTCATTAACTTTGGCCACTTACGCTGAGCGTGCTTATCTTGACTATGCGATTAGCGTTGTAAAGGGTCGCGCTTTACCAGAAGTGGCTGATGGTCAGAAGCCAGTTCAGCGCCGTATTTTGTTTGCGATGAACGAAATGAACCTTCGTGCTGATGCTAAGCCAGTGAAAAGTGCTCGTGTGGTCGGTGATGTTCTTGGTAAATTCCACCCGCACGGCGACCAATCTGCTTATGACGCCTTGGTGCGTTTAGCGCAAGATTTCTCATTGCGTTATCCATTGATCGATGGTCAAGGTAACTTTGGCTCACGTGATGGTGATGGTGCTGCGGCGATGCGTTACACCGAAGCACGTTTAACAAAGATTGCGAGTTTGTTGTTAGATGAAATCGACGAAGGAACAGTTGATTTCATTCCTAACTACGATGGCTCGATGCAAGAACCAAGACTTTTGCCAGCGCGTTTACCATTTGTTTTGTTAAATGGTGCATCAGGTATTGCTGTGGGTATGGCAACAGAAGTGCCATCGCATAACCTAAAAGAAATCGCGGGCGCCACGATTGCGCTCATGAAGAATCCTAAGCTCAGTCATGAAGAATTGATGAGCTATGTGCCAGGCCCTGATTTCCCGGGTGGCGCACAAATCATTTCATCTGCTGCTGAGATTTCACAAATCTATCAAGCAGGTCGTGGCAGCTTAAAAGTGAGAGCCCGTTGGATTGTTGAAGATATGGCTCGCGGCCAGTGGAAACTTGTTGTTACTGAAATGCCACCAGGCACATCAACACAAAAAGTTCTCCAAGAGATTGAAGAGCTGACCAACCCGAAAGTGAAAGTTGGTAAAAAAGCGCTGACATCAGAGCAAAATAATTTAAAGCAAACTATCTTGTCGCTTTTGGATTCTGTACGTGATGAATCTAGCAAAGATGCTGCTGTCCGTTTGGTATTTGAACCAAAGACCAAAAATATTGATGTGAATGAGTTTGTGACAACATTATTGGCACACACCTCCTTGGAATCTAACGCACCGATTAACTTGGTGATGATTGGTAACGATGGTCGTCCGCGTCAAAAAGGCTTGGGCGAAATCTTGCGTGAGTGGATTGAGTTCCGTGTGACCACTGTGACACGTAGAACTCAGCACCGTCTTAACAAAGTTAATGACCGCATGCACATCTTGGAAGGTCGTCAGTTAATCCTTCTTAATATCGACAAAGTCATCAAAATTATTCGTGGAAGTGATGAGCCTAAAGCTGACTTGATGACAGCATTTAAGTTATCTGAGCGCCAAGCGGATGACATTCTTGAAATCCGTTTGCGTCAGTTGGCTCGTTTAGAAGCGATCAAGATTGAACAGGAACTGAAAGAGCTCAAGTCTGAAAAAGATGACTTAGAAAGTCTTTTAGGCAGTGATGCCAATATGCGCAAGCGCATCGTTAAAGAAATCGAAGCGGATATGAAGTCCTTCGGTGACGAGCGTCGCACGATGATCCAAGAAGAAAAGAAAGCTGTTGCAGAAGCTAAAGTCATTGATGAGCCTGTCACTGTGATTGTTTCTCAACGTGGTTGGGTCAGAGCACGACAGGGTCATGATCATGATCCGCAACAATTTAGCTTTAAAGCAGGTGATGGCATGTATGGCACTTATGAGTGCCGCACCACAGATGTTGTCTTAGGTTTTGGTAGCAATGGCCGTGTGTACACAGTACCCGTTGCTGACTTGCCAGGTGCTAGAGGTGATGGCTCGCCATTAACGGGCTTTGTGAACTTGGCCGCTGGCACACAGATGGTGGCTTATTACGCCGGTCATAACGACGACTTGCTGTTGCTATCGATGCGTTCAGGTAATGGTTTCTTGGCCAATGTGACAGATATGACAACCCGCAATAAAGCAGGTAAATCATTCGTAGGTGTAGATGCTAAGTTTGCCCCAGGCGATGCTCCATTGACGCCATCAAAAGTTTCTGAAGGTATGAAACAAGTAGCCTGCTTATCTGAAAATGGCCGCTTATTGGTGTTTTCTTTAGATGATCTTAAGCGTTTACCAACAGGTGGTAAGGGCGTGATCTTGATGGATTTAGAAAAAGGCGAGAAGCTGCAATCAGCGATTGCTGTGGGTGCCAATGGTGCCACGATTGCAGGCTTGGGTCGCACAGGCAAGCCAACTGAAGCTAGTTTGGATGCTAAAACCTTGAAAGCTTTTGCTGCTAACCGTGCCCGTAAAGGTCATGCGCTAGAGCCAAAGATGAAGGACGCTAAATTATTGGCCAATAAGTAGGCCTGAGCTTGATGGTAAAACTAGCGTCCCTTGAACAAAGGGACGCGTTTTTCTGCCCAAGCATGACGACCTTCTTGTAGGTCCTCTGAATTTTGAGCCACATTGATGTCATGATTCAGTTCATCGACATCTAAGCTACCCCGAGCAATACGATTGAGATGTTTTTTCATGCCCAGCAAAGGTAATGGCGCCATTGTCATCAGTTGTTCAATGAGTAGGGCGACTGTTTTTTCTAGATCCACATCTTTAACCAACTGCGTTAAAAAGCCAATACGAACCATTTCTTCTGCTTGAATTTTTTCAGCGCTGAGCAACAAACGTTTTGCTGCATTAATACCTAATCGAGATACATAACGCTCAAGCCCACGCTGATAAAAATGAATGCCTAATTTGGCGGCGGGCATCAACATTTCTGTGGCTTCAGTTCCAATTCTAAAATCGCAGGCTAAAGCCAAATCGGTGGCGCCTCCGTAAACGCCCCCTTGAAGTGCCGCTATGGTGATAGGGCGGCAATCTTCAAGTGCATTAACAACGACTTCAAACAGCAATGATTTTTCTTTAGCTGACTCATCAAGACTGGTGATGTCAAAGCCTGAGCAGAAGTATTTCCCCGTTGAGCGAACAACTAAAGCAAGGATCGCTTCATTTTGATTAACGGCAACAATGTGTTCTTGAAGTATTTCTAGATCGGCAACACTTAAGCGATTCGCTGATTCAGGGTTGTTCAACTGAATGGTTGCAATAGATCCATCAAGAACTAAGCTAGGACTTTTCATCGATGATGATTTATTCAATTTCAGCGATTAGTTCAATCTCAACGCAAGCACCTAAAGGAATCTGAGCGACACCAAACGCGCTGCGGGCATGTTTACCAGCTTCGCCGAATACTTCAAATAGAAGTTCAGAGCAGCCATTGGTGACCAAATGGTGTTCTGTATAGGTATCGGTTGAGTTCACTAGGCTCATGACTTTAACAATGCGCTTGACGCGATCAAGATTGCCTAAATGCGCTTGCATGGTCGCCATCAAATCGATAGCAATATTCCTGGCAGCCGCTTTACCTTCCTCGGTTGTCATATTCAAACCCAATTTACCCACCAAAGGTTTGCCGTCTTGCTTGGCAATATGACCGGATAAGAAAAGGGTATTGCCGGTCTGTGCTGACATCACATAGGCAGCTGCTGGAGCTCCAGCAACAGGTAGGGCGATATTTAATTCTTTTAAGCGTTGTGCAATATTTGACATGTTTTTCTCCAAAGATGCTGTGATTGTATTGCTTGTTATGAGTGCTTCCGGGAAGTCCCATCATTCGATCCGATATCAGGCCTATTCAATGGCTTGAGACTCTCTTTTAGCGATTTTCTTTTAAAAAATAGGGTGAAAATTGCTGAAATATGCGTTTTGTAAGCCAAATTTACCTAGGCATCCGCTATACTCCTTTTCAGCATTTTTTTGATCTATCTCAATATTCGGTCACTATGAAAAAACTATTAACTGTTGCTATCGCCACTATTTCAATGGTTGGCGCCGTAAATGCCCAAGAAATCAAGGGCAATGCTCAAGCTGCTGAAGCCAAGGTGAGCATGTGTATTGGTTGCCATGCCATTCCTGGCTACCGTTCAAGCTTCCCAGAAATTTACACTGTGCCCCTTTTAGGTGGCCAGAATGCTGCTTACATCACAGCAGCTTTGCAAGCCTACAAAAAGGGTGAGCGTAAACATCCAACCATGCGCAGTATTGCTGGTTCATTGAGTGATCAAGATATGGCGGATATCGCTGAGTACTATGCTGCTCAGAACCCTGCCACCACAATCAATAAATTGAAGTAAGTAGGAGAGGTCGATATGAAACGTATTTTGATAGCTGCAGTAACGGCTTCTTTCGCATTCGCTGCCAACGCTGCTGATCTTAAAAAAGGTCAGGAGTTAGTTGCTAAGGGCAATTGCGCTGCTTGTCACGGTGAAGGTCTTAATAAGCCAGTGGCTCAAGAGTATCCAAAATTGGCTGGTCAGCATGCTGATTACCTTTATTTTGCTTTGAAGGCCTACAAAGTAACTAATAACCCTAATATTGGTCGTAGCAATGCGATTATGGCTGGTCAGGTTGCTCAGTTCTCTAACAAGGACTTGCAAGACATGGCTGCATATATCTCAAGCTTGCCAGGCACATTGGTGATGAAGAAGTAATTCTTCCCAAGACCCAGTTAAAAAGCCGCTGAATCAGCGGCTTTTTTTTACCTTTTTTACATCCTTAAATCTTGAAAATCTATTTGGCAGCTAGCTGACCTTGTAGCAAGTGTTCTTTCATGAGCTTTTCTGATAGATCAGCATCTCTGGCTAAAAGGGCGGACAGTATTTTGCGGTGCTCTAAAAGAGAGCTTTCCATTCTTCCTCGTTTAGTTAGTGAATCACGGCGTTGAAGTTTTAAGACCTTTCTGAGGTCATCAATCACTCTTTGCATCCAAGGATTAGCGCAAACATCTTGGATTTTGTCGTGAAACTGCTGATTGATGGCAAAGAATTGCTCTAAATCTCGGTCTGCTGCAGCACGTTCAAGCTTTAAATGAATGCTGTCTAGATCCTCTAACTCTTTTTCGCTGGCTCTTAATGCAACATCTCTACAAGCTTGCCCCTCGAGTAGGGCGAGAACCGTGAAGATTTGATTGAGGTCGGATTTACTAACTTCGGTGACATAGGCGCCACGGCGCATCTTCATCGTGATCAAGCCTTCTGCAGCCAAAATCTTAATAGCTTCACGCATGGGGGTGCGACTGATCCCGTACTGAATTGCAATGGACTGCTCATCAATCCAAGCGCCAGGCTCTAACTCATGGGTAAAAATGCTCGTACGCAGTCTTTCAGCGACTTCTTCGTAGAGTGGTCTGGGGGCTAATGACAATTTTGAATTCATAATTATGAATTCATTAAAGCTTAAATGTCAGACTTTTGTCAAGTCAAATCTGTTAAATTACGGTTATCTAGTTAAAGTATCAATGGAGAATCAATGAGTACAACTAATAGTAAGTGGCCATCATTTTCTAGTCCAAGTATGGAAGCTTGGGAAAAAGCTGCAGGTAAATCTGCACCGAATGGTGACGTAGACGCTTTGGGTTGGAAAACTCCTGATGACATCAAACTAAAAGCACTCTATACAGCTGCTGATACAGAAGGCTTACCTTTCTCTAATACATTGCCAGGTTTTGAGCCATTTGTACGTGGTCCTCAAGCAACGATGTATTCGGTGCGTCCTTGGACGATTCGTCAATACGCTGGTTTCTCAACAGCTGAAGAATCCAATGCTTTCTATCGCAAAGCTCTAGCAGCTGGTGGTCAGGGTGTATCTGTAGCGTTTGACTTGGCAACTCACCGTGGTTACGACTCAGATCACCCACGTGTAACTGGTGACGTTGGTAAAGCTGGTGTAGCGATTGACTCGGTTGAAGATATGAAGATTTTGTTTAATGAAATTCCATTAGACAAAGTATCAGTATCAATGACCATGAACGGCGCTGTATTGCCTATCTTGGCTGGCTACGTTGTGGCTGCTGAAGAGCAAGGCGTTAAGCAAGATCAGCTATCTGGCACGATTCAGAATGACATTCTGAAAGAGTTCATGGTGCGTAATACATATATCTACCCACCAGAGCCATCCATGCGCATCATCGGTGACATCATTGAGTACACCTCACAAAAGATGCCGAAGTTCAACTCGATCTCTATCTCGGGTTACCACATGCAAGAAGCGGGTGCGAACCAAGCTTTGGAGTTGGCCTTTACCATCGCTGACGGTAAAGAATATGTGAAAACTGCTTTAAGCAAAGGTTTGGACGTTGATGACTTTGCTGGTCGCTTGTCATTCTTCTTTGCGATTGGTATGAACTTCTACTTGGAAGTAGCTAAGTTACGTGCTGCTCGTTTGTTATGGTGGAAGATCATGAAGGAGTTCAATCCTAAGAACCCTAAATCATTGATGTTGCGTACGCACTGCCAAACATCGGGTTGGTCTTTAACTGAACAAGATCCTTATAACAACGTTGTGAGAACAACGGTTGAAGCTATGGCCGCGGTATTTGGTGGCACACAGTCATTGCACACCAACTCATTTGACGAAGCGATCGCTTTGCCAACTGAGTTCTCCTCACGTATTGCACGTAATACTCAGTTGATCATCCAAGAAGAAACACACATCACCAATGTGATCGATCCTTGGGCTGGTTCATACATGATGGAGAAGTTAACGCACGACATGGCTGACAAAGCTTTGGAAATCATCCAAGAAGTTGAAGCAATGGGCGGTATGACCAAAGCGGTTGAAAGTGGTTGGGCTAAATTAAAGATTGAAGCTGCTGCTGCAGAAAAGCAAGCATGTATCGATTCGGGTAAAGATGTGATCGTTGGTGTTAATAAGTACAAATTAGCCAAGGAAGACAACATTGATATCTTGGCGATTGATAACAATAAAGTACGTGATTCACAAATTGAGCGTTTGAAAGATGTTAAAGCCAAGCGCGATAGCGCGAAGGTTCAGGCCGCATTGGATGCATTAACAACTGCTGCTGAAACTAATACAGGTAATTTATTAGGTTTAGCGATTGATGCGATTCGTCTTAGAGCAACAGTGGGCGAAGTTTCTGATGCATTAGAGAAAGTTTTTGGGCGCCATCGCGCCGATACTCAAAAGGTGACTGGTGTGTATGCAGCTGCTTATGACTCAGCCGAAGGTTGGGATAAATTAAAAACAGAAATCGCTGACTTTGCTAAAGAAGAAGGTCGTCACCCACGCGTGATGATTGCTAAGCTTGGTCAAGATGGTCACGATCGTGGCGCGAAAGTAGTTGCAACAGCTTTTGCTGACTTAGGTTTCGACGTTGATATGGGCCCATTGTTCCAAACGCCTGAAGAGTGTGCACGTCAAGCGATTGAGAATGACGTTCATGCCGTTGGTATTTCAACTTTGGCTGCCGGTCACAAAACATTGGTGCCAGCCATCATTGCTGAACTCAAGAAGCAGGGCGCTGATGACATCATCGTCTTCGTAGGTGGTGTGATTCCTCGCCAAGATTACGAAGAGTTGTACGAGTCTGGTGTTAAAGGCATTTATGGTCCTGGTACACCTATCCCAGCTTCAGCCAAAGATGTTTTAGAACAAATTCGTTTAGCTCTTAAGAAGTAACTAACAGTCATCATTAACTCCTAAGTAGAGAAAAGACTCAGTGGAATCTCAAGATCAAGCTTTAGTCGATGCGATTTGCGGACCAGGTGCACACCCTGGTGCTGCACAACGTCGCGCGATGGCTAAAGCGATCACTTTGCTTGAATCCACTCGTGTTGATCATCGCTTAAGAGCTGATGAAGTACTCAATGCCATTCTTCCTAAGAGTGGTCATTCTTTCAGATTGGGTATTTCTGGTGTTCCTGGGGTTGGCAAATCAACTTTCATCGAAGTATTAGGTCTTTACTTACTTGAAAAAGGTCATCGTGTCGCAGTGTTAGCGATTGATCCTTCATCCACAGTCAATGGCGGTTCTATTTTGGGCGATAAAACTCGTATGGAGTTTTTATCAGTTCATGAAAAAGCTTTCATACGTCCTAGCCCATCTTCAGGCAACTTAGGTGGTGTTGCAGAAAAAACACGTGAAGCCATGTTGGTCGCTGAAGCGGCAGGACATGATGTGGTCATTGTTGAAACAGTCGGCGTGGGTCAAAGTGAAATTGCTGTGGCGAATATGACAGATATGTTTGTCTTATTGCAGCTACCTAATGCGGGTGATGATTTGCAGGCTATCAAAAAAGGCGTGATGGAATTAGCTGATTTGGTAGTTATTAATAAAGTTGATTTAGATCCAGATGCTGCTACTCGCGCTCAAGTGCAGATTATGAGCTCACTGCGTTTATTCAGTATGCATGGCAATCCTGATCATGCGCACCATGATGAAACGCTTTGGCATCCTAGAGTGATGCGGATGAGTGCGCTCAAGTCAGAAGGTATTTCTGAGTTTTGGGATACGGTCTCCCAATTTAAAGATATTCAGACGCAATACGGTCATCTGTCTCATAGGCGTCAGCAACAAGCACAAGCGTGGATGTGGGAGCGCATTGAGTCAGGTTTAAAACAAAGTTTTGAAAACAATGTAGCGGTTCAAAAAGCATTGCCGGAGTTATCGCAAGCCGTCAATGATGGTCAGATCGCCGCATCGGTGGCTGCTAGACGTTTGTTGGATTTAATGAAGTAAAGAACAAGTTAGAAAAGTTGAATTAGTTGGATAGAAGAGATTTATTTAATAACGTTATTTTTTGAGATTTAGAAACAAGGGAGAGCATTCCATGCATGACATCATTAAGCAACTAGAAGCCAAGCGAGAGCAGGCGCGCTTAGGAGGTGGTCAAAAGCGTATCAATGCCCAACATGGCAAAGGTAAGTTGACTGCACGTGAGCGTATTGAACTTCTACTTGACGAAGGTTCCTTCGAAGAGTGGGATATGTTCGTTGAACATCGCTGTACTGACTTTGGCATGGCCAATGAGTCTGTACCTGGTGATGGTGTTGTCACTGGTTACGGCATGATCAACGGACGCTTGGTATTTGTGTTCTCACAAGACTTCACTGTATTCGGTGGTTCTTTATCTGAAGCGCACGCCGAGAAGATTTGTAAAGTGATGGATCAAGCCATGAAGGTGGGTGCTCCAGTGATTGGCCTCAATGACTCAGGTGGTGCACGTATTCAAGAAGGCGTGGCATCGTTGGGTGGTTATGCAGAGATCTTCCAACGCAACGTATCCGCTTCTGGTGTGATTCCTCAGATCTCATTAATTATGGGCCCAAGTGCCGGTGGTGCGGTTTATTCACCAGCTTTGACAGATTTCATCTTTATGGTGAAAGACAGTTCATACATGTTTGTGACTGGTCCTGAAGTTGTTAAGACTGTGACCCATGAAGAAGTGACTGCTGAAGAGTTGGGTGGAGCGATGACGCACTCCAGCAAATCAGGCGTTTGTGATCGCTCATTCGATAACGATGTAGAAGCGATCATGATGTTGCGTCGCTTCTTTAACTACTTGCCACTGTCTAATAAAGAAAAGCCACCAGTTCGTAAAGGTGCTGATGCGGCAGAACGTTTAGATTACTCACTCGATACATTAGTGCCCGATAACGCGAACAAGCCATATGACATGCACGAGTTGATTACTAAAACAGTGGATGATGGCGACTTCTTTGAATTGCAACCTGACTATGCCAAAAATATCATTATTGGCTTTGCTCGTATTGAAGGACAAACAGTTGGTATCGTTGCCAACCAACCATTAGTGCTCGCTGGTTGTTTAGATATCAAGTCATCTATCAAAGCAGCTCGTTTCGTGCGCTTCTGTGATGCATTCAACATTCCTGTAGTGACTTTTGTGGATGTGCCAGGTTTCATGCCGGGTACAGCACAAGAATACGGCGGCATCATTAAGCACGGCGCTAAATTGTTATACGCCTATGCTGAATGCACAGTGCCAAAGATCACTGTGATCACACGTAAAGCCTATGGTGGTGCTTATGACGTGATGGCTTCTAAACACTTAAGAGGCGACGTGAACTTTGCTTGGCCATCAGCTGAAATTGCGG
>JACCDN010363490.1_pt1 | contig 11999 bp, 7 predicted proteins | sample 7441691 | NCBI WGS metagenome assembly JACCDN01 (sample SAMN15323439, study PRJNA562643) | freshwater metagenome | isolation source: river surface water | place: USA:Blue River Watershed | collected 2017-08-16 | reverse complement strand
ATCTATGCTCATATAATGGTATATCTATTGCATTCAAAGGAGCAATATAATTAATCATATGGAATATCATGCGATCGTCGAACCTGTCATATTTGAAAATACCGCCACAGGGGTCTATTTCATCGATCTCTTCGAGCCAGAAATTGATTAGCGCTTGTTTTGTTGCGTATATTTCCAAGTAGTCATCCGGCGAATATTCAAATGATATGGTATAGCTGCAATATCTAAGCATATCATCGTCATAAATTGTTCGCCCTGGGTCCAGCTGCAGCGCTTTATTCTTTACTTTCTCTATATATTGACGCCAGTCATAGTTAAATTCCGGTATCTTGTAAAGCCTCAGCCCCTTGCCTATTTGGTAATTTGTTAGGTTCCCGATACTATTGATAGTTAAGACCACATTACTATCATCATAAATAAACTCTGTTAAGCTTTGGATAAATTCTGGGGTGATTTTGTTGTTATCGATGTACATCCGCCCAAAGCGGTTGTTAGATGATTTAAGTCGGAAAACTATTCCAGCGGTCAGCAAAGTTTGAGATGGTTTATTTAGATAATAACCACTGTCTTTATATTTAATATCCGAGATTACTTTCTGCATTACATCAGTAAAATAGTATGGTGAAACGCTATAAGAAATATATTCGCCATTTGAATATAAATAAAGACTAGTTATAATCGGAACATCCTCATTTTTCTCTAATGCTGTAAAGCAAAGAGCCTGCGAGTCTAATGAATGAATTTTTTGAAGAGCTACTATATTCCTTAATCTTTGTAGGTCGGGATTTTTTGCTTCATAGAAAACTTTATGTAGGTAGCTGTCCCAAAACTTAGGGTCATTTATCTTTTGACTATCCTCAAAGTAGAAGTTTACCCATTCTGTATCTTCTCTACTTTTACATTCTGCAATATACTCAAACACCATTTTTTTGAGCTTATCCACTATATCCGGCATCAATGGTTTAAACATCAAAACTCCCTTTTAATAACCTGATAATTATTGCCATATTGACATATGATTTTGCTTGAAGACCCTTACCAATGGAGCATTCCAAGATAGTATTTAGCTAATCCATATATAGATAAAATTACCACTATAGCTATATTTAATTATAGGAATACAGCAACTTTGAGCATATATATTGATAGCTAAATAAATAGAGTAGAAATTGAAATATAAGAAATGTAACTATTATTTATTGATTTTTTGAACATTAAGCTTCGTTTGTACTGTAGAAATTTTAACATGTACCTTGAAATATATTTTATTTTGGATAAAAACGAATTTAAGGAAAATTTTTATTTGACAGGCTTACTAATAACAATTGGCTTTTATTCGATTCTAATAATAAACTGACATTTTTTAATTAAACTATAAACATCACCCCTCAAAAATAAATTGCTTTACTCTTCCTCAAAATAAATTACAAAACTCACGACCATAACTCTAAATGTAGTCTTTTACGTAACCAAAAAGATTATACGAATGTTATGTCATAACTGAAATGTAAGACATGCATTTATACTAACTGACGGAAGTCTTTGTATTTACAAGTCCAATTTTCACTATTTGTAAATTAACCTAAGCAAAAGCAAGAGCTAATTAAATTAAGCCAAGTCGGATTAAGGATAGAATTAAATTCAAACTATTAGGAAGTAATTACACTTATTTTAGAAAAATCAAAAGTGCATAACCTAAGTTGGCGTTTAGAAAAGTGAGTTTGGAGTTCAATTTTAAAAGGAGAATATGCCAATGTCAATACATTTTAACCTTAGACGATCTCATTCGCAAACTTGCTTTCAACAGCAACTCCCCAGGATAACAACAAATAAGACCGATGAAGAATATGATTATTTTAGAGATACACTAAGCACCAGGAGCCAAGCCAAAAGTAATGAAAAAATGGCCCCTTACCCAGTAATCGCTACCGAATTAGCAATAACGATCTTGCAAGATGAAAGATTTCCCGCCAAAGATGAGCTAATCTACCTTAAGCGTGGTTTTATTGATATAACAAAACTATATGATAAATTCCAAAGTTTACCAGAGCCTGAACGCCAAGCAAAGACATACTGGCTAAAAACTTTGGTATATTTAATTGCAAATAAGCAAATAAAAGCAAAAGAAACTCTAGAAACTGCAGCCAATAGTGGCGTATTCCAAGCTAAAATTAACCTTGTAGGGTACTATTTATTTGTATCAACTAATAACTTAGAAAATTCTGTCATTTGCAATTTTTTAGCTGAAGGAATATCAAAAAATGATCACTTTGCAAATTATCTGCAGGGATATCGTTTATTTAATGGTATCGGAATAGAGAAGAATTTTGATGAGGCTTTTGAATATTTTAAAACTGCAAGTTCTCTTGGTTCATTGGAAGGTACATATCAAATGGCCATTTGCCACTATTATGGTAGAGGTACAGCGATTAACTATAAAAAGGCAATTAAATTAAGTAAGGAATTAATCCAGTTGCAGTTTCATCAAGCAAGACTACTACTTGCTGATGCCTTGATGACGGGAAATGGAGTCAAAAAAAACATAGAAGAAGGCTTAATAATGTACAAAAAAGCAGCTCATTTTGGCATAACTAAAGCTATGCTAGACCTTGCTAGTTATTATACTGAAGGAATAGACGGAATAAGCAAAAATATTTCTTTAGCTGTCAAATATTATGAAAAGCTTGCCAAGCTTGGTGAACCAGAAGGAATCTTTTGGTTAAGCGAAATATTACTAACTAAAAAAGAATTTAACACCGTTGAATATAGAGATAAAGGCATGAAGTTATTAAGAAAAGCAGCTAACTTAGGTCATGAAGAAGCAATCTATAGACTTTATTATAAAGAAAAACCCCTAAGAAGCAATCGAAATATGCCGAATAAAACAAAGAGTGATTTAGAAGCTGATGTAATATCAAGTATTAACTTTGAAGAGAGAATAGAAAAAGTCATGCACAAAGCAGATTCCCGCATGAGATCTATATGTACTGACCATATATACAGAAGGATAGAATCAATAAATTTAGGCAGTGAAGAGAGTGAGTTTGACTTAATCGATGCTAGTAGTAAAAATATAAAAGCAGAATCGAAAGATGTACAAAAAGAAATTTCAGCTTATAAAATGATAGATCAATTAGTTAAGGATATTAGTAATAATGAGAAACATTTAAGGTATGCTGAAGATGCGGCTAGAAGAAATAGCTTAGCTGCCATAAGATTGCTTATTCTATACTATGCCGCCAAAGACCCTGCAAAAACTTTTCAATTATATATTGATGGCGCTACCAGCTACGCTGACTCTGAATGCATGTATCAATTATCGCAATGTTATTTGATAGGTAATGGTACCAAGAAAAACTATTCTAATGCAATACATTGGTTAAACCAGGCGGCAAATCACGGTCATCACCAGGCCTGCTTATTTCTTGAGTCAATTGGGCATGCCTAGGAACACCTTAAACTTGAAGTCAATCGTCAAATTACAGCAATTAAAAAACCGTAGCAAGTTTTAACTATACTACGGTTTTTTTCCTTTAGTCATTTAGCCAAAAATTAATCACTATACACATTTAATTTTTGTCCGGCATAAATTAAATTAGTCCCGGCAGAAACAACTTTTTCACCATCATGTAAAGTGCCCGGTTTAACTTTCATAAAAGCTCCATCGGTGCTTACTACATCAATTGGCACCAATTTAGCGCTATTATTTGCACCGATCACCCAAACATAGCTTTTACCTTCATTAGCATATAAAGCGCTTAGCGGCAATGCTAAACCATTTGCCGAATTGAGTGCCTGAATAGTTACATCCGCAGACATACCGTATTTAATATCCGGCCCTGGGTTACTGATAACTATACGTGCGGTATAAGTCCTAGTCTGCTGGTCGGTAGACTGATTAATAATCCTGATCTTACCAGTATACTGTTGGTCTGTCGCCCAAATTTTAATTTCAGCCGGAAGACCAACTTTATAGTTATTAATTTGCGCTTCAGGTAACTCAACCTCCACTTCCTTATTACCGGACACAGCCATGGTAGCTACGGTTTGACCGGAAGAAACTACTTGTCCTGCATCCATATTGATCGAAGAGATTACGCCATCAGATGGCGCTAATAGCGTTGTATATTGAACCTGGTTTTCAGAATTTGAAAGCTGGTTTCTTGCCTGTTCATATTGCGCTTTAGCACTATCAAACTGGGCTTTTTGAGTATCATACTGCGCTTGCGATACAAAATTTTGCTTTAATAGCTCCTTATAGCGTGCCAAATTGGCTTCTTGGGTTACATAATTGGATTTTGCTGCAGCAAGTTGTGCATTGGCACTATTTTCAGACAGTTTATAGTCTGTCGGGTCCAAGCTTGCCAGCACTTGCCCTTTTTTTACTGCCTGGCCAATATCGACATTACGTGCAATGATCTTGCCACCAACCCTAAACGAAAGATTAGGTTCAAATTCAGCATGGACAGTACCATGAAAAGTACTCTGCGTTGAAGAAACATCTCCACCTACCACAAATACTTTTACATAACGGGTATCATCTTTATCCTGTGTTTTATGACTACAAGCCAACAAAGCCAAACTCAAAGAAGCAACCAATAAACGTTTTAGCATACTTACCCTTTCACCCGAAGAATATTTGCTCCGACATTATTTAATTTATGTTCAATATGTTCATAACCACGGTCTAAATGGTATATACGGTCAACTATTGTCTGTCCTTCTGCGTACATTCCAGCTAGCACCAATGAGGCTGAAGCACGCAAGTCGGTTGCCATAACTTCGGCACCATAAAGATTACCAACGCCGTGGACTACCGCAGTATTGCCATCGATATCAATATCCGCCCCCATTCTTGAAAGCTCAGGAACATGCATATAACGATTTTCAAATATAGTTTCAGTCATGCGCGCACTACCTTCGGCTATTGCATTTAAGGTCATAAACTGCGCCTGCATGTCGGTTGGAAACGCTGGGTATGGCAGGGTTTTGATGTCAACCGCCTCGGGACGGCAATTCATCGAAACGCGTAAAAAGTCATTACCAATATCGATATCTGCGCCAGCTTTGACTAGCTTTTCGATAATTGCCCCCATTGTGTCAGGACGCGCATGCGTTAAAGTTAGATCACCCTGAGTAATTGCCGCAGCTACAGCAAAAGTGCCTGCTTCAATACGGTCAGCTACGATGTTGTGCTCGCAGCCATGTAACCGTTCTACGCCATGTATTACTAAAGTATCAGTACCGATGCCTTCGATGCGTGCCCCCATTTTATAGAGGCAGTGAGCTAAATCGGTAACTTCAGGTTCACGGGCAGCATTTTCCAAAATGGTAGTACCCTCAGCCAATACCGCTGCCATTAATAAGTTTTCAGTACCTGTAACAGTTACCATATCCATTACGATTCTAGCGCCTTTTAGGCGGCTGGCTTTGGCTTTGATATAGCCATGCTCAATTACAATCTCGGCCCCCATAGCCTCAAGTCCTTTGATATGCTGATCAACTGGGCGTGCACCAATAGCACAGCCACCAGGCAGACTCACTTCAGCATAGCCAAACCTGGCAACTAATGGACCTAAAACCAGAACGGATGCACGCATAGTTTTAACCAAATCGTAAGGTGCAACTAAACTAGTTACATTACTGGCATCAAATGTCATTCTGTCATCAATAAAGTTAATTTTGACACCCATACCACCTAAAAGCTTTTCTAACGTATAAATATCTTTTAACTGTGGAACATTAGTCAAAACCACTTCATCTGAAGTTAGTAAAGATGCACAGACAATCGGTAAAGCGGCGTTTTTGGCGCCTGAGATACGGATTTCCCCATGCAAATTCATCGAATGATTAACGATTAATTTATCCATTTAATTGATTCCATTCTGCAACTGTATATAATTTCATTGAAAGTGCATGCACTTCTTCTTTCATTTTTTCGCCAAGGGCTGCATAAATCATACGATGGCGGTTTATCCGCGACTGATTATTAAAGTTATCACTAACTACAACGGCATCAAAATGCCGGCCATCACCAGTTACATCCAAATACTCGCACGGTATATTTTTGGCTATTGCCTGATAAATAATATCTTCTAACATACAAACCTCACTAATGCTTAATTTTTATTCCGCGTTTTAATAATAGGATTCCTACCAAATTAATGATTAGCGCAAAAGCTAAAACAAAGATAACCCCAAATTGAAGATTGAAGTTGGCATGACCAATAAATCCAAAGCGAAATCCATCGACAATATATAAAAAGGGGTCGAGCATGGCTAAAGATCGCCAAACCGGGCCCAAATTTGCAGTATTAAAGAAAATTCCTGATAGATAGATTAAAGGCACCATAAAAAAGGACTGGAAACCTGCCAACTGATCGAATTTCTCGCTTAAAATACCGGCAACTAAACCTAGGCCTCCAGTTATGGCAGCTCCTAGAATTGCAAAATATAATATGGCCCAAACATGCTCAAAATGAAAGCCGCCAAACCAGATAATCCCCAAAAGCACAGCAGTGCCAACTAGTAACCCACGAAGAATACTTGCTAATAAATAAGCCATATACATATTAAATGACGAAATCGGCGCCATTAGTATAAAGATTATGTTTCCGGTATATTTAGACTGGATCAAGCTGCTTGAACCATTTCCAAATGAATTCAGCAATACTTGCATCATAACTAAACCTGGAATTATGAACATGGCATAATTAATGCCGGCAATTCCGGTACTAACGCTTGAAAATTGGCTACCAAAGATTAACTGGTACAAAAGTGCAGTAGATAAAGGACCCAGAACCGTCTGAATCCAGATTGAAGTAAAGCGATAAACTTCTTTTTTTAATAAAGCTAAAAATGGCATGTTAGCGCCCTAAATAATTTAAAAATATATCTTCCAATTTAGGTTTATTTATATTCATATTTTCAACCCGTATTCCGGTCTCCTGAAACGCACTTAGTATATGTAAAACCGCATCAGCTTTGTCTAAACGTAGCGTAATTTTATTTCCTTCTTTACTAATTACTAACTGTTCAATAGCGCTTGGAATTTGTCCATTGGAAGTTTCGACTTCAAAGGTAGTCGGTAAATCTTTCGATTTTACTGCCAATTCTTCTTTGGTGCTTTCAGCGATAACTTTACCCTTATCAATCATGACGATCTTATTACAGAGCTTTTCAACTTCTTCGAGATAATGGGTAGTTAACAAAATTGTATGGCCGTCTTTATGCAGCTTTGTTATAAAATCCCATAAATTCTTGCGTATTTCGACATCGACGCCCGCTGTAGGTTCATCGAGGATAATTAAAGGGGGTTTGTGAACTAAGGCTTGCGCAACCATCAGTCGGCGCTTCATGCCTCCAGATAAACTGCGGGTATTTGCATTTGCTTTATCGACCAAATGCATTCCACATAAAATTTCATCTAGCCAAGCTCCATTATTTTTTACCCCATATAGCCCAGACTGAAATTTAAGCGTCTTATAAACAGTTAAAAACGGGTCAAAAGCAATTTCTTGCGGCACTACCCCAAGGTTCATTTTAGCTTTCACCACGTCGCTAACCACATCGTGGCCCATTACCTTGATTTGTCCATCAAAACGATTAATTCCCGCTATTGATGAGATCAAAGTAGTTTTTCCGGCGCCATTAACGCCAAGTAAGCCAACAAAGTCGCCTTCCTGAAGTTTAAAATTAACATTTTGCAGGGCTTTGAAGTTATTACTATATGTTTTACTTACATCATTAATCTCTAATGCGTACACTTGGTTTCCTTAGTCCTAGCAATACCATATCTGCTAAGGTTTTTTAAATTAGGCTAAATAATTAACTAACAGCTGGGGACATTTCAATCGATACCCTTTTGTTAAACCAACAAGTTTTAACCAAGTATTTTAACACACAGCACTTTTCTAGATTATAAATCCTTCTATTAAGCTGCAACTTAAGGCAATCAATCATTTATTTCGAAATTTACCACAGTACTTTGTGTATAAAGTTTGTATTTTTACATAATACAGATTCTATTCGTTTATAACAGTATGTTGCGAGCATATTCCTAAATACTCATTCATTTTAGTTAAGATAATATTTTGACGATTAACACTAACTTCGTGGGTATAAAAGCCTTATTTTATAAACTTCAAAACACAATTAACACAATAAGAAACACCATAAATTTACAACATTTATAAGGTATTTTACTTATGTTTTGTAACAAATAGAATAGCAATTAATTAACTTATTTTACCTTTGATTATTAAAAGAAAGATTCAGCATGCTTGATAATAAGACACATCACTATCTATATTCAAAAATAAGCGTCGAAACAAAATATCTAAAAGTTTGCTCCAGCAAAAGCATTCCTGACCCTGAGTCCTTTTTCGCGAGCTTTGAAGCGTACCAATCAAAAGATGGCGGAGGAGCCCCAGGCTTAAAGGTATTTAAAGTGCCCATACCTAGCAATAACGGCCAAAAAAAAGAAGGTTCAGTCTGGATTGCTAAAATGGGATTTTATGAAGAAGGGTTAAACGACTTAAGTTTGGCCCAAGATGCTTCGATAAATCCTTGCTCATTAGCCCTCAGAACTTATAACTATATACCGATTATGGAGAAAATTGCTTCAGATTGTTACGAGCTATTAAGCCAAAACAATTATATTGTACCCAGGACTAAGCTAGCCAAAATGCCAATTGAAAACGCTTATACCTCCAATTCCACGGCTGTAAATAGAATAATTATTAGGATAAATCAAGACCGTGTTGACAACCCTATTACTGAATTAGTCTACTTTATGTCTAAGGAAGTAAGTAATTACAATACCTTTGAAAATACTGAAGTTGTTGATCCCGAGAATAATAAAAATATAAGTATTCAAAGATATATTGTAAAATTTAAAAGGCCTCCTGAAACTATCATTCATGAAGAGCATGGTGAAATTCCTTTAATTGGCTTAATGGAAGTTTTAGCTATTGCCAGGATAATCAACGATATAGATGTACTAGGCAGTATGTTGAGTAATATTGGATATGTACTTGAAAAATTACCTGGCAAAGGAATTGTTGCAAAAATTGTGAAAATCGACCCAGGTTATGGATTTAATAAACATAATTGCAGTTACTATTTAAATACTCTCGAATATATCGAAAAAGTGCTCAAACCAAGATTAAATGATTCGAAAGATCTTGATCTTGCAACTATCAATAGCAAATATTTAGCCGACCATATCAAGACAAATGTAACAGCGAAAAAATATAAAGATAATTATATACTTGATGACCTTCGGGATATCCAGTTTCGAACACAAAACTACGGGGTTATTCAGTGGCAATGTTTAACTCAAACGCAAAAAACGCAATTTTTGTCTGCGTTGCATTATGGACTTGCAAAATTAGATGACCAAGTAGTTGATTTTTTAATTTATCGTAATGGCGCATTTGATGCATTAGAACAACCTTACGGAGCAAAGTCTCAATTTGCACAAAGGAGAATAAGTTTCCTGCAAAAACAGGTAAGAGAATTAAAAATCATTTATGGAATTAAAGATACTTTCTATTACCCTGCCGCGCCAGCAAACCCGCAAGTACCGCTATCAAAAAGAGTAATAATCAATGTTGGCCCCAAAGTAGCCAGTGAAATTCTGCAAGAAACTTTAACGCAGTGGGTTAGCGGCTATACCTATTTTGAAAAATTTACTCTTAGTACTGAAACAATTGAACAAAGAATACGGGCAAAAGAAAAAATTCTTGCATGTTCTAAATTGCAATGCGATGAATTAGATCTCTCTAATTTAAATTTTGGCGTACTACATGAAGGGATTTTTTGTCATTTACCTCATTTAAGGTCGCTCAAGTTAGATAACACCGATTTAACATATCTGCCAAATGACATTTTTAGCCTTAATAAACTTAGTTCAATTAATTTGTCTAATACCCCAATTAGCGATTTTGATTATCTATATAAACAAGTTAAAAACAAGGATATTGATTTAGAACTAAACGAAAATGACAAGCTAAAATACATAAATGTTATGCTTGAAGATTGGGTTCACAAAGTTAGTTGGTTTAACAAAGAATATACTGCCCGTAATGTTGCTAAAGCTAAAATTTTAGACTGTATTAACGAAAATTCATCTTTGCTAGATTTACGCGATATGGGGCTAAGCTCTTTGCCTGTAAATCTATTACTAAACTATACTAACATATCAAAAATCATTTATGAGGGCAATGAAGTTTATGATCTTGTTAATTTCAACAAGCTATTTTGTTCAATTAATCTTATGTGCAGCGCTCAGCAAATCAACAAATTTATTGAATTATCTCTTGAAGCCTGGGAGCAATCTCTAAAGAAATCATCAGAAAAACACAATATAACAGAAGCAAAGAAAAGAATTTTAAAATGCATAAAAAATCAAGAAAAATTGTTAGATTTGAGCAATTTAAATTTAACTTCCCTACCAGAGAGCATTCTCAAATTTTTATATTATATCCATAAACTCAATTTAAATTCCAATCAGCTCAAGTCTCTGCCAAATGGGATTTGCCACATGACAGATTTGCTGAAATTAAATGTAGCTAATAATCAAATTAAAACACTACCAGAGGATATTGGAAATTTGCGACATCTGGTAAGTCTAGATTTAAATGGTAACCAACTAACAAGACTACCTAGCTCCGTTATACGACTAAAAAACCTGAAATCAATCAGTCTAAGACTTAATAAAATAGTAAATTTCCCTACCTCACTATTAGAAGTAACTACTTTAAAAACTATAGATCTCTCATTTAACTATTTAAAAACATTGCCTGATTCAATTAACAATCTCCACAATTTAAAAGAATTATACTTAAACCATAATCGTTTAACCACAATTACTGAACCATTGGGCGCACTAACACAGTTGAGAATATTAGATATAAGCAAAAATGCAATTGAAAAATTACCTGATGAAATATGCAATTTAAACAATTTACGCAAGCTTGTGGCTACTGAAAATAAAATCCAAGAGTTGCCTCTGGAAATTGGCAAATTAGCCAATTTAATCGAGCTGTCTATTGACATATCACCTGAAAAATCACTGCCTGAATCATTTAGACAATTACCTGAAAACATAATTTATCAAGTTGGCCAGAAATATTTAATTTCTAGATTACAAAACTGGGTAGAAGGTTATAATGGCAGTGACCTTGTTAAAGCAATGCGTGTGGCAATTTCTCAGAACCTTATCAATGTATTTACTAGAAGAGATGATGGATTAAATCTTGTTGCAGTAGCGGAGCTAATCAATCTACCTAGCAGTATCTTAGTATTTTTCCAATTCTTAAGTACTATTACACTTTCTTATACTAACCTTCAGAGTTTACCTAATGAAATTACTAAATTAAAAGATCTTAGGCAATTAATCATAGTGAATACTGAATTAGCAAGCCTACCTGCGGCAATAGCTAATTTGACTGAATTAGAGATTTTAAATCTAACGGGCAATAAATTGGTCGCACTACCTGACCAAATTAGTGGACTTACTAAATTAAAAGAATTATATCTTGCAGGTAATTTTATAAAAACTATGCCGTTAACCATGAATAAGCTTGTTAATTTAACAAAATTAGAAATTGACTATATGCTACTAATGAGGCTGCCGCCAAATTTTAGCTGGCCCAGTAACCTAGAAAGACTAAGTATTAAAGTAAAACAAGAAACACATACTAGACAAGTAACCCAAGAGACTCTTAATACAATAGTAACGACAAAATTAATACAAGTTTGGGGCGATACACCCTTACCACAATTTGTATATGTTAATAATCAACTAGTTAACCCCATTACATAAGACAAGTGCATTAGACTTCTCAAAAAAATTTGGAAATATTATAAATTAAAGGAAACTGTAAATGACTATTAGCAATGCTAATTATAAACCACAAAGTAAACACGATTTATTAAAAGTATGTACCGGCAAACACGAGCAGGACTCGCTTAGTTATTTTAAAGCCTTTGAT
>JACCDN010225769.1_pt1 | contig 12000 bp, 8 predicted proteins | sample 7441691 | NCBI WGS metagenome assembly JACCDN01 (sample SAMN15323439, study PRJNA562643) | freshwater metagenome | isolation source: river surface water | place: USA:Blue River Watershed | collected 2017-08-16 | reverse complement strand
CGGAGTGACTCGCGACGAGCTCGACGGCTCAGCCTGGGCCGATGTCGTGCACAACCACCTCGGCGGTCGCCCGCCGTTTATCGACCTGGCTGCCGAGAAGGCCCTGGCCGAGGCCGTTGCCGCCGCGAGCGAGCAGGGGCTGTTGGCTTCGGCTCACGATCTTTCGGAGGGTGGTCTTGCCGTCGCGGTGATCGAGTCGGCCATGCGTTTCGGCATGGGTGCTCGTGTTTGGTTGGGCGAGGTCATGGAGCGCGACGGCGTCGACCGCACTTGCGCCCTGTTCGCCGAATCAACCTCACGCGTGCTTGTTTCTGTTGGTCGCGAGGACGACGTCAAGTTCGTCGGGCTCTGCGAGGCTCGAGGCATTCCGGTGCTGCGCATCGGCGTGACCGATGACTCGGGCGAGGTTGAGATTCAGGATGTGGCTCGCTTCGGCCTAGCCGATCTGCGTGCAGCCTCGGCGGCTACGCTGCCTGAGCTTTTTGGGTAGCTGAGTCCTTAGGGGAAACTAGCATTCCTGCAGCGAGGCTTCGACGAAGCAACTTGCTTTCGTTTATTAGGCTTTGGGCGTCAACCAGATAGACCAGTGATTGGTAAATCAGCGAAATAGAGTTTGTTGGTGTTTAGTCATAACATCTCGACTGAAAAAATGTCAGGGCGTGTGGTTAGACTCGTGGAATTAGCAAGGGGAGCCGCATGACGCGCATCATTGACAACAACGAACTCGTTTTGAGTGAAGTCCTGGGGCAGGTTTTGCCAGGGGCCAGCCGCCTAGACGCCTGCGTTGGCTACTTCAACATTCGTGGCTACGACCAAATCGCACCCCATATCGAGGCAATGCGAAACATCCCAGTGCTGGGTGATTCCGAATCTCCCGTTCGCATTCTCTTAGGGATGGCGCTCGCTGGTGATTCCCAGTTGCAGGCGGAGTTTGATGCCGTTGCGAGAGAGAACCTGGGACTTGCTGGTGACCGCGCAACCGCTCTGCAAGTTGCTAAAAGACAGGTTGCTAAAATTGCGGAGCAGCTGATTTGGGGGGCACCGACGGCGGCTCATAGAGCTGCGCTCCAAGCTCTACTTGAAGACTTGAAGCGCGGGACTGTGACCGTGAAAATCTTTACCGAACGTCCACTTCACGCAAAGCTTTATCTTGCTCGCACTTCAGATCCACTCAACCCTGGACGTGCCGTGGTGGGATCATCAAACTTCACTCCATCTGGATTGGCTCGTCAAGGTGAACTCAACCTGGAAGAAACAGACCACCAAAAAGTTCAGGAACTGGGTGAATGGTTCGAAGATCACTGGCGCAACCCATTCACGTGCGACATAAGCCAAGAACTTGCAGAAGTGATCGAAAACTCTTGGGCAATAGAGCCGCAACCTAACCCATACCACTTGCATCTGAAGATGGCATTTGAGGTTAGCCGTGACGCACGCAGTGGAAAGTCCGTATCGATTCCAGAAGAGATTGAAGGCATCCTCGGTCCCTGGCAACTGGACGCTATCAAGATTGCTACGAGAATTGTCCGGTCTCGAGGTTTGACTGTCATCGGTGACGTAGTCGGTTTGGGTAAAACCCTGGTGGGACTTGGAGTAGCTGCTTCACTAGGCGATAAAGTCCTAATCCTTTGCCCACCGAACCTCAAAGACATGTGGGAATGGCACTTGCAGGAGTACGGCGTCCCTGGAAAAGTTTTAGGCATCAGTGATCCGATCAAGCGCGAGCTCCCCAACCTTCGAGCCTACAAAACTGTTCTTATTGACGAAGCGCACAATCTTCGCCACACATCACGTCAGATTTGGCCGGCGGTTCGGGACTACATCAGCGAGAATAATTCACGCCTCATTCTCATGACCGCAACCATGTTCAATGCTGACGTACTTGACATCGCGGGGCAACTATCTCTGAAAATCAACGAGGACGAAGATTTAGGAATCCAGCCAGAGAAACACATCGAATCGTTGAGCCCAGAGGCTCTGCAAGATTTCAAGCAACGGCAGAACTTCAGGTTGAGCACGCTTTCTGCATTCAAGGCCTCAAAAGAAGCGGATGACTGGCGCAGGCTCCTGAGTTTGTTCCTTGTTCGCAGAACTCGGGCTTACTTGCTGGAGCGCTACGCGCTTGAAGACGAGAAGGGTAACAAGTATTTCGAATTTGCCGACGGAAGAACTTTCCGCTTTCCAAAGGCTAATCGCACCCCGATTGAGTACCCCGGTGGGCCAGAGGACCCATGTGACCAGCTAGCAAGCGTAGCCAATTTCCAAATCCTGGACGGCCTGACTTATGCCCGTTACCAACTAGGAAAGTACCTTTCAGAGTCAGCCTCAGCAGAGTCTGAGGTCGAACAGCAACTTGTTGAAGACCTCCAACGCGCCACCGCATCATCGGGATTCATAAGGACAACAATCCTCAAACGTCTCGCATCATCGCCAAAAGCTTTCTTCATAACAGTCGAAAAAATGCTGCTTCGCACTCACTTGCTGCGCTGGGCTATGGCAAACGGCAAGGACTTGCCGGTCGGAGACCTGCTCGACAAGTACTACGGCCAATCCGATGACGACGAGATCAATGAAGATCTTCAGGATTCAGAGGAGGAAGATTCAGAAGCCTTCTTCGACGGAAGCTGGGCTAGAGGCGTTGACGCCGCATCTTGGGACGAGAGAGCTCAAAAAGCCTATGAAAGTTTGGTAGAGAAGAAGCCAAGAAATCTTCGTTGGGCCCGCAACTCTCTGTTCGACTCACAGTCGCTTATTCGGGACCTGCAATCAGACGCGTCGGACTTACAGGGCATTATTGATGCTCACGGTGACTGGGACGCGAATAAGGACAGCAAAATTCGTGCGCTTGCAGACATGATTTCTGGTTTACCCAAAGGCGAAAAACTTCTTGTTTTCAGTGAGTATTCTGACTCAATTTCCTACGTCCACACACACCTAAAGCGCCTACTTCCGCATGTCGTAATGGAGCAAGCGTCAAGCAAGACAACTTCCCCGGCAACCCTGGCCAGGCGATTCGCGCCTAAAGCTAATGCGAAGGCAGGTGGAGTCAAGGAGGGCGAAACTGAGATACAGGTTCTCTTGGCAACCGATGTTCTGAGCGAAGGCCACAACCTGCAGGATTGTGCCCGTGTCGTGAACTGGGATATCCCCTGGACAATCATCAAGATTATCCAGCGCGCGGGACGCGTTGATCGCGTCGGTCAAGAGGCACAAGAGATTTTTGTTCACACTCTCAAGCCACACACTGGGCTGGAGTCTGTGCTCGATCTTGTAAAGCGTCTTCGATCAAGACTCAAAGAGAACCACGAAATCTTTGGTGGAGAGGAAAACTTCTTTGAGGATGACCTCAATGGTGGAGTGATTGAGCTCTTCGACGGGGGTGAGGTGAATCTGCCTGAAATCGAAACTGACGTTGATTACGCGAGTTTCGCCATGCAGATCTGGGATTCGGCAAGCGAAGAAGATCGGGTTCGTGCAAGAGCCATTGGTGACGCCTCGTTTACGACGAAGCGGCTCTTTTCGCCCGAAATGCAGGGGCAAGTTTTGGCCCACGCGATTGCAGAGCGATCGGAGGGTAGCCTCATCGACTACTTTGCTCTACAGAATTCTGATGGCTCTATTCGCAGCCTAACCCCACTGGAGGCTCTTCGGTTAACCTCCACCGCTCCAGGCGAGCACCCGGGGGCCTTGCTTGAGGATCACCTAGAAAAAGTTGAGGCTCTCCTGGCGAACCGGTTTACACCCCTAGCGAAAGCAGATCAGGCACAGGGATTCACGGGCTTGCGAGGGCAGTTGAAGAAGTTCCTCGAACTGGCTTGTGAGAAGTTAGCGCCAGCTAGCACCGGATACCTCAGGGCTGAGCGCCTAGAGGCCAAGCTAGACCAACGAGGAATTAAGCGTTTGCTTCAGAGCGAGATTCGAGAACAAATTCGTCGATCCAAGAAAACCTTAGACTTCGAATCGGCTGTGGACTGGCTGTGGGATCTCGATCTCGATGACAACTTGTTCACATCCGCTCCTGTTGAGCTAACAAGCCTAAAAATCAGCACTAGCTTCGGCTGGAACAAATCCTAAGCAAAGGTTTCCTATGACAACGCCTATGTGGAAAGCTATCCAATCGGAATTCTCTTCTCATGGACTTCAATCCGTGTTCTTGAGAGTCCTAGGTTGGAGCCGGCCCAACTCGACATCCAGTCATTCGACTGTCATCGGGCACGTTACTTGGAACTGGGAAGTGCTGGCTACTCTAAAGGGTGCTGCCGTCGTAGTGATCCAAGACCAACGGTTAGCATCCCCCGAAGAGCATCGAAAACTCAGTAAGGCGATTGGGCAAATCTATCCCGAGCATATTCTTCTTTTCGATGGCCCCCAACGAGATATTTGGTACTGGCCTAGGCAGCTGTCTTCGGGCGGAAAGACTCTTGAGAGCATTCCTGTGAGGAAACGACTCCTCCCAGACTTTCTCGCACAAAGATTGGGAGGGCTGCATTTCAGTGATCGTCAGCTAGAAACCCTTACGCCGGCTGCGGTGAGAGACAGACTTCGTGGAAATGTCGAAACGACAAAGATAACCAAGGATTTCTATAGTCGCTTTAAGTCTGAGCATGAAGCTCTCGCCAAGCGAATCTCGGGAGTATCTCCAGACGAAGCTTATGGATACTCCACGCTGCTGCTCAACAGATTAATGTTTCTTTGGTTTTTGCAAAAAAAAGAATTCCTAAATAACGACCCGCGATACCTCCAGACATGCTTTGCCAAGTTGAAGGAATTGAGCGATAAAACAACGTTCTACTCCTTCTATAGGGATTATCTCTGCGAGCTCTTTTTTCTGCATCTCAATGAACGTCGCGCAGCCGATGGCCAACCAGAGATAGCTGAAATCATCGGCGACGTCCCATTCATCAACGGAGGGATATTTGGGGCCTCTGAGTTAGAGCAGTCCAAACAAATCGACATACCTGACGAAGCCTTCGAGTCGGTTTTTCTTTTCTTCGATAGTTTCACTTGGCACCTGGACACACGGCCTACGGGTGACCCGCGCGAAATCAACCCCGAAGTAATTGGATATATCTTTGAGCAGTACATTAACTTCACGGCTGACGGCAAGAAGGCTGACGGGGCCTATTACACCCCGTCGGATGTAACGTCTTACATGTCTGGAGCCTCTGTCTCATCACTCGTCGCAGAGCGTCTGATCCAGGCTGGTTTTACCTGGACACCACAACTTATGGCACAACCAACGAGGTATGTCCAAGAGGCCATGACGCATGGATCATCACAAGTTAAGAGCCACGTCATTGAATGGCAAAAAGTGCCATCCGAAATCGAAGATTGTTGGCTTGGAAACCCAAATTCCTGGGATGCACTGGATGAAGCCGGCGGCAATCCAGAGCTACAGCTCCCTGGTGAGACTTGGGTGGAGACCATGCATCGACGTGACCGGCTTCGCTGCGAGTTGGAAAGATTATCGGCCAATCCAGAGGTTTCACCCCAAGAAGCTATTACCATGAACCTTCAAATCGACAGCCTGATCCTGGATCTTTTTGCAGAGCTCGATTCCGAAATTGAAGCCAAAAAAGTCTTCGAAGTCCTGAAAGGGATATCGATTATTGACCCAACATGTGGTTCAGGCGCCTTCCTATTCGCCGCCATGCACTGCTTGGAAACGTTCTACCTTTCGCTCGTAGAGCGGTTTCCCGGGCTACTCAATGATGACGAGGAAGTCACTCAAGGCAACAACCGGTTTAGGGTTCGCAAATTAGTTGCTATGAAGAATCTTTACGGAGTGGACCTTATGGAGGACGCTATAGAAACCGCAAAACTGAGGCTCTTTTTGTCCCTCGCGGCCTGTCTCGAATCTAGAGAGGAATTTGAACCGCTCCCAGATTTGGACTTCAACATTCGATGCGGAAACTTGGTTGTCGGGTTCAAGGACTCAAGCGAAATCGAACCTCATCTATACGACTTCATAGACGGTGCAGCCGCAAACCTAATCATGTCGGAGGTCTCTAACTTTGAAGCGAAGCTCGAATCTTTCATTTCAACGCAAGCAAGCGGATCTGACCCTAGGTTGAAATCCGAGCTTGTATCTCTCAACCAAACGATTCGCGAGAGCGCGAACGACGCCTACTTTAGATTTCACGAATCCGGGAGTGGTTTGGATTTCGATGCTTGGGTAAAAACGAAGAAACCTTTCCATTGGTTTGCCGAATTCCCGAGCATCATGAAAGAAGGCGGATTTGATGTTGTCGTTGGTAACCCGCCGTACATAGGTAGGCGATCATCGAATTTTCCGAAATCGGATATGCGGAGATTCAGGACCCAGAGTGCACCAGACTTTTACGCTACATGTCTGGAGAGAGCTATGAGCCTACTCAAGGTGAACGGTCAGTTGGCCTTCATCGTTATGCTGAGCATGAGTTTCGGTAAAGACTTTGAAGTGATTCGCACTCTTGTTTCTGACGAGAAGAGATCCGAGCATTGGTCAACTTTCGGGCTATGGCCAAGAGGTTTGTTCGAAGGTGCTGGTGTCAGAAACACCATTTTGCTCTTAGGTCCCAAATCTAAAGACCCAAGTGTTTTCAGCACACGACTACACATTTTCAACGAGGAGCAGCGCTCCTGGATGTTTGACTGTATTGAATACACCAGGTCTTCCAGGTCCCGTGGTTCGGCTTCCCTCAGCGGTGGCCTTTTACAGGAGTTTGTCGAAGAAGTTAGTGCAACAGCATCTACGCCAAGGAGGGCTGGTTCCGCTCATATCTACCTAAAGAGCGTTGGAAACTACTGGTTCCCCGCACTTCCTGGCCATCCCCCCACCCTAGATTCCTCCGGTGCGGTAGTGGCGTCTAAAGACTCTGAAGTCGACCCAGTCGCCCTTTGGGACTCCGAGACCCCAGCTCAGACCTTCGCTCTTGGCGTAAGTAAACTCGCTTACCTTTGGTGGCATGCATCTGGCGACAACTTTCACGCGACGAAGTCGACTTTCGAGAAACTGCGTCAGTGGTTTGCCGCTAAGGCCACACACTGGCCAAACGAACTTCAGTCCATCGAAGAGGAAATTTGGTCGGCTTGGCCCGATTTTGGAATTAGAAACCTCTACAACGGAAAGTACTCGTACAACTTGGCAGTGCCGAAGCTCAGGCCTTACACGGATCGTTGGGACGAACTTGTCTGTTCTCACCTTGACCCGTCTGGGGCGCTTTGGCGAGCGCTAAACACTTGGTACAGGCAGGTTATGCGTTCCGATGATGGAAAACGCGAACGCGCACAGATTCCCAGAAAAGAGTGTTTGCAAGTTTTTGGATTCCCCAACGACTAACATCTTCAACCGCAAAATCGTTGTGTCTATCCCGGCAGATGGCCTGGAAACCAAACCCCTTTGTGCACAGTGGTCAACACTTGTGGAACACCGTTTTGATCGCTCACGAAGAGCTCGCCGTACTCAGTTGCCTCGAACACTTGCCCCTCGGTGAGGTTGCGACTGAGCTCGGTAATCAGCTGTCTAATCGGTTCTGCAGCGGACTTTGACAGGAACTTGTTTGAAACCAGGTCTCTCACGTCTGTGCCCGTAAAGATGTAGCTGTATGGCAAAGCGAATCCCTGGAGGGTGTTGGTGTTCGAGCCCTCATGTTTAGGTTCTTCGCCCAGCCAACCAATCAGATAGGCTTGCCCGCGCTTAAATGCCATTACGGCGCCATCATCGGCAATCAAGGCTTCGCCGCTCTGGCGCTCTGGCAAATAACGAAGCCACGCCTCAATGACAGAATCAGGATCTTCGCCCAAAAGATTGCGGATCGAAATGCCATTCTCGGTCACATCGCGAGTCTGGCGAGAAATCCGAATCTTGCGCGTTCCATGTGGGCCCGACCATTCACCTCCGATAGGAGGACGCTTTTCGATGAGCTTTAGCTTCTCGACCACCCTCTTTGCGGCATCGGCATCTTCGGGGGCAAGTGAAGGGCTCGGCGCTGCAGCTGTCGCAGGTGTATGGACAGCAGGCTCGTATGCCTTTGACTTGATTGCCTTGGCTCTTTGCTCTGCGGCCACGATGCTTTGCGTCAAGGGGAGACCCGACTGCGCAGATAACTCCCGAATCATACCGATCAACAAAAGGTATGTGTCGATGTTTGGCTCAAGGCTGTTGTGGAACCAATTGTTTAGCTTCTTCCTCAGAGCATCGGCTTGGTTTCTCCAGCGAATGTCGAACTTTGGGATAGCATCACCCACAGCCGACCGATCCCCTACCGCCTCGGCAAGCAGGAAGCGGACATCAGCCGGATCATCGTAGTTTGGCTCGGCATTCTGAATTCGGTTCAGCTTTATTCGAGAAAACCAGTCTGGAGCGATTTCTGCATAGTGAGTATCAATAACTTGCGAAAGCTCACGTCCGAAGAGGCGAGCAAAGTAGAAGATGCCACCTGCGATGGCAATCTCATCTTCAGCCTCGAGCAGCGGCCCAACTGTTGCGGCAGCCATTACTCGCCCAGGTCGTTCATTACGGCCATCACACGCGTTGCCACAAACAGCCCAGCGATAGCTCTCAGGTCGCCCGCGTTTACTAGAACTGCGAGCTGATTGCGTTTGCGTGAGTCATCGCCAACTAGTTGCTCGCGGGTTCCGAAACCTAGGCAACCTATCTCAGCGAAAAACTCTTCGGGTGCCTGACCCGTTAGCTCTTCGAGTTCTTCTTCGGAAACACCTCCCAGAGTTTGGTAGTTGCGGCCGTTGTATCGCATTGCACGGACATCTGCGAGCCAAGTTCCATTCGCTTGCGGCATCAAGGTGAGGCGACCGGCGTCTTCGAGGCGCTCATATTTCTCGAGGCCCTCGATCATTTCTATGCAGCAAACCTCTGGTCGCGCATCGGGCCACTCAATCAGGCCAAAGATCTGGTTAAGTGTGTCGGTGGTTGTCACCCTAAACTTGCGTAGCCTTCCCACTTGCATCGAATTAGTGCCTCTAGAGGAGTCAGCCGGTCGCCCCTCAAAGGCCACCTCTCCATCAATGAACTCGATTGAACAGCGATTAACCTGCATCTTTTCCCCATTTACCTTTGTTAACGTGCCGCGCTAATCTGAAGTCTATTCATCGTCGTCATCCTCAACTTCTAGTTCGTCATCACCGTCGGCAGATACCCAAACTCGAGGCGCTCCGGTTAGCTCGGCTGGCAGGTGCCACAGCGGCACGGGTACTAGGTCGGCTCCGCCGAGCAAATCCTTCTCGGCTTGCAGATAGTCGATGTGACGTTTGATTTCTTCAGGCCAGCAGTAGTCGTACTCGCCCCAATAAGAACCGTCTTCTCGTTCGCCACTTTCGAGAAGATAGGCGACTCCCCACGCCTTTGGCGCTGGTGTAAAGTTCTCGACTTCTTCGATGTCTTTCCAGTAGCGGAGGCCTGAGAAAGTCTTGCCGCATGAGTCGGCCTCGACGTGGATGATCCAAGGAAGATCGCGCCCACCAACCTCGATCGGTTCGGCGAGTGTGCCAGATTCGCGAGCAAAGCGCTCAGCAACAGCCTCACTCGAGCAACAAATACTCAACACACCTGGGTAAGCCTTCTCGCGCACTACCTCAACAAATTCGCCATCAATCAAAGTCAACATGGGCAACCTCCTACGGTTTCAAGATACGGGTGGGGTCTGATATTTTTCTGGGCCGCGGCCGGCCGCCGAAGCGGCCAGCCACCCGCGCTGGCGACCTATGCCGCCAACGCCAACCCGGCACGCCAGAAGTTGAGATCCGCATCCAGCAGATATTCGACGAATGAGTCGTTGAACAGCGCGTTGTCGCTGCGACGCTCGCGGATGAGCGCAATCGCATCCGCCGGGTCGTAGCCAGCGCGAATCAGCACCAGGCCCATGACCAGGCCAGAGCGGTTGAGGCCGGCCTGACAACGAATCAGCACGCGCTTGCCCGCAACCCAGTCGCGGTGTGCGGCCTCGACTACCTCGAACAGCTGCTGCTCGATCGAGATGCCGTGGTCGTGCGAGTCATAGAAGCCCAGCCGCAGCTCTTTGACGAACCAGTCCACTGGCTCGGCCGAGGCATACATCGTGTACACCGAGTCAAAGTCCTGCTTGGTGATCAGGATGCCCGTCTCGCCACGCATCCACTCGTCAGGCGCGAAGCGATCTACGGTTCCGCCCTGCCATAGGCCTGGCAGCACTTCTGACCAAACCGCTTGAGGCATCCAACTGTGGGTCGGGCGCATCAGGTCGTCGAGGTTGAGCTTTTTCTTGTTCACGGTTGTGACCTCCTAGTTGTTGCCCGCGGTTGCGCCGCGATAAATGGTTTCGACCACGCGTGCCCAGATCTCTGGGGTGTGGTCAAGCGGTTGGTAGCCGCCTGCTCCGCCGATTAGCACTCGTCCGTCGCAGAACTCGCGAGCCATTTCGCCGATTCGGGTCGCCGCGTATTCGAACCCGTCATAGGTGTACTGATTCGAGACGCCGAGGTTGTTTGCGCCCTGGTGCCCGTCTGCCCCGGCCGCGACCAGAATCACGTCGGGCTTGTAGGCTTCGATCACCTTGACTGCCTCGTCGATTGCCCAACGGAATGCGTCGTCGCCATCGGTTGGCGTGACGCACCAGTTGTAGCTGTGACCCTCGGGGTTGTGCACGGTGTGGCGTTCGCGCTTCGAGGCATCCATCATCTGCGGGTCGTTCGGGAAAGTCGAACCATTGTGGATGCTCAGCACCGGGATACCCGAACCCTTCAGGTCGTGAAACACTCCATCGCCAGCGTGGATGTCCCAGTCGATATAAAGGGGACGCAAACCCGCCTGCTGCAGCTCGAGCGCGGCCCAGCCCATGTCGTCAAAAACACAGAACCCTGAGGATGCGCCGCGGCGCGCGTGATGTTTCGCGCCCTGCGGGTTGAACCCCACCTTGATCTGGCCGGCGAGCAGTTCGTCGACCAGGCGCACGGTGCCGCCGAACATCGCAACCGCGACTCGAGCGTTTTCGGGGTTTGGCCCGTACCACTCGCCCGAAACGTGGTTGTTCACCACGGCGTGGATGTGCTCGGGGGTTGCAGCTTGCGCAAGCGCATCCCGAACGCGTGCCTCGGTGTCGGCCGAGATCGGCTCTTCGACCCGAACACCTTCGATGCGCTCGATGAGCTTTTCGGTTGCAAGCTTGGCTCGCACCGGGTTGGTGGGGTGTCCACCGTCGCCCGAGCCGAGCTTCCAACCTAGATAAATGTCACCGTAGGTGACCAGCAATGGAGTCGTCACTAAGCGACCACCTCTACTTTCTGTCCTGTTTTTCCAGTTCGTGCGTCTTCGTCTTCGACGGCCAACATGACCGACCAAACGCGACCGAGTTCGTGTGCAAATTCGTGACCGCGGGTGTCAAACACGCGGCTCTTGAAGTTGCGATAGTCGATCTGGCTTGCCTCATCGGCAAGCCAAGCCGCAAAGGCATCCTTCGAAATGAAGACGCGATACGGGTAGTCGCCCTCTGGTGATCGAAGGATTGGCTCACCGGTGGCGGCCGAAACCGCCACCAGCGAAACCTTGTCGCGTGCCCGAACGGACACGTTCTGCGGGTTGTGTCTGTCTTCGACGGCTGACACAAAGCCGGTTTCAGTGAAGATCCACATGGGCGGCTCCTAGAAACGCTTCTTGCGGTCGTACTCGCGCTCGAGCTTGCTGGCCAGCATCGACTTGGCGAGCAGGTCGGCGTCGAGCATCGAGTTCATGGTGAGTTCGTCGATCTGTGAGGCGAAACGAGCCAGGTTGCGCGAGGTCAGACCCATGCGGCTCAGCTCGGCGAGATCCAGGTTGAGGCGGTCGAGAAGTGCACGGGCCTCACGCTCACGACCCGCCTGCAGCAGCTCGTAGATGAGCTCCTTGTCTTTCTGCAGACGCAGGTCGCGAAGCTCGGCCACAACGTCTGGGTTGCGACGCGGTTCGCGCCAGCGGGCTGCCGGAACAACCTCGACCTCGTGGATGCGCTCGAACTCAACGCGGTTCATCGTGTTGCCGTCGGTGTAGCT
>JACCDN011190990.1_pt1 | contig 12001 bp, 6 predicted proteins | sample 7441691 | NCBI WGS metagenome assembly JACCDN01 (sample SAMN15323439, study PRJNA562643) | freshwater metagenome | isolation source: river surface water | place: USA:Blue River Watershed | collected 2017-08-16 | reverse complement strand
TGGACTCGCAAGGCAATACCTTGGGTGGACAACAAAACAATCCGTTGTCAGCATTGGGTAATCAACAATCATCCGTTCAATCTTTAGCAGGACGTTTTTCTGAAGGTTCAATGGGTGATGGTGGGGACTCGGCAGACAGCAAAGATTTTTTTGCTACCGATCGTTCAGTTGATGCAAATGCAGCAAAGCCAGCACATCATTTGGGTGCAGACAATCGAACAGAGTTTAAGGACGTGATGAATACGCAAAATGTCAGTCCGCAAGCTGCTGGAGTCACACCTGGTGAGCACAAAGCCAATATCCAACAAATTATGAATCAAGCTCAGTATATGATTCGTAAAGGTGGTGGTGAGACCAATGTGCAAATGTCGCCAGAAGGTCTTGGCAAAGTTCACATGCGAATTATTGTGAATGAAGGCAAGGTCAGTTTGGAAATGTCTGCTGAAAACAAAGAAACAAAAAAGATTTTAGAAAACTCGATCGGTGATTTACGTACAAGCCTTGGTCAACACAAGATGAGCATTGAACATGTGAAGGTTGATGTTGGCAATCAAAGCAGTGACAGTAAATACTCGGACAGTCAGAATTCACAGAACAGGCAGCAAGACTTGAGTAAAGATATGGGCCAACAAGATGGACGAGATCAAGCCAGACAATTTTGGAATCAATATCGTGATGGCGAGCAACGCAATCAGTTTATTCCAAATCCAGGATTGCGTGGTTATGGAGAGACTCGTCGTCAATTAGCACCATTACAGCCAGGAGCATCTTCTGCCGTCAGTGAAAGAAGATATGTTGGGTCTGGAAAGGGTCTAGGTGTTGACTTGGTCGCGTAAAGGTATGTCACAATAGATGTTGAGTAAGTATTGAATACTAACAAGGATGAAATTATGTCAGTGATGGGTGTAAAAACTGGAACAAAATCGTGGGGTGATTCCAATGGAAATGAAATCACAAAAAACAGTGGTATCAACACGATCAGTGCCAGTGACAAGTCTAAACTTAGCGATGAAAATGTCGGCGATGTTTTAAATAAGATCGCCGATCCAAATTGGGTGGACCCAAGCAAAAAAATTCGTTCTGTCGGTGGTGACAAGATGGATAAAGATGCTTTTATGAAATTGATGTTGGCACAGATGAAACATCAAGATCCAACCAACCCAATGCAATCACATGAGCTTGCTGCCCAGCTGGCACAGTTCTCATCCGTAGAGCAGTTGCAAAATCTAAATACGACAATGACCGACATGCGAAATGGGCAGAAGCCGTCTGAAAGCTTTCAGGCCTTGAATTTTATCGGCAAAGCAGTCAGCGGGGACTCGGCAAAAATTTCGCGAGCCAAAGGCGATAAAGATCACGATATCAAATTTGATTTGGTAGATAATGCGAAAGAATTAAATATTCGTATTCGTGATGCCAATGGCGATGTTGTTCGTTCACTGAGTGTGAAAGAGCTTAAAAAAGGTGAAAATAAAATCACATGGAATGGTCAAGACGAGAGAGGTCAGGCCTTGCCAGCTGGTGATTATCAACTTTTCTTAGAAGCCGTCAACAGCAGTGGAACTAAGATGAATGTGAAGACAGAATTCGAAGGCACCATCACTGGTGTGAATTACACTCCTGAAGGACCTGTCCTTTTGGTTGGTAATCAAACCGTGAAAATTAAAGATGTGAAGAAAATTGTCGACCCAAGTCTTATGAAGAACGACCAGAAAACAAATAATGTATCAGCACAGGACTTGAAAAAGACGGTGACTCCAGATGACAATGATAAAAGAGCTGGTGATGCCACTCCTGCTGTAGGTGCGAATTTGATGAACAACGTCGGCATGTCGAGAGATATGCAATCGAAACTGCAGAAGGAAATAAAGTAAGATGGATGTAAAGAAGGCAAACGCTTTTGAATCCATCGCAAAGCCTGCGGGCTTAGGCAAAACAGATGCTCTTGCCAAGGGTGGATTGCAAAGCGGTAACGACAGCAACAAGGTCGGACCAAGCTTTCAAGATACTCTTGCCAGTACGATGCAAGGTCAAATGCGTGCCCCAATGGGAGCGGCGATTCCCGGTGGAGTGAAATTTAGCAATCATGCGATCGAGCGCATGCAGAGCCGAGGGGTCTCTTTCAATAAAGGAGATTTGGATCGTCTCAACCAGGCAGTTGATAAAGCTTCTGCTAAAGGATCGAAAGATACCTTGGTGTTGATGAACGATGCGGCGCTGATTGTAAGTGTGAAGAACAAAACAGTTGTGACTGTGATGGATCAAGCGGCTCTGAAAGAGAATGTCTTTACCAACATAGATAGCACGATTGTGATGTAAAAGTTTTGAGTATTAAGAGTTAGGTTTTATATTTAAAAATTAAATAAGGGCTGGTCCTCGTAGAGGAAGCCCTCCAAACTTAAATCACTGATTGATTGATGTGATTTAAAATGACATGGAGGTCATCGATGGGAATTCTTTCATCATTATACACTGGTGTATCCGGTTTAGTCGCGCAGGGTGAAGCGTTAGGGGTTGTTGGTGACAACATTGCCAATGCAAACACTGTCGGTTTCAAATCAAGCCGTGCAGAGTTTCAAGATATTTTATCAAAAGATTTAAAAGGTATTTTGGGTGGTAATCAAATCGGTCGTGGTACAAAGATTGGTGCCGTCAATCCGTTGATCACTCAAGGTAACGTCGATTCAACAGAGAAAGTTACTGACTTGGCAATTTCTGGTGAAGGTTATTTTCAAGTTAAAGGCAGTGATGGGACTTCGTACACTCGTGATGGATCTTTTCACTTTGATAAAGACGGTGGTTTGGTTACGAATGATAATCAACGTATTCAAGGTTTTATGGCTGATGAAAAAGGAAATATCTTAAATAAAACTGGCGACATTCGATTTCCAAGAGCGCTAATTCCAGCGAAAGCAACAACTGGATTGAGATTAGATTTAAATTTGGATTCACGTGTTGAAGCCAACAAAAAATTTGATATCAAAGACCCATTTACAACTTCGCATTATTCAACTGGTGCAGAAATCTACGATTCTCAAGGTAATAAACATTTGATGACAATGTTTTTCAATAAAACACAAGATAGCACATGGGAATATCGTGGTGTGGTTGATGGTAAAGAAGTGACTGGTGGAAATCCAGGTGAATCTATCGAGGCAGTTAAAGGTAAATTGAAATTCAATGCTGATGGTAAACTTGATTCACAAGAAATGACAGACAGCAATTTCAATTTTTCTGGTGGAGCATTCCAGGATCAAAAAATAAAAATCACTTTTGGTGATCCAATCGCAGAGGGTGGCAAGGGTATTGATGGAACCAAGCAGTACGGTAAAGACTCAGATTTGATTTCATGGAAACAAGATGGAACAGCTGCTGGTACAATCACCAGCTTATCATTCAATGATCATGGTGTATTGACAGCGTTGTATTCAAATGGTGAAGCCAGAGATTTATCACAGATCGCCTTGGTAAAATTTGAAAATCCAGAAGCCATGTTCAAGGTTGGTAACAATAGATTGAAAGAATCTCGTGAATCAGGAACAGCAGCATTGGGTATTTCAGGTAAAGCAGGTCGTGGTAAATTGTTTGCAAAATCATTAGAGCGTTCAACTGTCGATTTAGCGGCAGAGTTCGTGAATCTGATCCAGAATCAGCGTGGCTTCCAAGCCAATGCCAAGACAATCACAACAACCGATCAGTTGTTAGAAGAAGTCATCCAATTGAAACGATAATAATTAATTAAGATAAATAAAAATTAAATAATTCTGGGGGAGTTGAAAGGCTCCCCCTTTTTTTATTTTTGAAGATCTAGTTTTATATTTGGATTGCTGTTGTTAAGATTTGAATTTATACAAAATTGATTTGACCCGACTTATGCTTTCGTAGGTCAATAAATAGACTAAAAAATAATTTACAGAGAAAAACCAATGAAGGATTCATGTGACAATCGACAATCGAATGAGTCAGATTTGACTGAAAAAAAACTTATGCAAGATTCTGAAAACTCAATTCGATCAGTTGAAAAACTGGTTGTTACTGATTCAATTTCAAATTCCAATACTCCCATTTTGTCATTGTCGAATCGTCGAACATTTTTAAAAACTGCGACTGTGCTCACTGGTGGTGGTTTATTATCCACGGTTCTTGCTCCGTTCAAAGCATCGGCGGGATTTATCGGTTTTTGGAAAAAAAAGCCATTTGTGGCTCAGAACAGTCTCTGGGCATGGGGAGCTGGCACGGTTGGGCAGCTCGGTAATTCTGCGATAACAACAAAATCTTCTCCTGTTCAAGTCGGTGCTCTGACAAATTGGTCAAAGGTTGCCGTCGGCGGCAGTCATACCATGGCCATAAAAACAGATGGCAGTTTGTGGGGTTGGGGTGTTAATTCTTATGGGCAGATTGGTGATTCAACTGCTGTCGGAAAATCTTCGCCAACACAGATTGGAACATTGACCGATTGGCTCAAGGTTTCTGCAGGTGAGGCTTTTACATTGGCGATCAAGACCAATGGAACCTTATGGGCATGGGGTGATCATGCCTATAGCCAGCTAGGTACAGAGAACTCTCCCGGACTAACTCAGATTTGGTCAGCAACAGATCATGCTTCAGTTGTTACCGGTGGAACCTCGATCATGGTGTTAAAAACAAATTCATCTCTTTGGTCGTGGTCTGCAAATGCTTATGGGCAATTGGGTGACGGGACTATTGTAAGCAAAAAATCACCAGTGCAAGTTGGTACATTAACTTCGTGGTCGCAGATTTCAGAGGGTGCTACGCATTCAATGGCTATTCGTACCGATGGGACCCTGTGGGCTTGGGGGCAGAATAACTGGCGACAGTTGGGGGATGGAACTTCGACGAATCGATCTTCACCAGTGCAAATTGGTGCTTTGACCAGTTGGGCTCGTATTTCAGCTGGAACATCATACACCTTGGCTACGCAAACAAATGGCACCTTATGGGCTTGGGGATATAACGGTAATGGTCAGTTGGGGACGGGGTCTTATTCTTTACGTCAGCTTTGGTCATCAACGGATTGGTCTTCTTTTGGTTTTGACAGTTCGGGATCGGCAATTCATGGCATTAAAACCGACGGAGCTTTGTGGGGATGGGGCTATGGTACTTATGGTCAAATCGGTGACAGTACTGCTGTTACCAAATCCTCTCCAGTTCAGATTGGGGCTCTGACTAATTGGGCAAAGATCGTTAACACTTTTTATAATGGATACGGCATTAAGACAGATGCAACATTGTGGGCATGGGGTTATGGTTCGGCAGGATATGTTGGTGAGGGCGCGTTGACAACTAGATCGTCGCCAGTTCAGATTGGAACGCTGACAGATTGGTCAAAAATCTTTGGTGGTGGAACCTTGGGTGTTGTCGGTCGTGCCTTCGCTATTAAAACAAATGGCACACTGTGGGCTTGGGGGGCTGGTGCTTCTGGTGAATTAGGTGATGGCACTAATGTTACTAAATCCTCACCTGTTCAGGTCGGAGCTCTTGCTGATTGGATGGATATTCGTTCCGGCGGATATCATACTTTGGCAATTAAGACGGATCGCTCTTTATGGTCATGGGGAGTTGGTATAGCTGGTGCCTTGGGTTTTGCTTCTGTACCGAATATAAGTTCTCCGGTGCAGGTGGGGGCTTTGACGGATTGGTTAAAATTAGCAGCAGGGGCTTCGCACAGTATAGCTATTAAAACAGATGGTTCGTTGTGGGCATGGGGTACTAATACCAACGGTCAGTTGGGTAATCAGTCTGTATTACCCAAATCCTCACCAGTGCAAATTGGGGCGTTAACTGATTGGGCGCAGATTGAATGTGGCAGTATTTTTAATGTTGCTTTAAAAACCGATGGAACAGTTTGGGCATGGGGAGATAATTCTGCCGGACAGCTTGGCGATGGCGGTGTGGTCGGAAAATCTTCACCTATACAGGTAGGCGTTGCAACTCATTGGGTAAAAGTTTTTGCTTCTAGCTCTACCTTATTCGCACAAAAAAATGATGGTACAGTCTGGGGCGTTGGCAGCACGTACAGCGGAATTATGGGGGTCGGCAGCAGTGAGGGATCGCCCGTACAGGTCGGCGCTTTAAATACTTGGCTTTTGCCTTCAGCAGGAGATGCCTCAAGTTATGTAGTTAAAAACGATGGCGGCTTGTGGTCTTGGGGTAGCAATACTTCTGGTCAACTTGGTGATGGCACAGTGGTGACACAGTCATCGCCGATTCAGGTTGGCACATTAACCAATTGGGCTGCGGCCGCGGGTGGGCATAATTATGTAGTTGCTAGAAAAACAGATGGCAGTTTGTGGTCTTGGGGGCTTGGTACCGGTGGCGAATTAGGTAACAGTGTTAAGACGACAATATCTTCACCTGTGCAAATTGGTGCGTTGACTGATTGGGGTAAAATTGCTTGTGGTTACAATCATACGTTGGTTTTAAAAACGGATGGATCGTTGTGGTCATGGGGGGTGAATAATGTGGCTGCTCTCGGCGATGGAACTTATGTCTCCAAATCTTCACCGATTCAGCTTGGTAGTGGAACTTATTGGATTGATATTGCCGCCGGCATTAATACGAGCTTTGCCATTAAAAATGACGGAACAGTTTGGGGAGCTGGAGATGCCTCGGATGGTGAGTTGGGTGGAGGAACTACCAATTCGCCGATACAGGTTGGATCGTTAACCAACTGGGAAGAAATTTCTGCTGGGGCCTATTTCAGCGTAGCCTTAAAAACAAATAAAGAATTATGGACATGGGGATACAATACGTATGGTCAGTTAGGTGATGGCGGTACCGTCAACAAAGGCTCTCCAGTACAAATAGGTGTGTTAACCAATTGGCTGAAAATAAGTGCCGGCGCCAGTCACACTCATGCAATTAAATCTGACGGAACACTTTGGGCTTGGGGTTATACAAGTGCGGGGCAACTTGGTGATGGGACTGCGGTTAATAAATCATCACCAGTGCAGATTGGTGCATTGAACAGTTGGAGTAATATTTATGTTGGTCGCAGCCATAGCATAGCGATTAAAGACGATCATACTTTGTGGGCGTGGGGATTGTCGACTTCGGGGCAGTTGGGTGATGGACAAATTGCTGCCAATCAATCATCACCAGTACAAATTGGTTCAACAGATTGGAACAATTCCGCAATATCTAGCGGTGGCAGTGGTAATCACACAGTCTTTATTAAATAAGCCAATGCAAAGATAATCACAACAACCGATCAGTTGTTAGAAGAAGTCATCCAATAGAAACTATAATATTTAATTAAGATAAATAAAGATTAAATAATTCTGAGGGAGTTTATAGGCTCCCTCTTTTATTTATTCGCTGGGATGGTCAGGTTCACATTGATGTCATCACCAATACCGATGGTGTCTTGGTTGAAGACCAGTTCTTTGCCATCAAAGATCCAGTCATTGATTGATAAGATTTTCTTTTTTCCATTGTGCAAGGTCTCGATGCTGTGTATTTCGCGTCCTACTGGAATATTGATTTGGTATCTATTTTTAGCCACCTTGCTGATAAAGTTTTTCAATGGCTCCAAGGCTGCTGAAAAGTCTTCTTTGCAAATGTCAGCAAAAGCTTTTCGATCAGAATCTACCTCAGTTATTTGTTGTCCATTGACCTGAATAATTTTGGTAAAATAAATATCGTTAAGCAATGTCAGATAATCTGAGCCCGGAGATTGTGACTCTTGGTCGGGTACTCCTGGGCAACGGCCAGTTGGATATGTATTGTCGTTCGGTATAACGATGCTTGAAATAAAATAATTGTTATTAAATAAATTTTTAGCTCTCATGTGAAAGCTAGAAACAATTTGTTCTTTGACCGCTTTTAAATTTGTATTTGCTGCAGCGACAAAATTAAAACCTTCGGATTTCATTCTGTCTGCTATATCTGTCATTTTGCTATAAGGTAAATAATTAGTCACTGCTTTCAGGCTTCGTGTGCCAGTTGTTGGCTCCGGTTGTTTTGTAATAGTAGTAAACGATACAGTCAGCTTGTCTGGATTTTTCGCAACAAAGTCTTCGTATGAAGAATAAGACGTAAAATTTTGATTTTGATATACATATATTTCGCGAATTTCAAAAGGTAAATTATAACCTGGCTTAAAATTTGTTACAAAATCAGGGTCTTGCGATTTGAAGATCATCGTTTTTTCTAATTTAGCAGTATATTCAGGGGCGCCTGGAATGCACGTTTCCACACATGAATCTAAAGTATATTTTGAGCAGATCGATGAAAAGTCATTCGGATTGCAAATCGCATTTTTGACTTTAACAATGGTGTCGTCGTAACAGCTGTTACGACTTTTAATAATTTGACATTCCCCATTGCTCACATATCGCGACAAAGTATACAACGTTGCTGCAAAAAAATTATCGCTGGTAGATGTCGTCGGAGTGCTGACATATTTCGTTGCCGCAGTGGCAATGGCATTGATACAGCGAAAAGACAAAGGCTTAGCTTCAGCAGTAAGAGAATTATAAAAACTTGCGAAGGCTGGGTCCGAAGTTAAAAAACCGTTCAATGCCGCCGTATAATCTTCAGGACGACACGTGTTGCTGCCATTCTTTGAAATCAATGTAGCATCGCTCAGTGATAAAGCTTTTTGTGTTGTGTAATTTGATATTAGAAAATTATCAATATCTCTAAAATCTAAATTTAAACCTTTCATATCAAAGATTAAAGGCCGTCCGTTTTTTCCATCATTAGGCACAGTTGTCAGTTGGCCTTCGCTATTTGTCATGTAGGTATAATTTTTTGCGTAGTTTAAAGTTAAATGACTTAGATAATATTGCCCAGTTGGGACCTGGCTTGAGGCCATGTAATAGTTTACTTTTGAAAAGCTACCGGTTGCATAAACAGAAACTTGTTTTGGGCTGTTGTCTGCCGGTATAACTTGACCATATTTTAATGTCGCAGAGTAATCATATGCTTTAGTTGGAAAAAGGCAATTATCGCCAGCCTTGCAAACAAAATTAACAGTGTTGATGCTGGGTATGTCGTTACCGATTTCACTTTGTAATAGGCATTCATTCCAAGTCGTTTGTGCATCTTGTTCATCAGAAATAATTAAAAAAGCTGCACGATCATTTTTAGAAAAAATTTGATTTTCTCCACCCATCGTAAGACTTCTGTGTAAAGCGCATAAACCCATTTCTTTATTAGATCCAGTAGTGGTAACAGCGGTAATTTTCTTTTTCAGCTCATCGCGAAAATTAGCAAATTTAATAGTATCAAATTGTCGATCAGCAGAGTCTGGATTGACTAGATATCTGGAAGAGTTTAACGACACTTTAACAAAGGGTATGTATGATCCATTTTGTGTTCCTGGATAGTTTGTATTCATGTCAAAATTAGCTATGTAACGTAATGCTGTTCCATCTTTGCGAACATATTTCGGAAGACCGCCATCATTAGTAAAGCTAATATCTTTGTTTAGATCAAAACCTAAATTATTTTGATAACTCAAATAAAAAGGTGAATTATGAAGTGCTGTTAAATTTTTCCCAATTGTAATGTAATCATATTCATTAGCTGGCACCAAAGGTACTGGTGGTAATAGAATCTCACCAGAATTTGCTAATGATTTGAACTCATCCAAACCAATATTTTTTTCAATAACTGAGTTGGAATTTTTTAATGAAATTTGTTTAAAAGTCGCTGATTGCGAGTTCGATATCTTTACTGAGATATCTTTTAATGTAGGAAGAAAATCCAGTGAGCTTGGATACATTTCTGGAACTGTTGTCGTTACAATGTAAAACTCTACTTCGGGATTTAATCCGTCGGCAATTTGATTTTGCAAGGATAGAGCTATTGAGTCCAAACCTTTAGCTAAATTGTTTTGCGAATTTTTCATGCTGCCAGAATTATCAACGACAATAAGTATTTTAGTTTTAGGTACAATTTTTTGTTCTTCAATTGTAAAGGGTTTCAGCGAACCAACGATATCACCATGCGTGGGGCCAGCTGGAGTTACTGGCGGTTCGTAAACAGTAGGTATTGCTAATGGCTCTGTTTTTGATGCCATTTCAATTGGTAATTCTTTGCTGAAATTAACTTTTGCGCAGTTTTGAAAGAAGAATAGAATGCTAGAAAATTGAATAAACAAAATAGTCAGCGCTGCCGCTTTCTTAATATTAAATCTAGTCATTTCATTTCCCCCAGGATAGACCCCAAGGTTATATTTTAGCGTAAAAAAAAGTATTAGGTTTAATAAAATGATTAATTTTTAGGAATCACATATATATTTCCTCTAAATCAATAGATTGTATTTAAGAATGAAATTCTCATTTTGAGAATTCTCTTTTTGGTATCGTAAATAATTTTATTAGAACACGCTTTAAGGTCAAGCGATTCGGCCAACGTTGTTGATAGATTCAGCGAAAAATAAAATTAATTAAAAATATTGGGTAATTCAACAACTTAAATACAACTTTATTTTTTTGTTCTTGATCAACAATAATTGTATTTATTTTTTCAGTGAGTTCATCGTCAGATCTTTTTTTTAGATCAAAGCGGATGGCACTTTTTATTTTTTTCTCAAAAGCAAAAACGATCAGTGATTTCAGTGTTCCAGATTTTCCTGATTTGACCTCGATAGGAATAATTTCCGATGATTTCTGTATCATAAAATCGATTTCGGCACCTTGCTTTTTGAGATCTCTAAGCCAATAAAATAAAGTTTCCGATGCTGATTTTTGTGAAAGAAATTTTAACTGTTGTGCTATAAATTGCTCTGCTAATAACCCTTGAATATTGTTATTTAGATTGTGATCATCTGTTTTTAAAGTTTCTTCAGCTTCGATTCCTAAAAGTGAATTAAGCAGCCCGATATCTAAGAAATAAATTTTAAAGACACTTTCTTCGATTTGCCCCAACAGCGGAATTCCACTGGCATTGCTATGAGTACAGCGAAAAACAATTCGAGCGTTTTCTAAAAGCCAAAGGGCCTTTTTAATAGACGAGTGTTTAACGTCTCTGAGTAATTCGGAATATTTAATTTTTTTGCCAACATGCCGCGAGATTGTACTTAAAAGTACACCTAGATTCACCGATTCTGCCTTTGTGGCATATTTGGGAAAATCATCTTTATAGGTTTCCAAAATTGAACGATGAACACTCGCTACAGCCAAAAACGATTTAGTTTCAACATAGGTCGCAACGGCTTCGGGCATTCCACCAATATAATAATATTCTTTCAAATGCCTGCAAAGCTTATCAAATACCAGTTGCCCTGTGGCTTCTGGTTTTTTTCTGAGATTCATTACCAAATTTTCCTGACCTAGTGCTAAAAGAAATTCTTCGAAACTCATTGGGCCTAAATGATAATACTCGACCCGTCCTACTGGGATTGAAATATCTTGATCATTCAATGCAAATTCTAACAAAGAGCCAGCTGCGATGACCGCGATATCTGGCCGTTCTTCATAAAAGTATCTCAAAGCCATAATGGCTCGTGGGCTTTCTTGAATCTCATCAATAAATAATAGAGTTTTTTTAGTAATTCGTTTTTGTGATTTATATTCAATTTCTTGGATAATCTTATGAATATCAAGTTCAGAATTTTCGAAGCTGCTAATTTTTATTTTTTCCAAATTGATTTCAACCAAATCCAAGGCATTTTCTGCTGCAAACAGTTTTACCAGGGTTGATTTTCCGACCTGGCGAGCTCCTCGCAGAATAAGAGGCTTTCGTTTGTTCTGCAGCAGCCAGATTTTAAGATCGTTAATAGCAAGACGTTTCATTGGAATTCTCCATAAGTTAAGAACAGTCTATCTTAATTATTGGATAAAAACAAGGGGGGTGTTTTGATTCAAAATGGATAATAACAAGGGGGGTGTTTTAAAGGTAAAGTTAGACGTGCATTTCTTCTAACATTGCTAACATTTCCTTACGCACATTATGGGCCTCAACCCACAATTGTGAGCGGCGTAGATCTGCATCATCAGAAAGATCTTCAAGTTTCAATGTCGGGCGATAC
>JACCDN010641969.1_pt1 | contig 12003 bp, 11 predicted proteins | sample 7441691 | NCBI WGS metagenome assembly JACCDN01 (sample SAMN15323439, study PRJNA562643) | freshwater metagenome | isolation source: river surface water | place: USA:Blue River Watershed | collected 2017-08-16 | reverse complement strand
CGGCAAGGTCCGCGCGCTGGCGGTCAACGCGGCCAAGCGCACCAAGTCGCTGCCCGATGTGCCCACCATTGCCGAGGCCGGTTACCCCGACGCGCTGGTGCAGTCCTGGTACGGGCTGGCTGCGCCCGCCAAAACGCCCGCGCCGGTGGTGGCCTGGCTCAGCGAGCAGTTCCAGCGCGTCATGGCCCTGCCCGAAACCCGCGCCAAGCTCGAAGGCATGGACGCCGACATCCTGGCCCTGACCGGCCCCAAACTCGACGCCCTGATCGACCTGGAGTTCAAGCGCTGGGGCGAACTGATCCGCAAACGCAAGATTCAGGCGGCGTGAGGCCGCCAGGGGCAGGTTGAAGACCGTTTTAGGCCTCCAGCCCTCGCCAATGTTGCGTGAGGCGCTATCAAAGTGATAGCGGTTCCATCTCCACAGCCACACCACTGAGCACGGCGTTGCCCGACAGCGGGTCGCGGCGCGACTCGGTGAACAGGGCGTTCAGGTTGGCGCCGGGCCGCTCGGCAGCCACCTGCAGGCGGCTGCCAGGCAGATCGTGGCCCCAGCCGTGGGGCAGGCTGACCACGCCGGGCATCATGGCTGCGCTCACTTCCACAGGGGCGGTGATGCTGCGCTCGCCATGGCGGATGCGGGCGATCTGGCCATTGCTCAGGCCCAGGCGCTGCGCGTCGTCGGGGTGCAGCAGGGCGGTGCAACGCTCGGGCCCCTTGGCCAGCACCGGCAGGTTGTGCATCCAGCTGTTGTTGGACCGCACATCGCGCCGGCCAATGATCACGAGCGGATCGGCCGGGGCCTGTAGAGCTGCGTGAGCTCGGGCCAGGTCGGTCAGCAGTGGGGTCGGTGCCAGATGCACCCGTCCGTCGGGCGTGCGCAGCAGCTCGGGCAGGCGGGGTTGCAGGGGCCCCAGGTCCACGCCGGCGGGTGCCGCCTGCACCCGCGCCAGGCTCAGGCCGTGGCTGGCGGCGTAGGGGCCGGTGCGCAAGGCCATGTCCAGCAGACGGGCGGGCCCGCTCAGGCCCTGCGTGGCCTGCTGGATGGCGGGCGCGGCATCGCCCAGCTTGCGCAGTTCTTCTGCAAACAGCGCGTCGTCCAGCGCCTGCACATCCACGCCGGCGCCCTGGCCCTGCGCGATGGCAGCCAGCCGCAGCAGGGTTTGCCATTCGGCTGGTTGGCCCCGCGCCCGCTCGAACACGGGGGCGCTGTAGCGGGCATGGTTGCGCCACGACAGCTGGGGGAAGGGCACGTCGAAATGCAGGTCTTCCAGTGGCGAGGGGCCGGGCAGGATCACGTCCGCATGGCGGCTGGTTTCGTTCAGGTAAATGTCGAGGCTGACCATGAAGTCCAGCTCTTGCAGCGCACGGCTCAAGCGCTCGCCGTTGGGTGCCGACAGCACCGGGTTGGTGGCCACGGTGATCAGCGCGCGCACCTGGCCGGGGCCGGGGGTTTCGATCTCTTCGGCCAGGCAGGTGATGGGGATTTCGCCCATCACTTCGGGCGCGCCGGCCACACGGCTGGCAAAGCGGCCGGTGGTCACCCCGCGGCCCTGGCCCGGCGTGCCGGTGGTGTTGCTGGCAAAGCCTGCGGCCTTGGGGAACAGGGTGCCGCCCGGTGTGTCGAAGTGGCCGCTCACGATGTTCAACACATCGATCAGCCAGGCGCACAGCGAGCCATAGTCCTGCGTGTTGACGCCAATGCGGCCATACACCGCCGCTGCGGGCGCCGTGGCCAGTTCGTCGGCCAGCCGTTCGATGGTGACGGCGTCGATGCCGCAGCGGGGCGCCACCACGGCGGGCGCATAGGGCTGGACGGCTTCGCGCAAGGCCTCCAGCCCCACCACCAGGGGCTCCAGTCGGCCCAGCCGCGCGGGGCCCCGCGCCAGCAGGTGGTGCAGCATGCCCAGCAGCAGGTACACGTCGGCCCCGGGGCGGATGAAGTGGTGCTCGTCGGCCAGGGCCGCGGTCTCGGTGCGGCGCGGGTCGATCACGATCAGCTTGCCGCCCCGGGCCTGCAGGGCTTTGGCCTTGCCGCGAAAGTCGGGCACCGTCCACATGCTGCCGTTGCTGGCGACCGGGTTGGCGCCCAGCACCAGCAGCCACTGGGTGCGGGCAATGTCGGGCACCGGCACGCTCATCCAGCCGCCGTACATCAGGCCGCTGACCAAGTGGCGCGGAATCTGGTCCAGCGTGGCCGCGCTGAAAAAGTTGCGCGTGCCCAGGGCCTTGAGCAGGCGCGGCAGGTACAGCAGCAGGCCGATCTTGTGGGCGGTGGGGTTGCCAGCCACCAGGCCGACCGCGTTGCGGCCGTGGGCGGCCTGCACCGGCGGCAGGCGTCGCTCGATCTCGGCAAAGGCTTCGTCCCAGGTGGCGGTTTCAAACTGACCATTGCGCTTGATCAGTGGCGTGCGCAGCCGGTCGGGGTCTTCGTGCAGGTCTTTCAGGGCCACGCCCTTGGGGCAGATGTAGCCGGCGCTGAACACGTCGGCCTCATGCCCGCGGATGCTGATGACCTGCTGGTTGCGGACCTTGATCTCCAGGCCACAGCAGGCCTCGCACAGCGGGCAGATGCGGTGGTGCAGCGTGGTGGTGTCGGTCATGGAGCGTTGGGGTTGCGTGGAGGTGGCGCCATGGTGCCTGCGGGGCCGGCGCCGCGCCATCACGCGCGCGACAAGCCGCCGTTAGCCGGCGGGCTGCGCACCGGCAGCCAGGGCCCGCAGCACCTGGCCGGTGAATTCATCGGCCGGAAAAAACGTCTCCAGCGCGAGCTCCTGCAGGGTCACGTCCACCGGCGTGCCAAAGATGGTGACGGTGCTGATGAAGTTGAGCACCCCATGCGGCGTGCGCAGGCGAAACGGCATCACCACGCCCAGGTGCTCTCCACTCAGGTGGGGCTCATCGGGCTGCGGCGGCACCGGTAGCGCGCGTAGTTCTTCCAACAGTGCGGTCAGCACCGGGTCGGCCGTGGCGCGGATCTGGTCGCGCAGGCGCTCGAACAGGTGGGCTCGCCATTGCGACAGGTTGGCAATGTGGGGAGCCAGCCCGAGAGGGTGCAGGCTCAGGCGCAAGACATTGACCGGTGCGGTCAGCTGCGAGGCATCGGCCATGGCCATGAGCTTGGGCACCAGCGCGTTGTAGCTCACCAGATTCCAGTGCCGGTCCACCGCCAGGGCCGGGTAGGGCTCGTGGCCCTTGAGGATGAGTTCCACCGCCTGGCGTGCAGAGGCCAGGGCCGGGTCGTCCAGCGGGCGTTCGCGGTACATCGGGGCATATCCGGCCGCCACCAGCAGGCCATTGCGCTCACGCAGCGGAATGTGCAGGCGTTCGGCCAGGCGCAGCACCATCTCGCGGCTGGGTGTGGAGCGGCCGGTTTCCATGAAGCTCAGATGGCGGGTGGAGATGGCAGCCTCGTCGGCCAGGTCCAGCTGGCTGAGTCGGCGCTGCTGGCGCCACCAGCGCAGGTGTTCGCCAAATGGCGCCAAAGAGCGGGGAGCGGGGGCGAATGGATTCAATGCGGCGGTGCTCATGCCAGCATGTTACGGGGCGGCATGCCGCGCGAACATGACCTCACAGGTCAAGTTTTCCGGCCATTGCTGGGCCGCCGGGCGGCACAATGGAGGGCATGAGTGCCGAGAAAATCCTGATCGCGGGCGGGGGCATTGGAGGCCTGGCCGCTGCGCTGGCGTTGTGCCGTGCGGGCGCCAGCGTTCGCATCCGGGAGCGTGCCGATGCCTTTGGCGAAATTGGTGCCGGCATCCAGATGGGGCCGAATGTGGTCCGGGTGCTCGACAGCTGGGGCCTGGCCGAGGCGGTCCGCCGGGTGGCTGCGCAACCCGAGCAACTGGTGGTGCGCCGTGCGGCCGATGGTTCGGTACTGGCCGCGCTGCCACTGGCGCGGGCCATGCAGGAGCGCTACGGCGCGCCCTACCTCACCATTCACCGGGCCGATCTGCACTCCAGCCTGTTTGCGGCGGTCGCTGCTGAGGCCGGCTTGTCATTGCAGGTGGGCCGCGCGGTCAGCGGGTTTGAAGAAGCCGCTGGCGCGGTGCAGATGGTCATGGCCGATGGCACCCGGGATTCCGGCGATGCCCTGATTGGTGCCGATGGCCTGTGGAGTGCGGTGCGCGTGCAGCTGCTGGGAGGGCGGCGGCCGGTGCCGACCGGTCACCTCGCTTACCGGGCGCTGGTGCGGCAGGTGGACCTGCCGGTGCATCTGCGCAGCCAGGACGTCACCGTGTGGATGGGCCCCCGGCTGCATGTGGTGCATTACCCGGTGCGCGGTGGCGACTGGCTGAATGTGGTGGGCATCGTGCACGGAGCCTTGCCGCAGGATGTGACCCAGTGGGACCATGCCGCCCAGGCCGGCGACCTGAGCCAACACCTGCGCGGCGCGGCCTTGCCGCTGCTGGACCTGGTGGGGGCGGTGGACTTCTGGCGCCGGTGGGTGCTGAACGACCGGCCGCCCGTGGCCTCGGCCCGCGAGATGGCCCAAGGCCGCGTAGCCCTGCTGGGCGACGCCGCCCACCCGATGCGCCCCTATCTGGCCCAGGGCGCCGGCATGGCAATCGAGGATGCGCAGGCATTGGCTGCGGCCGTGTCGCACGGGCCATCGGTGCCCATGGCCGAACGGCTGCAGCAATATGCAAAAGCGCGCTGGGCACGCAACGCCCGGGTGCAGGCCCGCTCGGTGCGCAACGGGCGCATCTTCCATGCCCAGGGCCCCATGCGCTGGGGGCGCGACGCGGCCTTGCAGACGCTGGGCGAGCGGCTCATGGATGTGCCCTGGCTGTATGGGTGGCGTGGGTCAGAGGTCGGTGCGTAGCTATGCGACCACGGTAGGGATCTGATTGAGTCGCGGGCGTGGCCGGTTGATCAGGTCAATCTGAAATGCGGAGCAAACATCTGGATGTTGCGCCGCACTCTGGGATCAAGGTGGAGGGCTTTGAGCGTCACTTCAGGGTGGGCCAGCGCAAACACTCTGAAGATTTCGTCCACAAACGCCTGGCCTACGGTTTGCACGCCATCAAAGTCAAGAAGCACGGTCTTGAACTGGCTCGCCCGCTCGATCACCCATTTGCCCTGGGAGCGTGAGGTCAGCTCACTGCTGAGCTCGGCAAGTCGCACGGGTACTTCGGTGGTGTGGAAGGCCTCTGCACCCACCTCGTCCGGCGAGAAGTACCGGTCGTAGACATCGTTGGCCTTGCGCGTGGCGTCCAGGGCAATGTCCATCAAAACCACGGTGCCGTTGAGCCAGGGTGGTACATACGTCCATGCAAAACCGAGATCCACGCCCGCGGGTGTGCGCGGGGCGTAGGTCAGCCCTTTGGAATGCACGGCAAAGCCATCCAGCATCCGGGACGTGACAAACACGCCCATGCCGCTGTGTGCCTGGGGAGCTGTGGTGTATTTGCCCTTGGCCAGTTCCAGTATGGCCAGCCGGTCATCAAACAGGCCCAGGGCCTTGCCAATTTTGCGGAACACGCCGACACCGTCGTCCATGACCGCCATCTGCAGTCGGCCCCTGGCCACATGAATGCCCATCAGAACCTGCTGTGCCTGCGAATGGTCGATGGCGTTGTTCAGCATTTCGGTGAACGCAGTGTTGGCGATGCTGACCACGTTGGCTGGTACCTCCCCCAGCAGCGGCGCCAAATGGCGTTCCCAGACAGCAAACTCGCCACCGTGGGCTTCAATTTCGGGGCGGGCCTGTCTGGCGGTCCAGAACCTGTTGACGCCCAGGGAGTAGCCGGGGCGTGTGCCACCGCCGTGGCGTTGCAGGTAGCCGAGATCCGCAAGCTTCTGGATTCGGCGTGACACCGTGACCCTGGCGAGCCCAGTTGCTTCCACCGCTCGCGAGGCCAGTAGCCCCCCTTGGGGCGCGAGCGCCAGGATCATTGCGTCAAAGGCGTCCACAGTTTGTATCAATGAGTGATCTTTGGAAGATCAATATTGTATCGTTTGAAGATATCTATTGAATACTTCACGCTCAGAGGTCGGTGCGTAGCCGCCAGATCTCCGGGAACAGCACCACGTCGAGCATCTTGCGCAGGTAGCTGACGCCGCCGGTGCCGCCGGTGCCGCGTTTGAAGCCAATGACCCGCTCCACGGTGGTGACATGGCGAAAGCGCCAGAGGCGGAAGGCGTCTTCCAGGTCGGTGAGTTCTTCGCCCAGCTGGTAGAGGTCCCAATGCTCCTTGGGATTGCGGTACACCGTGAGCCAGGCTTGTTCCACGCCGTCGCTTTCGGCATACGGCTGGGTCCAGTCGCGCTGGGTGTGGCTGGCTGGCACGGCCAGGCCACGGCGCGCCAACAGGCGCAGTGCTTCGTCGTAAAGCGACGGCGCCTCATAGGCCGCCCGCACCACGGCCAGCAGATCGCTGCGGTGGGCATGGGGTTGCAGCATGGCTGCGTTCTTATTGCCCAGTGCAAATTCAATGCAGCGGTACTGGTAGCTCTGGAAGCCGCTGGAGTTGGCCAGGTAGGGCCGGATGGCGCTGTATTCCGGCGGGGTCATGGTGGCCAGAACGTCCCAGGCGTGGACCAGTTGTTCCATGATCTTGCTGACCCGTGCCAGCATCTTGAAGGCGCTGCCCAGCTCGTCGCGCGACACACAGGCGATGGCGGCGCGCAGTTCGTGCAGCATCAGCTTCATCCACAACTCGCTGGTCTGGTGCTGCACGATGAACAGCATCTCGTTGTGGTCGGGCGACAGCGGCTTCTGTGCGGTCAGGATGGCATCGAGCTGCAGGTAGTCGCCGTAGCTCATGTCGCGGCTGAAGTCGAGTTTGGCCTTCTCGTCATGGACGATGGACTCAGGCAGGCCGGCCGCAGCCGGTGGGTTGAAGGGGCAGCTCATCAGGTCACCGCATGCTTCTGGTTGAATTCGGGTCGTTGCCATTCGCCGGTGTCCAGCACCTGTCGCAGATGCTCTGCGGCGTTCCAGACGTTTTCAAAGCCGATGTACAGCGGTGTGAAGCCGAAGCGCAGGATGTCGGCATGCTGGCCCCCGTCGCCCGCGCGGTAGTCGCCGATCACACCCCGCGCTATCAACGCCTGCACGATGGCGTAAGCACCCTCGCCCCGGGTAAGGCACACCTGCGAACCGCGCCGGGCATGGTCGCGCGGAGTGGCCAGACCGAGGCCATGGCCCGCACACCGCTGCTCGACCAGCGCGATGAACAGGTCGGTCAGCGCCAGTGACTTCTGGCGCAGGGCTGCCATGCCCCCCAGAGGTTGCGCGGCCAGCAGAGTGTCCAGGCCACATTCGAGTTCGGTCATGCTCAGGATGGGCTGGGTGCCACACAGGTAGCGGGTGATGCCGGGTGCAGGCTGGTAGTCGGGCGTGAAGGCAAAGGGAGCGGCATGGCCCCACCAGCCGGCCAGGGGTTGCCAGAAGCGCTCGGCATGCCGGGGGTGGACCCAGACGAAGGCCGGCGCGCCAGGCCCACCATTCAGATACTTGTAGCCACAGCCCACTGAAAAGTCGGCGCCTGCCCCTCGCAGGTCCACCGGTACTGCGCCTGCACTGTGGGCCAGATCCCAGATGGTGAGCGCGCCGGCCGCATGGGCCGCAGCCGTGACGGCGGCCATGTCATGCATGGCGCCGGTGCGGTAGTTCACATGGGTCAGCATCAGCACTGCGACGTCGGAGGTCAGGGCGGTGGCGATCTCTTCGGGCTCCACCAGCTTCAGCTGCAGCCCGCGTTCCTTGCAAAGGGCCTCGGCAATATAGAGGTCGGTCGGGAAGTTGCTGCGCTCGCTCACCACGAGCTTGCGGTGGGGAGCATCCTGCGCGGCAATGTTCAGTGCGGCACTGAGTACCTTGTAGAGGTTGATCGAGGTGCTGTCCGTGGCCACCACCTCGTCCGGGCCGGCCCCGATCAGCGGGGCAATCTTGTTGCCGAGCTGCTGGGGCAGTGCGAACCAGCCCGCGGTGTTCCAACTGCGGATCAGGTCCTGGCCCCATTCCTGGGTGACGGCGGCGGCCACCCGTGCCGGCGCGGTCACAGGCATCACGCCCAGGGAATTGCCGTCGAGGTAAATCACGCCGGGCGGCAGGACGAATTGGTCGCGCAGGGTGCGCAGCGGGTCTTGCGCGTCGAGCGCGCGGCAGTCTTGCAACGTGGTCATGGGAGTTGGCGGGGTTGTGAGAGTTCGCGCAGGACGGCGCGTACGGGCGAAGCGTCTGCGGTCATGAGCTTCAGGGGGAGGGCGATGAGTTCATAGTCGCCTTCAGGCACTTCGTCCAGCACCAGGTTTTCCAGGACGCGCAGGCCCCTTTGGCGGATCACCTGGTGGCTATCCAGCGCCTTGCTGTCGGCCGGGTCAATGCTGGCGGTGTCAATGCCGATCAACTGAACCCCCAGGTCGGCCAGGCGTGTCACTGTGTCGGGGGAGTAGGCCGTTAGCGCGCCATCCCACCGGTCCACTGGCATCTGCGCATAGGTGCGCACCAGCAGGCGTTGGGGCAGGTCAGCCAGCGCGTGCGATAGATGGCGCCACTCGATCAACGTCCCACAACCGATGGCGTGGATCACGCGGCACGGGCCGATGAACGGGGTAAGGTCCATGGCACCCGCCGTTTGCCCTTTAGGGTCGTAGTGCAGCGGCGCGTCGGCATGGGCGCCGACGTGGGGCGACAGGGTGATGGCGCTCACATTCACCGGGCAGCCCGGGCCGATGGTGGCTGACCATTGCTGCTGGTAAGGCGTGTCTCCGGGGAACACCGGAGCGCCGGGGTGAACCGGCGGTGAGATGTCCCACAGGCGGGGTGATGGGCGATGCATGGGCAAAAGTTTGCATCGCCCTCAAATGCCATGGTGTCGGTTATTTCCAACACTGCGCAAAAATACTTGAGGCTTAAAGCATCTGACCGTTGGCCGCTGGATCGAGCGGCGGCAATCCATGGCGTGCACGCGCCTTTTCGCAGCCGAAGCTGCCTTCTTCGAGCTCGTGGCAGGGCGCAGGGCGCCATTCGTAGATGCCGCAAGCGACCCGCTCTCCGACCTTGCCGGTTAGCGCTGCACAGCGGATCGGAACGTGGTCGGTACCACGCATGCGGCAGGTGGCGCCGCTGACCTCCACGGTCAGTCCGTCTGGCACCCTGCCGCCCATAGACTCCAGCTCCTGGATCGCAAAGTCCACGCGGTAGCTGGCACAACAGGCGCCGCAGGTGGTGCAGTGAGACACGGCCTCAGACGCGGCCGAGCAGCAGGTACTCCATCAGGGCCTTCTGCGCATGCATGCGGTTTTCAGCTTCGTCCCAGACCACCGACTGCGGGCCATCGATCACGTCGGCCTCGACCTCTTCGCCGCGATGGGCCGGCAGGCAGTGCATGAACAGGGCGTCGGGTTTGGCCACCTTCATCATCTCGGTGTCCACGCACCAGTCGGCGAAGGCCTTTTTTCGCGCTTCGTTCTCGGCCTCATAGCCCATGCTGGTCCAGACATCGGTGGTGACCAGATCGGCGTCACGGCAGGCATCCATCGGGTCCTTGAAAACCTTGTAGCTGTCGGTGCTGCGCAGGCCGGCCACGGCCTGGTCCACCTCGTAGCCGCCCGGCGTGCTGACATGCACAGTAAAGCCGAGCAACTCGGCGGCCTGAAGCCAGGTGTTGGCCATGTTGTTGCCGTCGCCAACCCAGGCCACGACCTTACCCGCAATCGACCCGCGATGCTCAATGTAGGTGAAGATGTCTGCCAGGATCTGGCAGGGGTGAAACTCGTTGGTCAGGCCATTGATCACCGGTACGCGCGAGTGCGCGGCAAAGCGCTCGATCTTGTCCTGGCCATAGGTGCGGATCATGACCAGATCGACCATGCGGCTGATGACCTTGGCGCTGTCGTCAATCGGCTCGGCGCGGCCCAACTGGCTGTCACCCGTGGTCAGGTGCACCACGCTGCCGCCGAGCTGGTACATGCCCGCCTCGAAGCTCACCCGGGTGCGGGTCGACGCCTTTTCGAAAATCATGGCCAGGGTGCGGTCGGCCAAAGGGTGGTACTTCTCGTAGGATTTGAACTTCTTCTTGATGACCGCAGCGCGCTCAAACAGCCATGCGTATTCGTCGGCGGTCAGGTCGTTGAACTGCAGGTAGTGGCGGATCGAGCTGCTCATGGGTTCTCCGCCAGAAATTGCCGGACCAGCGGGGCCAGGATGCCGACCAGTTCGTCGGCGTCGGTCGTGGTCATGATCAGCGGTGGCACCAGCCGGATGACCGTGTCGGCCGTCACGCTGATCAACAGGCCGGCCTCGGCCGCACGATTGACCAGGGCCCCGCACGGGCGGGTGAGCTCCACGCCCAGCATCAGGCCCTGCCCACGGATCTCCTTGAGCTGAGGCAGGCTCCCTAGTTCGCGCTGCAATGCGGCACGCAAGTGCGCACCCACCTTCGCTGCGTTCTCCAGCAGGCCGTCTTCTTCCATGATGCGGATGGTTTCGACACCGGCCCGCATGGCCAGCGGATTGCCGCCAAAGGTGGTGCCGTGGTTGCCGGGCTGGAAGATCTGGGCCGCCTTTGGGCCAGCCACCACTGCACCAATCGGTACGCCGGAACCCAGGCCCTTGGCCAATGGCATCACATCAGGCTTGATGCCGGCCCACTGGTGGGCAAACCACTTGCCGGTGCGGCCCATGCCGCATTGCACTTCGTCGATCATCATGAGCCAGTCGCGCTCGTCACACAGTTGGCGCAGCTGCTGCAGATATTCAATACGGGTTGGATTGACCCCGCCTTCACCCTGGATGGTTTCAAAGAAGACCGCGACCACATTGGGATTGCCTTCGGTGGCCTTTTTCAGCGCCTCGATGTCGTTCAGCGGTACCCGGATAAAGCCCTCCACCAGCGGGCCAAAGCCTTTCTGGACCTTTTCATTGCCGGTGGCCGACAGCGTGGCAATGCTGCGGCCGTGGAAGGCTTTCTCGTACACCACGATTTCAGGGCGCTCAATGCCCTTGTCATGACCGTACTTGCGGGCCAGCTTCAGGGCCGCTTCGTTGGCTTCCAGACCGGTACAGCAGAAAAATACGTTGGTCAGCCCGGACAGCTCCACCAGTTTCGCTGCCAGCTTTTCGCCGTTGGGCACGTGGTAATAGTTGGAGCTGTGGATGATCTTGGCAATCTGGTCCTGAAGGGCGGGCACCAGTTTGGGATGGTTGTGGCCCAGCGTGTTCACGGCGATGCCCCCCAGGCCGTCCAGGTAGGACTTGCCATTGACGTCCCAGACGCGGCAACCCTGACCGTGCGAAAGCGCAATCGGTACGCGTCCGTAGGTGTTCATCTGGTGGGGCGAAGCAGCTTCGATCAGGGTGGCCATGAAAATCTCCAGTCAACAGGGCTGAAAACAAAGCGGCCCAACGAGAAGATGGGCCGTTGAGACGCAATTCTAGGCGCACAGTTTGCTAGTGTTCATTGACAATCCCGCATCACAGCCATGCGCCGGTGGATGGCCTGTGGCTGACTCAAGTCTTATATAAGATAGAATTCTTGTGCGCTGCAGCATCCGCGATCCGGAGGCTCAAGCTCATTCCAACTGCCTCTACCCGATGGTTCCCAGCACTGCCAAAGAAGTCTTCATCCAGGGGATCACCCGGGACGGAAAGACTTTTCGCCCCAGCGACTGGGCTGAGCGCCTGGCCGGTGTGATGAGCCAGTTCCGCCCTGGCGGAGTACAGCCAGGCAGCCATCTGAGTTACTCGCCCTGGTGCATTCCGCGCGTGGTCAACGGCGTCAAGTGCGTGATCGTGCATCGCGACCTGCGCGATGCCGAACCCATGGCCTGGGACTTTGTGATCAACTTTGCGCGCGACAACGACCTTCAGGTGGCTGAAGCCTGCAGCGTCCCTGACCCGACGCGTCCATGAAAAAACCGCCCGAAGGCGGTTTCCATTTTTTGCTGGCAGCGCACCCGTTTCAAACGGCGGGCTGAAAAATCAACCCGGGCTGAGACCTGAATGACGTCAGGCGGCGGTGGCCAGGGCCTTGACCTTGGCAGCCAGGCGGCTCT
>JACCDN010950433.1_pt1 | contig 12007 bp, 8 predicted proteins | sample 7441691 | NCBI WGS metagenome assembly JACCDN01 (sample SAMN15323439, study PRJNA562643) | freshwater metagenome | isolation source: river surface water | place: USA:Blue River Watershed | collected 2017-08-16 | reverse complement strand
TCTTTGTATGAAATCAAATTAATTTATTCAATGAAAAAAATTAAAGTTGCTATTAATGGTTTTGGTCGTATCGGTCGACTTACTTTCCGTCGTTTATTGGAAAAAGAAAATGTGGAAATCGTTGCTATTAACGATTTAACTGACAATGCTACTTTGGTACACTTACTAAAGTATGATTCAGTTCACGGTCGTTTTAATGGAACTGTTACTTCTGATGCTGACAGCATTACTGTTAATGGTAACGTGATTAAGGCTTTTGCAGAACGTGATCCTAAGCAATTACCTTGGGGTGCTTTAGGAATTGATGTTGTTTTGGAATCTACAGGTCGTTTTATCGATCAAGACGGCGCTGGACAACACTTAGTCGCTGGTGCTCGTAAAGTAATCATCTCTGCTCCTGCTAAAGGTGATATTCCTACAGTCGTTTTAGGTGTTAATGATAATACATTAACGGATGATATGACGATTATCTCTAATGCATCTTGTACAACTAACTGCTTAGCTCCTATGGCTAAAGTATTAGATGATGCTTTTGGTATCGAAAAAGGATTTATGACAACTGTTCACGCTTATACAGCTGATCAGAACTTACAAGATGCACCACACTCTGACTTACGTCGCTCTCGTGCTGCTGCTTATTCAATTATCCCTACTTCAACTGGTGCTGCGAAAGCAGTTGGTTTAGTTTTACCTCACTTGAAAGGTAAATTAGATGGTAATGCAATGCGTGTTCCTACACCAGACGGATCTGTAACTGACTTTACAGTTGTTTTGAAGAAAGAGGCTACGGTTGCTGAAATCAACGCTGCTTTAAAAGCTGCTGCTGATGGTCCAATGAAAGGTATCTTAGAATATACTACTGATGAGATCGTTTCTATCGATATTATCGGAAACCAACACTCTTGTATCTTAGACTCTAAGTTAACAACAGCGATGGGTAACCTAGTGAAAGTGGTAGGTTGGTATGATAATGAATTTGGTTATTCTTCTCGTGCAGCTGATTTAATCGCTCGCGTAGGATAATTTTATTTTCTTATAATTAAAAAAGCCTCTCATTCGAGAGGCTTTTTTATTTTAAGTTCGTAGCTCTGAGGTAATTGATATTAAATCCCCTTTCGTAGAACATCTCCTCGAACCGTGTTTTGATCCCATAGTGATCATCCATCCATTCAGAAGTGTATAGATCATTTGTCTTGACGATGACGTCCCATTCATTTTCCGATAGAGAGCTCTCAGAGAACTCAAAGAAAGGCAAGGAATCTGTTTTTAGGTGAAGAATTCCCCCAGGCCTTAAGATTTTCTTATAGCGATCAAGAAAAGTATGGAAAGTGAGACGGCGTTTCTCATCACGATCGCGAAGACGTGGGTCTGGAAAAGTAATCCATATTTCATCGACTTCGTTTTCTGCGAAATGTTCATCTATCTCTTGCATGTGTATGCGAAGAAACGCGGTGTTTGTTAATTCAAGTTCCTTTGCGGCTCTTCCTCCCTGAGCTAATCGATCTCCTTTGACATCAACTCCAATGAAATTCATTTCGGGAAAAAGTTTACCTAAGCCATTGGTATATTCTCCTCGGCCACAACCCAGTTCTAATACCAATGAATGGTCATTCGAAAAGTAATCCGATCTCCATTTACCAGCCAGCGTCCCGAAAATTGGTTTCGGACTTTGGATGACATTGTCTAATGCGATGGCTAGATTGTATTTGGCTGTTTTTCTTCTGCTCAAGTTGTACGCGAATTAAAAGGTAATTTCTCCTACTAGATAGGTGCTTCCACAGATGAGAATCCCATCAGAAGGTTTTGAATTCGATTTTGCGAGTGTTATGGCTTCGTTTACGGATGGGACCACTTCGCCTAGTAGACCTTTGACTGCCGCTAATTTTTGGAGATCGACAGCTGAAATGGCTCTAGGGTTATTCGCTTGTGAAAAATAATAGGTGGCATTTACAGGAAATAAAGATAAAACCGATTCAATGTCCTTATCTGCCACCATACCTAAAATAATCGTCAAATGATCGAACTTCTCTTGACTTATCTGATGAATGATCTCTGCTATACCACTTTTATTATGAGCTGTATCTGCGATGATTTTAGGGCTTTCGCCTAAAATTTCCCAGCGGCCTTGTAATCCAGTATTCATTCGGGTATGCTCAATTCCCGATTTGATTTTTGCTGCCTCTAGTGGAATGATTGACTGAATCTGTTCACACCAGGCTAAAACACCACGTATGTTTTTTTGCTGGTAATTGCCTTTATAAGGGCTATTGATGGTCATTTCGCCCCAACTTCGGCTGGTAAAGGAGAAATTAGAAGCTGAAACTACATCAGAAGCAAATTGAAGGGGGGCATTTGCTGATGCAGCTTTGGCAATGAAAACTTCTGCTGTTTCTGGCTGTTTTTCACTAATGGTAACCGGTATTTGTGATTTAATAATTCCTGCCTTTTCAGACGCAATTTTTTCTAAGGTTTCCCCTAGTAAATCCTGGTGATCAAAACTAATGTTTGTGATCAAACAAGCTACTGGTGAAATGATATTTGTTGAATCTAATCGACCGCCTAAACCCGTTTCAATGATCGCATAATCAACCTCTTGTTCCTTGAAATAGGTAAACGCCATAATGACAGTCCATTCAAAAAAGGATGGACGCACTTTTTCAATGAGATTTAAGTTGTTGGAAACAAAATCAGCCACCCACTCCTCAGCTACTTGAAGTCCGTTGATTTTAATACGTTCAGTAAAGGAATGTAGATGTGGTGAGGTATACAATCCTACCTTATAACCGTGTTCTTGAAGAATTGAGGCAATAAAATGGGAGGAACTCCCCTTTCCATTGGTACCCGCAATGTGCAAAGACTTAAAGGTGCGCTCAGGGTTTCCCATCAGCTCGCACAGTTCCTCAATATTGCCTAGACCCGGTTTATAGGCTTTAGAACCTTCTCGGTGAAATACCGGCAATTGTGCATACAAAAAGGAAATGGACTCGGCATAATTCATAGGATACCTATCGTTCTCCTACACGGAAGGTGATAGTTCCAGTCGCTTCTTTCGGGCTGGCGCCAGAAGAGGTTTTGATGAATTTAGATTTTTCAATGGCTCTTTTGTATTTCTGTGCCAAAGAATTTGAGAACGAATTCTCCGCTATCACTAATTTGATGATATTTCCATCTTCATCTATTTTGATGGTGAATCGTATCATACCCGTTTCACCGGTATCATCTTTAACATTTGGACGATTAGCAATTCTCCAGCCTGAAATATTAACCGATGATGAACCGGAGCCATCCCCGCTCCCGCCATTACCACTGTAATTAGTTGAATTGTTGATTTTTCCGTTCGGGCTACCTTTATCTCCAATTTTTCCAGCGTCTGGACCATTTGAATTTCCTCCCGGATTTGGATTCGTTCCTCGTGTGCCATTGCTGGTTGTTTTCTTTTTGAACAAAGCACCCTCATCGATTTTTTCTTCCGGTTCTGGTGTTGGTTTGGTTGAAACCACCGCTGTCTTTTTCGTATTTTCTGAGATACTAACAGGGCTTTTAACCACAGAGGAGATAATGGTCTCTTTCGAACTAGGGGTAGGTTTCGCTTTCGTTACGGGAGCAACTTCTGTTTCTTTTTCAGCTGGCTGTGATTCATCGTTGTTAGGCAAATCACTGGCTTGGTTATAAGACTGTACATTTCCACCACCTTCATCATCTGTTCCGTAATTCACTTCGAATCCTGGTTCAGGTAATTCTAGTTTCATTTCTTCTGCAGACCAGATCTTTGCATACCAAAATAACAAAAACAACAACCCTTGAATCACGATCGTGATTGCCAAGGCTTTCCTTTGGTTTTTGCGTTCTAATTGCTTTTGTTCTATGCGTTGATCCATTTTTTATAGTGCCTTATACACCCAAATGTCTACTTTCTTAGACGTCTTTAATTCACTTGCCTTGGCATATCCAGATTCCATCGAATGTTCTGTGCCTAGGCTTATTCGGTAAAATTTCGTCTGATCGTTTTTTAAAATAATTTCAGCATGTTCAAAACCTCTTGATTTGAACTCTTTTAGCCCTTTTTCAGCTTGAGATAAGGTTTGGAAACTGGCAGCTATTAAGTAAATAACATCTTGATCCGCTCCTACCGTTACTTCCACTGGCGCGTCGATGGTATTTTTCTGAACCGTATCTACCTGCACTGGCGCGGCAGGCGCTTCTATAACTTTTTTAACTGAAACCGTTTCTTTTTTCTCGATTTTAATCGGATTTAAAGAACTTTGCGACTGATTACTAGCGGGCTCGGTTAGAAAAAAAGCACCTAAACCACCTAATATGAATGCGATTAAGGCATATACATATATTGATTTACCTAATTTTACTGGTTCATAATCTTCTGAAACAGTAGCAGGTAAGTCTTCTGCAATTGGAATTACCTCAAGAGCTGGTTTAACTACTTTAGGTTGATGCGTATAGCCTAGGCCAACAGGAAAAAGACCAAATACACTTAAATCTGCATTAAAATCTGGATTGGGCGTAAAGGATAAGCGATTTTCGGTATTTAAAGTAAAAGTTCCTAGTTCCCCAAAAGCTAAAGATCCTTGTGATACGATTTGAGCCTTTAAGTCTTTAGAGATGGCTGCTATTTCAATGGAGGCCTCTTTGTGGGACAGCGATTTTTTTGTAGCCCATTCTGTCGTTAAGAAACGGTCATCAGTTTTAAGTTTTTCATTAAATGCGACACATTTCCTTTTAGGATATATCTTATTCTCTTTGGCATTGAATTGATAATCTTGTGCATTTACGACGAAACCTCCGAATTGTGGTATAATGACACATTCGTGTTCGTAAAGTAAATGCTCTAGAAAGGTATAAAATTCAGTCATTCTTAAAATGAATATGCGAGAGTTGCTGTAAAGTTAAAACCTTGTGTTGGATAAAATAAATATCGTTGGTAATTTTTTCCAAGTAAGTTATTTGCAGATAAAGCGGCAGTGAATTTATCTGTGATTTGGTATTCTCCTTTCAAATTGAGATCCAGGATATTATCTAATGCAATTGCCTTTTTTGTTGCTGGATTGTATCCATAAAGTCCGCCTACATAATACAATTGGGGTAAAATACTGATTTTAGGGTGTACTTTAATTGTATTCATCCAAGTGATTTGAATGTTAGGACGGTGGTAAGCATATAAAAAAGAGCCAAGGTTTCCATAATTAGTATAATCTACTTGAAGGTCTGACTGAATTTTATCAGTGACACTCATCTTTACATTAGCTTGTAAAGAAAGTACAGAAACGGCTGTATTAGCACTCGAATATAGGATTTCGTATTGGGATAGATCCGCCGCTGAAGAAGTAAAAAATGCCATGTTAGCGTATTCACCATAGCTTGCTTTCAACTCATAATGTACATTGCGTTCATTAGTGCCTATTAGCCCACCTGATACTATCCATTTTTGTTGGGTATTTTGTAAGTTAATAGTTTGAGATAGCCAAGGATTTAATAGTAAACTGCTATGGTATGAATTGAACTGTGTGTCCCCTTCGAAGCCAGCGAATAAGCGAATAAAGTCATTCGCTCTGTATTTTAGTTGGACACTCGGATAGATTCTTAATTCCTCATCTTTAATCGCATTAATTCCCGCTTGCAGATTTAAACGAGGCAAAATGTCATAGGAAATGCTGGGTTTCAAACGGAAAAAATTGCGATTTATGGAGGTATTGCTGGTGAAGTTTGATAAGACGGCATCTCCATTAATACGTAGCATTAATCCTTCAGAAATGTCATAATTTGCTTTTAAATAAGAAGATGACATCCACTCTTTCGGAGCTAAATTCCCTGATAAAGAGGAGAATTCGGTTCCAGCCTGGTAGGAGAATCTTTTTCCCTCTGTTTGGCTGTAAATATCTCCATTGAATTTAATTTGGTTGTAATTGATGGCAAATGCATCCTCTGGAGTATTTATCGGAAAAACTTCTCTCCCATAGAAATTTGTTGCCGTTCTACGGTAATCGATAGCACCTTTTAATAAAGCTTTCGACCAAAGTGATTGACTATAAATTTTCACTTCATTTTCTGAACGACTTGAAAATGCGTTATCCGTGGGTCCAGTAGCATTGGCATCATGATTAATATACAATCCTCTTAATTCTTTTTCTGTTGGATTATAGCCAAAGTGCCCATTTAATAAGGTGTGACCATAATTACCTGCACCAACTTTTATGGAATTTTTTGCTTTAGATCCAAATGGGGATTTTAGCTCCTCTCCTGCTCTAGGTCCAATTATTGACGTCTGAAATGTGGGTAATTGAATGGAAGACGGCTTAGACAAGTCAAAACTAAAATCGACTTTTTTATCTTTACTGTAATCAGGGATTTCATTTAGTGCTTCAAAAGAACGACTCATAGTGGGTTGTACTTCTATTTTTCGCACTTTTTCCGAGACAAATTCTTCATTTTGAATAGTTCCCTCCTTTTTCTGTTGTCCATAACTAAGTATGGAAATCAGGCCAAGGGGTAAAACTAGCATGATTTTAGATGTAAATCTCATATACATTATTTTTGTAAAAAGTTTTTCATTAGGACCTTGGCTGCTTCAACACTTTCTTTGTCCTCTGAATTATCGATAATGGATTTTAAGGTAGCTTTCGCTTGAGCTACATTTTTCAATTCAATAAAGTTCTTTGCTAAATGTAAATAGGCTTGTCCTAAAGTAGCATCTGAAACTTCTGCAAATTCATTTCTGAATTTATCTAAAATCATTTCGTTAGAGCTGGCGAAATTTCCCTTTAAGTTATTTAAATGAATGATGTCTAAATAGAGAATAGCTGCTTCCTCTAATCCCTCAGGCGTTTTAACAGCTAAAGAATGGAAATCATTGTAGGCGATTAAAGCAGAATCAATTTCATTTAATTTGATAAAGGACTGCAGAATTCGTTTGTTTGCACGATTTATCACGGTAGAATCTACTCCCTTGTCTTTTAATAATCGGTAATGAGCAATTGCCTCCCGAAAAGCAGCTGAATCAAATTCAATATCTGCCACTTTAGAAATCACTGAATTTAATGAAGGATGAACATTTTGCTCAATGACTTTTTTATAGAATTCGTAGGCTACCGCTTTATTATTAGAACGATTGGCTGCATCAGCAATTAAATAGGTTACTTCAGAAACGCGTTCGTCTGCTGGGAAATGCGAGATAAAGGCCTTTAATGGTTCGATTGCTTTACTATATTTCTCACCTAAATAAATACCTTTTGCAGCTTGGTATTCTAATTCCGTCTTCTCTTCTTCATTTAAACTGCTATTTTGATACATACTTAAATAGGAGCTCATTTCTTCGGGACGCCCTACTTCATTTAATTCTTCTTGTAAACCGGCAACGGCATCTTTAGCAAAAGCCTCATTAGAGAATTTCTCGATTACTTCTTTGTAGTCTGTTATAGCTTTTTCAGGTTGCTTTGAATTAGAGTACGATTGTGCTCTTTTTAAGATTGATTCAGCATAGTAAGGACTAGTAGGCTGATTTGTTATCAAATCTGTAAATCCAGCGATTGCCTCAGCATATTTACCCGTACGGAAAGAAATTAGGTTCTCTTGAAAACTAGCATCATCGCCGTATTTTGTATTCGGGAATAATTTTTTCAAAGATTGAAATGTGGCTTTTGCTTCTGCATCTCGCTCCAAATAGACCAACGTAATCCCTTTTTGATACATCGCATAATCCTTCTCCGTTTTTGCATTTTCAATTGCCTGGTTGTAATAGGTTAATGCCTCTGTATAATTCTTAGCTACTAAATAGGTGTCAGCTAAACGAAGAATCGCATTTGCATTTGCCTTTCCGGTTGGATTCGCTTTTAATTGATCTACATAATTCTTAAAATAGGTGTTCGCATTCGTGAAATCCTTAACAGAGAAATAGGCATAGGCGATTCCAATACGATTTCTTTGTAGGAAATCTGCTGCATTTTTATTTGAAACCAAGGGTTTATAGACCTGAATCGCCCCTTCAAAATCTTTTAATTGAGAAAGACATTCAGCCTTTCCATAAGAGGATTCATCCGTTATCTTTTGATTAGCTGCTTGAGAGATAGCTTTATCAAAGTAGCTTATAGCCTCTTTGTATAGTTCTTTATTGTAGGCCTTTATTCCTAAATTATAAGTTAACGTTTGGTAAGCCACTTTCATTTCTTCCGAAATAGAGATCCCTGAAAGCATGTGCTGAGTGGCAGGTTCTAGGTTTGTTAATTTTAACATAGCATCCGCTGAAAAGCCTTGAATAGATGCCTTAAATGAGCTATTTGGATAGGATTTAGCAAATTGTTCAATTGCTTCTAGCCCTTTAATCCATAACCCTAAATCGATTGAAATGCTGATTGATTTAAACTGAGCTTCTTCTTTCTGTTCCAAATCAAAGTCTAGCTCACCTGCTTGGTTAAACGAATTAGCGGCATCGGATTTTTTACCTAGTTTTAATTGAGCTAATCCTTGCAAGTAATAGGCTTTTTGGCCTAATGAATCCTTTTTTAATAATCCGGCAACGGAAGACATCGCTTCCTCGTATTTATTTAATGAATAAAGAGAAAATGCCTTTTTATATGTAGCCGTTTCATTTTTAGTATTTTTCAAATAGGTTTCATAGCTCTTATCGGCCTTGGCAAACAAGCCTTTCTTAAATTGAATTTCTGCTATTATCAGTGCAATATCTGGGTGCGTACTAGCTATAGGTTCTGCATACTTTAAAAGCTCGTCCCATTGTTTAGTTTGTTGATAACTCGAAATGATCCAATATGGCAAATCTTTACGGTACTTGGAATTTCCATTCGATTTCTTAAAATCGGTAATGGCATCAAGGTATCTTTTTTGTTGGAAATTAATTACACCCGCATAATAAGCAGCTGAAAAGGCATATTCCTCATCAGGATCCGATTTCACTTCATTAAAAATGGCTAAGGAATTAGTATAATCTTTCGTCTCAAAATAGGCAACACCTAGTTTGAAACGTGCTTCCACATTTCCTAAAGACGAATTCTCGAGATAACGAATGGCTTTAGCATAATTACCTAGGTCATAATAGTACATCCCCATTTTTCTGAAAAGTAAATTACTTTGTGTGCTATTCGGGTGATTAAGGTTAAAATGATAACCTAATACTTCTATTTCAGGTTGATTCAAATAAAGCGAGCACAATACTTGGTAATATTCAGCTAAAATCACCTCGTTATTGTTCGAATTAGATTGTCTGCTTAAAAAATTAGCAAACTCCTCACGGGCTGCCACGTAGTTTTGCGCATCAAAATATTCTTTTCCTTGACTAAAATGAATGTGATTATTTTCAAAAGCGAGTGATTGCTGAGAAAATGACGAGAAATATAGGGATAAAAATAGGACGATGCAGTAAAAGGATGATCTAAATACCATAGGTTTATTGTCAATATACAAGACTAAACAATAATACGATTTTTATGTCAAATAATTGTTTTGGAATTTAGAATTATTTGGAAAAAAATAGCACATGTTAGACTATACGGCTGATTTTTATAATTTTACTAAAATCTATTTCACAACAAAAATAATTATGAATTTAAAACTACTATTATTCAGTGTTTTACTATCCTTTTGTACTCTAGCAGGACCTATCAAACACGAAATCAGCATGTCGGAACCATTTTCTCATTATTTTGAGGTAAAAACGACAGTTGATGTAAGCAAGGAAACGAATTTCATAGATCTTAAAATGGCTGCTTGGACTCCTGGCTCCTATTTAATCCGCGAATATGCAAAAAATGTGGAGTCTGTTTCGGCAGAATCAAATGGTAAAAAAATAGCTATAAACAAGATTAATAAAAATACATGGCGTGTAGCATTGACCGCTGGATTGAAGCAAATTTCGGTGCATTACCGTGTTTACGCTTTTGAAATGTCTGTTCGTACGTCGTTTTTAGACGATGCGCATGGCTACATTAACCCGGCAAGCGTTTTAATGTACTCCCCAAAATATGCTTCTGGACCTCAGGAATTGACAATTATCCCTTACAAAGACTTCAAGAGGGTGTCTACTGCGATGAAAAATGTAGGTGGATTTAATTATGTCGCGAAGAATCTCGATGAATTGATCGACTCCCCTATTGAAATAGGGAATCACAAGGTTTGGGACTTCAAAGTGAATAATATTCCACACCAAATTGCCTTTTATGGTCCCGCCAAAGTGGATTCTGTGAAATTCTTGGCTGATGTGCAGAAGATGGCGGAAGAGGCGCAGAAAGTAGTAGGAGAACATCCATGCGATCATTATTTATTCATTATTCATAATTTAAACCGCGGTGGTGGCGGTTTAGAGCACTTGTATTCGACGACCTGTCAAGTCACTCGTTCAAGCTATGAAACGCCGAAAGGGTATCAAGGTATTTTGAACCTGTTAGCGCATGAATATTTTCATTTATGGAATGTGAAGCGTATTCGTCCTAAGGCTTTGGGACCATTCGACTATGAAAATGAGAACTATACACACAATTTATGGTTCTCAGAGGGTATCACGAGTTATTATGCAGATGTGATTAATCAACGAACGGGAATGGTTTCTACAACGGATTACATCAAAGGGTTAGGTGACGATATTTCTGGAGTAGAAAATACCCCAGGAAATCAAGTGGAGTCTGCAGCTGAATCTAGCTGGGACGCTTGGATTAAGTATTACCGTCCGAACGAGAACTCGCGTAATGCTTCTGTGTCTTATTATGACAAAGGGGCATTATTAGGAGGAGTTTTAAATATGTGGATCATTCAGCAAACGAAAGGAACTAAATGTTTAGATGATGTCTTTAAATTATTATACCAAACCTATTACCTAAAAGCTGGGCGTGGATTTACGGATCAGGAATTAGAAGATTCCTTCTCTAAGGTAGCTGGAACTTCAGCCGCTGAGTTCTTTAAAACACATATTTACGGAGTTAAGACCCCTGATTATGCTAGTATGTTCAAAGCCTTTGGTTATCAATTCACCGATGCGAACTTGTCTAAAACGATTCCTTACATAGGGGTAAGTATTGCGGGTGGACGTGTTGTATCCCTTTATAAAGGAGGTTCTGCCTATGTGGCTGGCCTGAATGTAGGAGATGAAGTATTGAAAGTAAATGGGGCTGATTTCCCAGGAATCGATAAATTGTTAGCAGATAAGAAACCGGGTGATTCGTTAGTGTTTTCTGTAAGAAGAGATGGAATGGAGCGTACCTTCTTAGTGGCAGTGCAGCAAACACCTATGAAGGCTTTTGTGATTGAATCGGAGGCTAATCCATTGGAAGCGCAATTGAAACTGCGTCGTAAGTGGTTAGGAGCTAATTAAAAGGTATGTTTTGCCATTTCGGCATACATATTTTTAAAGGTCTGTAAGACGAAATCTTGAAAGGAGGAGCTGGATACCAGCTCCTCTATTTCATTTTGGGAGGAAAAGTCCATCACAGAATATTTGTAACTCTGCTCTAAATGCGGAGTCTCAAACTTCACAATGTATTTCGAATTCCACTCAAAGAGGGAGATTCGCATTTGTGGATGGCTTATTTCCTTGATAAAATGCATTAGTCTTGAATGATTTTTACACTTTGGATCTTATCTCCTTCACGTACTAAATCAATTACTTCTAATCCTTCGATTACCTTACCAAAACACGTGTGTTTGCGGTCTAAATGTGCCGTATTGTTACGAGAATGGCAAATAAAGAATTGTGATCCACCTGTATTAGGTCCGCGGTGTGCCATTGATAAAACACCACGATCGTGGAACTGATTATTTCCTGTTAATTCACATGGAATCGTGTAGCCTGGGCCACCAGCTCCAGTTCCGTCAGGACAACCTCCTTGAATCACGAAATCCGCGATAACTCGGTGGAAAGTAATCCCATCATAAAAGCCTTTCTCCGCTAAGTCGATGAAGTTTTTAACGTGGATAGGTGCATCCTCTGTGTAGAATTCGATTTTCATTAACCCTTTATCGGTTAACATTTCTGCGTATGCCATAATTTTACATT
>JACCDN010051520.1_pt1 | contig 12007 bp, 8 predicted proteins | sample 7441691 | NCBI WGS metagenome assembly JACCDN01 (sample SAMN15323439, study PRJNA562643) | freshwater metagenome | isolation source: river surface water | place: USA:Blue River Watershed | collected 2017-08-16 | reverse complement strand
TTCTTTATCTTCTTCAGCTTGGCGAAGATGGGAGCAAGAGCTTTTCTTGCCGGTTCTCGTACCGGATGGCTTGGAGCATCCTTCACGCTCAAGTCCGTAATGGCAAGTAATTCCTCAAGAGAATGTTCGGCTTCGAATGTGGCGAGTAGTTGGTGAAATTCCACCACCTCGGCTTCACAACTTCGGCGCTCTTCTTCTGCACGTGCTTCAGGTGGCACTGCGCCCATTTGTTCATTTTTGTTCATGCCCACATCCTACCATGCGTGCGCCCAGTGAACGAGCGCCATACATTCCCCAGAAAGCAATCGAAAACCCGCTTTTGGAGCGGGTTTTCTCTGGCGCGAGGCCTCTCGGTCTCTCGAAAGGCACTTGGCATGGCTCCCCGTACTGGACATATTCAGAACTCTGAATTGGGGGAGTGTCGGCCGGGAGATACTTCAGAGGTGGCCGCAAACAGCCTAAGTTGTTCCGTTCGATGATTTATTTTTGGGATGCGCTTTGTGTGATGCTTCGTAAAACCACTCGTTCTTCGGCTTCACCCGCTGTGCTTCGAGATAGGCCAGCACCTCATCTTCCTTGAACCGCAACTTGCCTCCTAAACGATAAAACGGAATGAGCCGACTTTCCACTATCCGGTAAACAGTGGTTTTGGACACTCGAAACATGGCGGCGATCTCATCAACGGTAAGAAGTTTGAGCGACATTTCTGGCCACTTGAGTATGAAATGTAGACGCAGCTGGCGAGGAGGATTGGGGCTATCGGTTAGGAGCGCTTGTGCTTGGTCTTGTCGACCAGGACAAACTTCTGCCGAACGCCCTCGTTGTTAGGCGGAACGCGGTCGCCCTTCGAAAGGGTGATCTCATTCCGACTGCCGGACGGACGGTACTGCCCCGACTCCGGGGCTTTCTCGCCAGTACGAGCGATGACCAGCTTGGCCATACGACGTGGAGGTTAAGATGAATTAGACGGGGATTCATAGACACCCCCCGAAAGGGCAGCAGGAATGTTGCTCTTACGAGGGGTCTGAATCCTCCTAACTAACCATCAAAACTCAGCGTCGGATCGCACCTGCCTCACCAGCTGCATTTACGTTTTTTGAATTGGCAACGGCATTTTACCGGCTCAACCGAATAACACAAGCGGCTTTCAAGGCAATAAATTGGTTTGCTTCGGCACACTAAAATGTGTTAAGAAATGTCATGTAAAATCAACTACATGGCGCTTAAACAGCAGCTCGCCTTGGAGGCCTACATGCTCGAAGACTCACAACTTTTTGCGATGTGGATCTACGGCGATAGTCAGCTATATCCAGATAAGAGTTTCAATATCAAGGATCTTTTTCTCGGCTGGTCCTACGGGGTTGGAAATTACGATTTTCTCAAAAAAACGTTAAAGGATACTGGTGTGGAATTTAGGTATGTCGGCTTATTCGCAGAGGCTGACAAAGATGTCAAACTCCCAATTCTAAGAGAGGAGCTAAAGAGCGTTCCAGATAAAGAGGCACGTCGCATCATCCGGGCATCAGAAAAAATAAATCTGGATGCCGTGCATTCCGATGAGTTTGATTTGGTTGCAAGATTCAGACCGAACGCATACGGACACATCTACCTTTACCCCGAGCTGTCCGAAGATGATGCTGCCAGGATTAAGAATAAACTGGATAAGTACATTTTAAGTTTTATGAACGGCGAGCTTCTCGTGCGAGGGAAAAATTGCCTACGATTCGAGAAGCAAAAAGCCGAAATGATCCGTATTGTCAGGCAGGGACAGATGATCGAGCGCTTTGGCGAAAACTTTGTTTTGGAACATGGTGGCGGGCACGTGCCTGAAGGTTTCTTTTTTGTCCATACCTTGTACGCACTTCAAAAAATGGGCTATCTAAAAGTCATGTCACTGGCAAAAGGTAGTGCCCTGAGCGATGGGTGTAGCGCAGCCGTGATAGTCGATAGGACTTTCATCGAAGAAGTAGAGGGCAGCTTCCGCAGTGAAAACCCGAAGACGGTTTTTCGCGGTTTTGATGAAAAAAAGTTTGTACTGAATTTTGCCGACCAGGAAATCCAGCTTTCCAAGGGAAGGAAGGAAACCGATGCTGTCCTGCTCATGAAAACCTTGGTCAAAGAACCGGATCGCGACTGGTTTGACGATGAGATCCTCGATGATTGGAAATATGAAAAAGACGAAACATCGAAGCTTAAGATCTACCAGGCCGCTCGCAAGATCAACCAACTCGTCAGGGACGCAACGAGCGTGACCGACTTCCTGGACCACAACACCCGTAAATTTCGCATTAACGGCAAATATCTGAAGGTTTAGAAAACTTTTGTAAACGGGCCGGCAACGTTTATAAAGGCCCATTCGCATAGCCTGAGGTCATAACCCTCGGGCTTTTGCTATGGAGCAGGATGGCGTACGCGGGATGCTTGTGCAGACCGCGACGGAACAACCCGCCGGAGACATTGATAGCGAGTGCAATCTGGTCGGTGTCTTCGCTGTCCTGCTTGCTGTAGAAAAGCGGCTCCAGAAACAAGCCCTGACTAATCCGCCCCCGGTATGATCGATACTGTTATCTTGAAAATTCCTTCGCATCAATGGGGTCTTCCAGACCCCCATCTGCCAGATCTCGGACGCTGGAGCCTCCAAGGACGCAACAGCGGGTTCGAGAGGCGTGTCAATAACCCCACAGCGAAAGATAAGGCGAGTGGTGACTACTTTCCGAGGTTGACCGCGATCAAACAGGGCGTTCGCATCCAAGGAAAATTCCTCAAGATCGAGTTCTCGGCACCGAAACTCTTGTTTGGCAACAACGTCGATGAGCTGACTGGGGGAGATTTTCAGGCTGTCATCGCCAGGCTTCAAGACAGGCTAAAACGGATGGGGGTCTACGTCCTTACTAAATTTCTTGAAGAGGCGGAGGTGACAGGTTTCCACCCCTCCAAGAACTTTCTTTTGTCAGATGGCTTCACGGCCTCCTATATTATCCGTGATCTCGGGAGGGTTGGCCTCCCTCGCCGTCTCGATATGTCGAAAGTTACGTTTACGAACGATGGCAAGAGTCTACAACTCTACTCCGCCGCGCACTCAGTTGTCTTCTATGACAAGGTCGCCGATCTCAGTAAAACGAGAGGGAGAGCAATCGACAAAAATCAGACGGCGCGGCAAACATCGCTGTTCGATGCCCCCGGTTCATCAACACGCCCACCGGAGATTCTGAGAATGGAAGTGCGGCTGTCCAAAAAGCAGAAAATGAACGCGATGCTTACGCGACTCGGCTACAAGAAAGACCCGACTTTCCGTGAGGTCTTTGACGCGAACCTGTGTCGATCGATTTTACGAAACTACTGGCAAGAGTACGCAAGCAATGGCTACGCGTTCATCCTCGATCAGGCGGGTACTCCGCAAACAATCTTGAAATCGCTGCTTGTGCAAGGCATGAAGCCGAAAGAGGCGATCTATCTGTTCGGCCTCCATACGCTGTGCCGCGACGTCTCCGGCGTTATCGGACTGCGAACGATACTGGGGGAGCATTCATCACAAAGACAGTGGCCACGAGTCAGCAAGGATATGGCGCGTTTGAACGCGCTACATCAGGTAACAAGGGCGTCGCCGCGCGACTGGCGGCGACAGGTCGAGCGAGGTATTGACACCATGGCCCCGTATCGATTATCGAACGAGCTTAAGAGAAAACGCCCACCAGATGAATCCCAAGAATAACTATCATTACCCTCGCCTCTATATGTCTTTCCGAACCACACCGAAAACCAACGCATCTAATACCGCAAGGCGTTTCCACAAGGCCGTAAAACAGCTGTTCGCCGAGTGCTACAGGACGGCGCGTTCCCAAAGGATTAAGGACGGAATTGCGGCTAAAAAAGCCCGACTTTGCTTGTAAAGGATAGTAAAGTATAATCCTATCATCAAACCCATGGGCAACCCCGAATTTTACACAGCGCTGGAGCTGGCCGAAAAGCTCAAGCTGAACGTGATGACGATCTACCGCTATATCAAGGCTGGCAAGCTTCGGGCATTCAAGGTCGGCAAAGAGTTTCGAATTGAGGCCAAGGACTTCAAGATGTTCATGGACGAGCATTCTACCCTGTAAAAGTGATATGAGCTTGCCGAAAATAATCGACAACCAACGAAGACTCCTCCTCGACCTGATTGATGAGGTCGCAAAGCACCATGACGAAGCGTCGATTGCTACGGGATATTGGGATATCGAAGCGATGAAGCTCACACTTCCACAGCTTCGGAATTTCAAGCATATCCGACTGTTGATCGGACAAGAGCCGATAATCGCTCGCTATAAAGTTCAGCAACCTGAGCCTGACTATCCGGACAAGGATTTCAAATTTGACCTATCGCACGTAAAGGAAGACTCCGATTTGCGACCGGTCGTCACTGAAATAAAACAGCTCATTGCCGATGGGAAGCTGGAGGTACGCGTCTATCGCAAGGCATTTTTGCACGCCAAATGCTACATCTTCGGTTCCTACGACTCAGATAAGGCTGTCGGTATCATCGGATCATCCAACTACACTAAGAATGGCCTGACACACAACACGGAATTGAATGCTGTTGAGTCTGACCATCGTGTTGTCACGTTCCAGCCAAAAACCGAGAAGCAGGAGGTCGGCCATCTGTTCTGGTTCGATGCGCTTTGGAACGATCCGACGACGGAATTATGGAACGAGCAGTTCAGCACTCTCTTGGGTCTGTCACCGGTCGGCGATCTCCTATACGACCCATACGAGACCTATATCAGGACGCTTTACGAGCTTTATCACGAGGAGCTGGAAGACGATCAAATGACAGGTTCGCTGAACGGGTCGCGGAGCATGTTCGATTTTCAGGCCAAGAACGTCAACGCGTTGCGCAGGAAGCTCAAAAAATACGGTGTTGCAATGCTTGCCGACTCCGTGGGTCTCGGCAAGACATTGACGGCAATCAATGTTATCAAACAGTACCTCAATGACAGCGATGGTAGGAAAAGAGTTGAGATTATTTGTCCTAAATCTCTTGTTCAACAATGGGAGATTGAACTTGCTTCTGAAAACATCCCTGATCTTAGGCCCCTGACTCTTCAAAATAGCGACGCAATCGATAAACGCAAAGATATCGATCGGTTCGCCAACGTATCCCTTTTCGTCATCGACGAATCGCACAACTTGCGACAGAGCGCGGGGGTGCGGTTTCAGCAGGTGCTTGATTGGGTACGTTCGAATCCGAAGGCGCACGTACTGCTTCTGACCGCCACCCCGATCAACAACCAATTGACGGATCTAACAAATCAGATACTTCTTGGCGCAGGCGGCAAATCTGACATTCTTAAGGTTACCGTCTCAGACAGGCAGAAGCACACCGTACAAATCACCTTCCATCAGGCGGTTGAAAACCTGAAGAAGAAGATCAACCAGGACATCAAGCGCGACGGCAAGATCGACTACGAGTACATCAGGCAAGTGATGACGCCTATCATCCGCACATTCGTGGTTCGCCGTACGCGCCAGGGCATCGAGCGGGAATATGGTGCACTCACCATAAACGGGGTGGAAAAGCGTTTCCCGAAGGTGCGACCGGAAGTCACGCAATACCAATTGAACACGGCGGCCGTATCAGAGTTCCGCAGGATGAAGGCGAAGACCTTCTCCTTGTTCGATATTTTTGCGCTGCCTCCAGAAGTGCTTGTGGAGAAATGCCGGGATCTTAAGCACCCACTCGACCAGGTCGCGCAGGTCAAAGATCGGCTTACTGAGACCGGTATCGCGGGGGAGAGCCCGATGTTTTTCGTATTCCAGCTCATCCTAATGCTTGGGTTCATGCCGTATCGATGGCTGATGTATAAGCCCAAGTACTATGGAAAAACGCGTGAAGAAATCCGTGAGATCGGGCTCAACTCGACCGAAAGCAAGACGTTGCTTCTTCAACTCGGTATCTTCGGCATCTTGCGGACGGTCTTCCTGAAACGCATGGAATCATCGGTGAAGGCCATGCAGTTCTCTCTCGACGCGTACGAAACGAAGCTCGAAATTTTCGAGAAAGGTGTGAAGGCGGGCAAGATCGTATCCTTGAAAGACATCAAGGACATGCAAATGTTTGTCGACAGCATCGATGACGAAGATTTCGAAGATGTCGGACGCGTCTTCGATGCCGTGGTTGTGGAAGAGATCAACGTCAGCAACTTCGAAATCGAGGCCATGAAAGCGGACATCAAGAAGGAACATGAGTTGATCGACTTGATCCGCAGACAACTAACTATCTTGGAAAAGGACGACTCTAAACTCAAGCGCTTCGCCGACCTCATCAAAGAGATTCGCACCGAGAAGCCGGATGCCAAGGTATTGGTATTCTCTTACTTCGCCGATACTGTGAATTATTTGAAAGACAAGCTTGGCAAGCATCTCGACTTCGTTAGTGCCGAAAATACCGGATTCGTTTCATCCAAGACGCGCGGTGACGCTGAAGGACTTGCCGGTCGTTTTTCCCCCCGTTCGAAAAAATACGAACTGAAAGACGGGGAAACCGAGCTTCAATATCTTGTCTCCACCGACGTACTGTCTGAAGGCCAGAACCTTCAGGATGCCGGCATTCTGGTCAACTTCGATCTCCATTGGAATCCAGTCCGCATGATCCAACGCAATGGTCGTGTGAATCGTTTGGGTTCGGATTTTACCGAAGTGCGCATTTACAATATGCGCCCTGAAACCAAGCTGGATTCATACCTGAAATTGATTCAGCGGCTCGAAGGCAAGATCGATCTGATTAAGAACACCATCGGCACGGACACACCCGTCTTGGATGAGCCAGAAAATCCGGTCGAATATTCTGAGGCGGTCTCGGCGATCTATAGCGACGACTTGCAAACAAGGATGCGGGCCATGGAAGAGGCGGCACAAGCGTCCGATTTTCTGCTTGCGGAAGATACCTACGTGCTGGACCTCAAGGAGTTCCATAAGAATCCGAACTTCACCCCTGAATACAAACTCGGCATTTACGAGATCTCATGCGGAAAATGGAGTGTTATGCCCACTCAGGCAGCACGAGGTGAGGCTCGGCCCGAGATGCTCGGCCTTATGAGGCTCATGACAGACAAGGCTACCGTAATCGGGCATCAGTTCGCCGTTTCCGATACCAAGGGCGGTCAGCTGTCGGCTGTCCAGCAGCTTCAGGCATTGGAATGGCTTAGGGTCCCCCCCACCGTTGCCATTCGTCAGCCTGACCGCATTAGCGCCGACAAGCAGCAGGTTCGAAAGCTGATGGAGGACAATGTGATTCAGTATTACGGCAACATGGAGGAAGGCGCGTTGATCGGACAACAAAATGACATCCTCCGGCTACTCTTCAAGAATGGACACGAGGAGGCGCTGATCGATATGGTGCGCGAAGCCTTCAAATCGAGTGATGTATTTTTCAGGACGGACGTGGACCGGCTGAAGCGCCAGATCATGCGTAACTCCAACGCGGGCAAGACTTACCACGAGGAGCTGGAACAACTTGCGACGCTTGCCCGACAAATCCATGCAAGCGCTTCGGATAAACCGATCGTGACCCCAGATTGCGCCGAAAGCGTCCTCTTTTATGCCGCACAGAACCGATAGAACTCAGGACAGAATCGACGAGCTCGAAACCGAGTTGGCCGGTCTTGAAACTTTCAAAACGCTCTCACAGGCCAAGAGGGCGGTGTTGAGTATTGTACGGTTGTTGGACGACAGTGTGTCGCCAGGCGACGTTTCTTCAATCCAGCTTATTAACGACGACCAAGGCAAGATCCGCTCGAACGCAGAATGGTTTTTAGAGGATGAAGTCCTGAAAGACCGACGAGCGGTCTACAAGATCCGCGGGGAAAATGCGCTGAATATCGACTTCAAGCTTTTTGGAATCCAGAAGCCTGGTAAGCGCACCATCGCTTGGGCGCAGGCGCTCACGCCGAACTTCGAAGACGAAGAGTTCAACTCTAAATACAACGTTGGCATCGATTTCATTGTTCCAAAAACTCTTGACCGTATCTTTGTGGTCTTGAGCAATAATTACATCGTGCGCACCCTGGAACTCAAAGGGAAACTCACCGTCACATATCGGGAAATCCTGGCGAAATGGCTTTCGATTACGGACTTTGAAAACAAGCGTGGTTTTCATAACGTCCTTTGGGAAAGCTTCGATCTTCAGCCGATTAATAAGCAGTTTTACGCGGGTATTAGTGAACACTTTGTCATCCTTCGTCAGCACCTGGAGGGAAAAAAAATCATGGATGCAAAACATGCCTCCATGTTCGCAAACCGGCTTATCGGCAGACTGATTTTCTGCTGGTTCTTGGACCGCAAAGGGGTGATTAACCCGGCGGCACAATATTTTGCGCCAGCTGCCGCTGCGGATAGCACTGGGTATTATCGCCAAAAGCTCGAAACACTTTTTTACGGTGTATTGAATACACCGATTGACCAGCGCGAGGGAAGCGATGCAATTACCCCGTTTCTGAACGGCGGGCTATTTGAACCGCGAGCGTCCGATCTTTTCAAGGACGACACGCTCACTTTCCCGAAAGGATACTTCGCAAGCCTCTTTGAATTTTTGAACCGTTACAATTTCACCACCGACGAAAGCACCAGTCAGTTCCAGCAGGTCGCCATCGATCCTGAAATGCTCGGACGGATCTTCGAAAACCTTCTTGCTGAAATGACGGAAGAAACGGGGGAGCAGGCCCGAAAGGCAAAGGGTGCATTCTACACTCCACGAGAGATCGTGGACTACATGTGCCGCGAGTCGCTTAAGCAGTACCTTAAGGGTAAAATTCCGAACGATGAGCATCGCGATCAACGTCTCGGTCAGCTGATTGATGGTACTGAACACGTCTTTACCGACCAGGCACGTAACTGGCGACGCGACTGGAAGCCTTACAAGACGGCCATCATCGATGCGCTGGATGAGTTCACCGTTCTCGATCCGGCTTGCGGGTCAGGCGCGTTCCCCATGGGAATGATGCAGCTTTTGGTACAAGTCTATGATCGTTTGGAAACCCGTTTTGATTCCTATAAGACAAAGCTGGGTATCATCAAGCGCAACATCTACGGGATCGACATTGAGCCCATGGCAATTGAGATTTCACGGCTTCGCGCCTGGCTTTCCATCATTGTCGACGAAGAGTCGGATTCAAGTAAGATAAAACCGCTACCGAACCTGGAGTTTAAATTTGTTTGTGCTAACGGCCTGCTTCCTCTTAAGAACGAAGCAAGCTTGTGGGATAAGCCTGGTCTTGAAGAACAGGTTCGCGAACTTCGTGAGGAGTTTTATAGTACTGCCAGCCAGCAAAAAAAACAGGCACTCCGGAAGCGTTATGAAAAAATGTTGGATCATGGGCAGACAAGAATTTTGACTTCGAATAAAGAAAACCAGCTCGTCTCCTACCGTCCTTTTGATGGAGAAGCTCCCGCCGGGTTTTTTGAACCGGATTTCATGTTTGGTATCGAGGAAGGGTTTGACTTAGTTATTGGGAATCCGCCGTATGTGAGTTTGGAAAAAATTAAAGATCTAAAAGAGGAGTATAAAAAAACCTACAGCACAGCATCGGCCAGAGCGGACCTGTACTGCCTTTTCTACGAACGTGGTTTAGAAATGACCAAGGAGCTGACAGGACTGCTCTGTTATATCACCAGTAACAAATGGATGCGGGCGGGATATGGAAATAAATTACGTGACTATCTTGCACATAAAAACCCGCTTCAGCTTCTGAACTTTGGAGGTTATAAGGTGTTCGAAAGCGCATCTGTGGATACAAATATTTTGCTTGTCGAAAATAACAAACCTTCCAACAAACTCTGGGCTTGTAATTTTGAGGATGATTATCACAAGCGGCAAGACCTTACCGAATACTGTAAGAGCAAGGGAATAATTCTACATGAGCTTTCGTCAGAGCCGTGGTTTATTGGCAATCCGGCCAACCAATCGCTCAGGAAAAAGATAGAGAAAATTGGTACACCGCTCAGTGAGTGGAACGTTTCTATTTCTCGAGGAATAATCACTGGCCTAAATGAGGCTTTTATTATCGATCAAACAAAGCGGGATGAGCTGATTGCTGCAAATCCCAAAGCAAAAGAAATAATCAAGCCCGTTCTGAGGGGGCGGGATATCAAGCGCTACGGGTTCGTGTGGGCGGAACTGTATGTGATAGTTGCCAAATACGGATCTTATAAAACTCTCCCCTCTGAATTTCCGGCGATATACCAACACCTTAAAAATTTTGAAGCACAGCTTAAAGCACGAGGGCAGTGTAGATATTCACGCACCGGAAAAAACGAGGAGGACACGGAGTTCTCAGGGCAGCATCATTGGTTAGAGCTCGACAATAACCCAAGAGATGAATATCTTCAGGAGTTGGCTAAAGAAAAAATGGTATGGCCCGAAACCATGAGGGTTCATAGAACTGGAACACCCGATTTTCCTCGATTCAGCAAGTTGGACAGTGAAGACTATTGTGATAAAACACTTTTCTTTATGCCTGTCAGCAAGCCAAATTACTTGATAGGTGTACTGAATTCGAAAATGGGTTGGTTTTTGGCTAATCAATACGCCGACAAATTAGACGTGGGTGGATACATGATGCAAAAAACCTTTGTTGAAAAGTTTCCAGTCCCTTTACCGACAACTGAAAATGGTTCACTGGTCAAACTGATCGAATCGTCTGTTAGCCGAATCTTCGAAGCAAAGGCGTTGGATTCAAACAAAGACACCAGCACCATGGAAGCGGAGGTGAATGAGCTCGTATACAAACTATATGGGCTGACTGACACTGAGGCGGAAATGGTAAAAAACGGTGCGATATGAACGCCGTAATCCTGGCGCGTGTTTCGACAGAGGAACAGAAGGAAGCGGGCAACTCACTGCCCGCACAAATTGCGCGCATGGAGGCGTACTGTCAGGGCAGGGGCTTTAAGGTTGTGGCTCGGGATAGTTTTGATGAAAGCGCGTACGGGACGAAGCGCGATAAGTTCGATCTCGTCATCAAACGCTTGAGTGAAAGTAAAGAAACGGTTGCGGTCTGCTTCGATAAAGTTGACCGTTTTTCGCGCAACGTTTTCGATAAGCGGGTATCTGCGCTTTATGAAATGGCACTAACCGGAAAGATCCAGCTCCATTTCGTGTCTGATAATCTTGTCATCGACTCGGAAATGTCCGCGCCGGAGAAATTCCATTTCAGCATCAACCTCGGACTCGCCAAGTATTATTCCGATGCAATCAGCGACAATGTGCGTCGGAGCTTTGAGCAGAAGAGGCGGCGCGGCGAATGGACTGGCCGAGCACCGCTTGGCTATATGCATGTCAAAGGAGAGACATTGCCCAGCGACATCATTCCTGACCCGGACACTGCACACATCGTCAGACGATTATTCGAACTGTATTCTACCGGGCAAGAGTCAACCAGGACGATTCAAACGAAGGCCCACGAAATGGGTCTGCGCGGCAGGAGCGGGCGGCGGCTGTCTTCCAGTATGACCGACTACTTGCTGAATAATCCGTTTTATTACGGAGAAGCGCGAGTCAACGAACTGACCTATCCTCACAAGTACGCGCCACTGATCTCAAAAGAGCTGTTCGACAAGTGCCAAGAGGTTCGCCATGGCTGGGGCAAGAAGCCATTCAAGTACGCATCAAAATCTTTCGTATTCCGTGGCCTGATCCGTTGCGGTCGATGCGGGTGCGCCCTCAGCCCTGAAATCAAGAAGGGGAAATACGTTTATTACAGCTGCACGAACGCTCGGAAGGACGTCTGCAACACGAAAGTCTATATCCCCGAAAAGGACCTATTGAAGCCTGTACGGGGCGTTCTGGAGACTCTGGCGCACATTCCGCAGGAGGCCATAGATATGCTTGTGGGGGCGCTCAAGAAGGCTCACAAAGCTAAGGCTCTCTATCATGAACAGCAGATCCGGCGTCTGCAAACCGAATATACTGAAAGCCAGACCCGGCTCGACCGCCTGATGGATCTTATGCTCGACGGTAGTATTACTAAGGCCG
>JACCDN010012025.1_pt1 | contig 12011 bp, 14 predicted proteins | sample 7441691 | NCBI WGS metagenome assembly JACCDN01 (sample SAMN15323439, study PRJNA562643) | freshwater metagenome | isolation source: river surface water | place: USA:Blue River Watershed | collected 2017-08-16 | reverse complement strand
GCCAAGACGATGGTGAAGATGATGATTGACGCCGTCGGCAGTGGTGTGTCATCGAACGCCCAAATTCCCGGGATCAAGGTTGCGGGCAAGACGGGTACCGCCGAGAACGGCGAAGGCGAACCCTACACACTGTGGTTCACCGGTTTTGCGCCCGCCGACAACCCCCAGGTTGTGGTGGCCGTAGTAATTGAAGATGGTGGTGGACTTGGTCAGAGCGGTCGAGGAAACACGGTTGCGGCACCGATTGCACGCAAGGTGATGGAGGCGGTGTTGGCTCAATGAGACCCGAAATTGGTCAAGTTTTTGGGGGACGGTACCAGCTGAAGTCACGCCTCGCCATCGGCGGCATGGGTGAAGTGTGGCAAGCCCTCGACCAGGTGATCGAACGCCAGGTCGCTATCAAGATTTTGAAGGAAGAATACCTGGGAGACAAGGGCTTCCGCGAACGCTTCCGAGCCGAGGCGCGCCATGCCGCCCTCGTCAACCACGAAGGCATCGCCGGCGTCTATGACTATGGCGAGGAAGAAGGCAGCGCCTACCTCGTCATGGAGTTGGTGCCGGGTGAAGCCCTCAGCACAATTCTGGAGCGCGAACGCATTCTGTCCCCCGAGCGAGTGCTCGACATTGTCGCCCAGACGGCGTCGGCATTGCACGCCGCGCACGAGGCTGGCCTCGTTCACCGTGACATCAAACCGGGCAACCTGCTGATCACGCCCGACGGCCGCGTCAAAATCACCGACTTTGGCATCGCCCGCATCGCCGACCAGGTTCCGTTGACCGCGACCGGTCAGGTGATGGGTACCGTGCAGTATTTGTCCCCCGAACAGGCGTCGGGCAAGACCGCATCGGCGTCGACCGACATCTATTCGCTGGGCATCGTCGCATACGAGGCGCTGGCGGGTCGTCGACCGTTCACCGGTGAATCCCAGGTGGCTATTGCGATGGCGCACATCAAGAACGCACCGCCCGCCTTGCCCGAAAGCATTCCGTTGGCCGTGCGCAACCTGATCTTTGCCTGCATCGCAAAGAAAGCCGACAAACGCCCCGCAACCGCACAACACCTGGCACGCGCGGCGGTGGCCATCAAGCGCGGACACTTGGGTGAAGCCCTCGCCCTCGTCCCTGCAGTACACGACGCGGAATCCGACGAATTCGACGAGGACACGTCGACACGGGTGCTGCCCTCGCCCATCCCACTGGACGACAAGGGCGAGACAGAAACTCGGAAGATGTGGCCCCTCGTCACGCTCGCCAGTGTGCTCGGCGCCCTGTTGATCGCAGCCATCATCGCGATCATTGTGGTTGCGTCAAACCCCAACCCGGGCGTTACCCCCACGGCGACTCCGACCGCGACACCCACCGACACTGCGTCACCCACACCAACGGCGACAGATGAACCCATCGTCCTCGACGAGATTGACTTCATGGGTAAGACCCAGCAACAAGTGCAGGAAATGATCGACGCGCTGGGTCTGCGCCTCGACGCCGTTGTGGGTTCCGTGCCTCCGTCGGCCGACCTCGTCGGAACCGCCTATCGCGTGAACCCCACCGGTCAGGTCGAAAAGGACACTCTCGTCGCGGTCTATTTCTATGACGAGATTCCCACACCGGCGGCTCCCGCAGCCTTGACGGTGTCGGCCGGTCCGTACACGCCCGGGGCTACGGTCACCATTACATGGCCCACATACACACTGTGCCCCTCGGGTTACACGGTCGCTTCCTATGACTTCACAATCAACGGCGGCACCTTTCCTCGCGTATCAAGCTTTGGCCCCCGCGTGACCAGCACCACCGTGGTCCTCGGTTCGGACAGTTCCGAGATGCGCGCCTCATACAGCGTGGCCTGTGGCACCCTGCGGTCCGACCAATCGGTCGAACTCGTTGTCGCCATCACGCCGTAACCTCACTCGACACCTGAACACCACCCCCTCGAAACCCGAAAGGAGCACACCATGATGAACACCACATTCCTCGGTGGTGAGTTCCTTCTGGCGGGGCGGTACCGGCCTGAAAAACTCATCGGTCGCGGCGGCATGGCGAATGTGTACCTGGGAACGGATATCCGTTTGGCGCGCACCGTGGCGATCAAGGTGTTGCGTCCCGAAACAGCGGTCGACCCCGATGCTCGTTACCGGTTCCAGAAGGAAGCCCATGCGGTGAGCCTGATGGGCCACCCCTCGATCGTGCGCGTGTACGACGCCGGTGAGGAAAACATTCCCGATATTTCCACCGAGACCCCGATTCCCTTCATTGTGATGGAGTACATCAACGGCAAGATTCTGCGCCAGCTGATGGATTCGGGGGCGTTTGACCCCAAGGTTGCCGTTCATGTGGCGTTGGGAATCCTCGACGCGCTCGACGAATCGCACCGTGCGGGGATCATCCACCGCGACATCAAACCGGGCAATGTCATGGTTACCCAGAGCGGCCTCGTCAAGGTGTGTGACTTTGGTATCGCGCACGCGATCGAGGAATCGACGGGCGATGCGACGACGATTCTGGGCACGGCACAATACTTTTCGCCCGAGCAGGCCAAGGGTGAAGCCATCGATGCGCGCAGCGACTTGTACTCCACCGCGGTGGTGTTGTTCGAAATGCTCACCGCGCGTCCGCCGTTCTCGGGTGAATCGTCGGTGTCTGTCGCATTCCAACACGTGACGCAGGCCCCACCGTTGCTGAGTTCGATCCGCCCCGAATTGTCGGATGAACTGGGTTCGGTTATCAGTCGGGGCCTGTCCAAGGACCGCGCTGAACGTTTCGCCACGGCACGGGATTTCGCCGTCGCGTTACGCCGTGTGCGTTCGCTGTATCGACCCGAGGGCGAAGCTGTCCCCGCCGCTGAGTCCCCCTCTGCATCCACTGGTTTGCCCGTGTCTGCGACGAGTGTCGCGGCACCTGCAGGTTCGCCGTCGGTCTCAGCCGCGAAACCGGCACGCACCCCCGACCCCGTTCCGCAGGCAAAGCCGGCGAAACCAGTCAACCCTGCGAAGCCGGTCACGGTTTCGGCGCCCAGACCTCCCCGCCCGCCTCGTGCCCCCGCAACACAGCGCGTAAAATCGGCAGCAGAGAGTTTCGCTCTCTTTACCTCGACATCAAAGGACGATCCCGTGTCGCAACTTCGCCCCCTGCTTTCTTCGGACGCTCCGCCCTCGCGCAAGTTGATCAAGACCGCGGTCAGTGTCGGAGCCGGTGTACTACTGGTGGCCTGTCTGATTGCCGGACTCATGGTGTGGGTTATGACCCTCCCCGCCCAAAACACGGTGACATCTCAGGCGATTGAAATCCCCCAGCTGACCAACGTGTCCGCCACCGATGCGCAAACACAGTTGGAGGGTTTGGGCCTGAAGGTTGCCATCATCGTCGAAACCAGTGACAGCGTCGCCGAGGGTGACGTCATCCGCACCCAGCCCGAAGCCGGAATCCAGGTAGGCGAAGGCGAAATCATTTCGGTTTACCAGTCCGCGGGCCCCAAGACCGGCCGCTCACCCGACCTGTCTCTGATGAGTCTGGCCAAAGCCAAGGCCGCGATCACCGAGGCGGGGTTCACCGTCGGATCCATCACCACCACCTATTCGCCGTCCGTGGCAAAGGGCATGGTCATCTCGAGTGACCCTGCGGGCGGAACCTCGTTGAAGCCGAAGGACGTTATCAATCTCACCGTGTCCAACGGTCTGGTCAACGTCCCCGATGTCGTGGGCAAATCGCTTGCCGATGCCAATGCGGCACTGAGCGCCTCGGATGTCCAGCTGTCGGTGTCGGTTCAGACCGACATGACCTGCAGCGGACAGACTGTGAAGTCACAGTCGCTGGCGCCGGGCGAACAGCCGCAACGTTCCCCGATTACGATCGTCTACTGCGCGAAAGCCTAATCGGTCGGCGCTGACACCAGCGGGCTGAGCGTGCGGGCCAGTTCGCTGACACCCGTCATGCCCACGAGTTCCAGCCAGTTCCCGATCATGGTGTAGCCGCCCTCGGTCAGCACCGATTCGGGGTGGAACTGCACTCCCCACACGGGTGCGCTGACGTGTTCGATGGCCATGATGACTCCGCCGTCAGTGCGCGCGGTGATGCGCAGTTCGTCGGGAATGGTGCCATCAACGATTGCGAGCGAGTGGTAACGGGTGGCACGGAACGGGTTCGGGACGCCCTCGAACAGCGGCGATTCGACGTGGGTGACGGCACTGGTTTTGCCGTGCATGAGTTCCTCGGCGTGGGTGACGATGCCGCCCAATGCTTCGGCGATGGATTGGTGGCCCAGGCACACGCCGAACAACGGAATGTTGTGCGCGATTGCGTGACGAATTACGGGGATCGAGAGTCCGGCATCCGCGGGGCAACCCGGCCCTGGAGATACCAGTACGCCGTCGAATCCTTCGAGTCGTGATGAAATCTGTTCCTCGGTGAAGGAATCGTTGCGCACAACCTCGATTTCGGCGCCCAGTTGTCGCAGGTACCCTGCGAGCGTATAGACGAAGCTGTCATAGTTGTCGATTACGAGGATGCGTGCCATCAGTTCACCGTCACATTCGTTGTCATAAATGTCGCCACAAACCAGGGGAAACCCCAGAGGAACAGCACGGTGACGGCGACGATCACAAGTCCTGCGGTTTGGGCAATCTTCGCCCACAGATTTCCGGGCAGGGCGCGCCACAACAGTCGATACATCAGGCGTTACCTTCCCTGAGGTGTTGAATTTCGGCGGGGATTCCGAGTTCACGCGGTGCGAAATAGTCGAACACCGAGTAGGCGATGATGCGTTCGGCGCTGGACAGTTCGGGGTGGCAACTGGTCATGGTGAGCAGTCGCTGTCCCGCCTCGAGGTTGGTGGTGGGGACGGGGTTGAGCACGTTCACATCGGCCGGCCAGACATAGGCGGTGTTGCGGTAGCTGTACACGTACCAGCCGTCGGGGGTTTCAATATAGATGTGATCACCGATGCGCAGCTTTTCGATTTCCGCAAAGGGGGCACCGAATGTGGTGCGGTGTGCGGCGACGGCAAAGTTCCCAATTTCACCCAAGGCCGCGGATTGCGGATAGTGGCCGACACCGGTGGCGCTGCTGTTGAGTACCGTTTCGGGGTCGATGCCTTCGGCGATGACGCGTTCGTATTCGGTGCCGAACCGGGGAACAATCAGGGTGGCAAACGCTTCGCCGTCGGAGTGTGATCCCAGCACGGGAATCTGGGTGGGGTCGACCGAGGGTCGGGGGGTGGGCGTGCCACTGGGTTCCGTGGGGGTCGCGCTGGGTGCTGGCGCCGACCACTGTTCCGCCAATTGGTGCGAGGCCTGGTTTTGGGCGGAGCCGGCGACGATGTCATTGAACCAGGTGTGCCATACGAGGAATAGCAGGATTAGCCCACCGACGGTGAATGCGACGTCCTGCAGAATGTCGAGTGCGAGCGAAACGCCTCGGCGCTGGGCGCCGCCCCGTACTGCGCGCATTCGGTCCCCTTGATGTCGATGCAGTTGTGCTGCTGTTATAAGTGTACGAGCCTTCCAAGGGGGCGTTACCGATATGGCATTGCACAGGTGCCCGCGCTACACTGTCCCCTATGGTTGCAGAGAAGTCACAGAAGAATGCTGCCGCGGACACCGTAGCCCGCGGCGAGCAGCACGTCACTAACCCCGCATGGTTCAAGCCCGTAATGTTCGGCTTCATGCTGGTGGGATTGGCGTGGATCATCACGTACTACGTCAGCCAGGCTCAGCTTCCTATCGCGCCGCTGGCTCAGTGGAATATCCTGATCGGATTTGGTCTGATGTTCGTCGGTTTCGTCATGACGACGCGCTGGCATTAATCATCTGACACCGAATTACACGGGTGTAATTATCCCCACTGTTATTAACCCTTGTGGATAACTAGGCAGCATTACGGGCAGCGTCGTTTGACCGAAAGCCCCGTTCGAGGGCGTGGTTCGACCGGTCGGTAATTACCGCTTGCGGCCCATCAGCAGCGGGGTCAACACCAGACCACCGATCAGCCCACCGATGTGCGCTTGCCACGACACCCCGGGGATGATGAATCCCAACACAAGGTTGATCCCGACGATCACCAAAAGGCTGACATTCGATCCGCCAAAGCCACGGTTCACGACAAACAGTGCGGCAAAAAGCCCAAAGATAGCTCCTGATGCTCCGATTACGCCACCAGACGGGTCCAACACCAACACCGCAGCGGAACCGGCGATACCGGACAGCAGAAACAGTGCGGTGAATCGTCCCGGGCCCATCACGCGTTCCAGCATGGAACCCAGAACCCACAACGAGTATCCGTTAAACAACAAGTGCATGATTCCCGAATGGGCAAAAACTGAGGTCAACATCGTCCACGGCTCAACCATCACGAGTCGTGCATCAAAGCCGATGATGTAGTTCACGAGACCAGCGGTCACAAAATCCAGCACAAACACTGCCGCCATGATGACCAGCAACACCGTGGTCGCCGAAGTGCGGCCCTGCAACTGACGCCGCAGTCGAGGCCCCGAAACCACACGGGCAGCCTTCGGCGCCGAACCCTTCACACAGTCAGGGCAATGAAAACCGACCGCCGCCGGACGCTGGCAATCCGGGCAAATGGTGTTACCGCACCGCTGACACAACACCCAGCTTTCGCGGCCTGGGTGCCGGTAACACGTGGCGGAATCGGTCACGCAATATCGATCGAGTTGATGACCACGGGCTCCAAAGGCTTGTCGCCGGGGCCGGTCGCGACACCCTCGATGGCGAGAACAACCTGCTTCGACTCGTCATCGGCAACTTCACCAAAGATGGTGTGGTTGCCGTACAGCCAGGGGGTAGGAACAGTGGTGATGAAGAACTGGCTGCCGTTGGTGCCCTTGCCCATGCGCTTGCCGGCGTTCGCCATGGCCAACAGGAAAGGACGGTCATAGGCGAGCTCGGGGTGGATCTCGTCATCAAAGTTGTATCCGGGGCCACCGATGCCCTGGCCCAGGGGGTCGCCACCCTGCAGCATGAAGTCCTTGATGATGCGGTGGAAGATCACGCCGTTGTACAGCGGGGTGTCCGTCATCGTTTCTCCGGTGCCGGGGTGAACCCACTCGCGCGAACCGGTGGCCAATCCCACAAAGTTCTCGACGGTGATGGGGGCGTGGTTACCGAAAAGGTTGACGACAATGTCCCCGTGGTTGGTGTGGATGGTGGCAACTGAAGTGTGAATTGACATGTCCCTATTCTTTCACCTCGTAGAGCCACCCAGCGCACCTGCGCCATAATGAAATCAACGGAAGGAAAACCCATGGGACGTTCACTCTCTCGAGAGCTGTCAAGCCTCGCCGGTTCGGCCAACGATGCGTGGGGCCGCCAACGCGAAGTCCTCGATGCTGCCAGCCGAATCCTCTCGGATGCCAGTCGCCTTGCCGGTCGTTACACCCGTGAAGAAGTCGCACCTCGCGCCCGTCACGCATACGACGACCGAGTCGTACCCCTGCTGAGCACGGGGCTGGAGCTGGGTCGCACACTGCTGGGCAAGCCCGCACCGGTTGTCGCCGCGCGCAAGGCGGGCTTCGGAACCTTCTTTATCGCCGGTCTCGGCGTAGCCGCGGTCGCCGCGGTTGCGTATGTCGCGTGGCAGACACTTCGTAATGACGAGGGCGCCTGGATCGACGACGACTTCGACGTCGACTAATAACGTCTAGGCGTCAATCACCATTTCGGCTGTCGTCGAACGGGACACGCACGGATAGAAGACGTGCATTTCGTCTTTCGTGTTGTCCGGAAGCACGCTGTCGAGGTGAGCTGCAGTGCCCGAGACAATTCTGGTCTCGCACGTACCGCACACACCCTTCTTGCACGACGCCTCGATTTCCACACCAGCCCGTGCCAAACCGTCGATGACGGATTCATCGGCGGGGATATCGACCACGGTATTGCTGCGCACGCAGGTGACTCGCACCGGTTTCGTGCCTCCAGCCTGTTCGCGCAACACCGGCGTGAACCGTTCGATGTGGGCACGATCGAGGCCCACCACGTCCTCCACCTCCGACATCAAGGATTCGGGGCCACAGCAATAGACATCACCGGGCTCGGTGCTCAACAGTTCGGGCAGGTTCAGTCGGCCCTTGACCGATGACTCATGGACTGTCACTCGGTCGCCGAATTCGGCCACCAATTCGCTGACGAACGGCATCGATTCGATCGAGCTCCCCACATAAACCAACGACCATTCACGGCGCTCGGGCACCGACTCGATCATCGCCTTGATGGGTGTAATTCCGATTCCGCCCGCAATGAACAGGTACCGGGCCGCGGGGATCAGGGGGAAATGGTTGCGCGGACCGCTGACGGTCACCAGACTGCCGGCGCGAACATTGTCGTGAATCCAGCGGCTGCCGCCGGCCGATGTCGGTGACAGTCGCACGGCGATCTCGTAGGCTCCGCGGTCGGTGGGGTCGCCGCACAACGAATACTGTCGTTCGAGCCCGTTCGGCAAATGCAGAGTGATGTGCGAACCCGCATCCCACCATGGCACAGACCCGCCGTCCAGTGGAGTCAAACGAATGCGCGCCACATCGGCGGTCGGATAGCTGACCCCGGCGACAACCATGGATCGCGGTTCGCGACTGTCGGGTGCGGCGCTCACCACAGCGGGCGCTGCGCCATTCGTCACCGCGGTGGCCGAGGCGGTGCTCGCCAGACGCGCCAGTTCGGCGTCCTTCTCACGTTTACGTGCCACCAACGCCACCGTCACCAATCGCAGAATCACCGCAACCAGTGACATGGTGATGACAAAAATTGACACGGCCGCGTACCACCACGAGCCCACATCGGTGCCCAGAAATGCTGCGTGCGCCGCGGTGATGAGGAAGATGACATAGCTGAAGAAGTGGATTCCCTTCCACAGTCTGCGCGGCAGTTTGTCGAGGAACAGCGAGGTGACGTACACCGTCGCAAGCAACCAGAATGCGATAACGCCCACAGTCAGAGCGATTTCATCCACGGCCGTTGCGCCCTGGAATGTTGCGGCACCCGGAACCAACACATCGATGAGACTGAAATGCACGTATTCGTCGAGCATCAGCGATCCCACGTGCACACCGGTCAACGCGATGGTCAGCGTGCTCAAATATTTGTGCAGATCCTTCAACCACGCGGGGTTATCGAGCCCACGAAAAACGCGGCTCGCCAGCAACACGCCCCACACGATCGACACACTCATCAGGCCCCAGGCGATCATCGCGCTGACCCGGGACAGGAACCACCAGAATTGCGGGTCGGTCATTCGTAATCACTCCAGTTATCGGATTCGATGCAGGTGCCGTCGGCGAGGACAACAATTCCCGCGGCGGCAACCGTCGGCAACCACCTCAGATATTCGGCCACGGGCCACACAAACCCCGGCTTGGTCAATACTTCGGCTCGCGTGGCGGTCGCGGCAATCACTGACACGGTCACCACTTCCCCACCCATCGACTGTCCGTCTATCGAGTCCACCAGGTGGTTGCGCTGCACGCCGTCTTGATCCCACACCCGCTTCAGTCGGCTCGATGTCGCAACGGCTCCGTCCTTCAGCGTCACAACTTTCATATGCTCGGCAGGCACAAACGGGTTCTCGATTCCGATTCGCCACACACTGCCGTCGGGGGCTTCCCCGTCGATGCGCAGGTCGCCACCGATTTCGACCATCGCACCCAAGGCGCCCAGTTCACGGGCGTGTGCCACCGCCATATCGGCAGCAAAGCCCTTGCCGATACCGCCGGGGTCGATTGCGGTGCCGCGCGGCATGGTGACGACATCTCCGTTCACCACGACTCCTGCCATATCGCCCGGGTATCGGGCACTGGCGGGAAGTTCGGTGCGCATCGAGGCGTCGCGGCGCGAATGGGCATACCCCAGTTCGACCAACCGGGGAAGGATTGTGGGGTCAAAGACACCTCTCGTCACCGCGTGTGCGGCACGCATGCCTTGAATCAGCACTGCCGTGTCCGTCGATACGGCGACCGGTGCGCCTTCAGCCCAGTTGAGCCTCGAAATTTCACTGTCCGCACGGAATCGGCTCCACCGGTGTTCCATGTCAACAATCATCACCTCAAGGTCGGCGATCATCAGCTCGGTGGCACCGACCAGCGTGACGTGGGCCGTGGTGCCCATCACCGAAAACGCGCTGGACACCGTGGGCGCGGTGTTGTCACCCAACGCCGCAATAACGGCACTCGCGGCGATGTCGCGGCGGTCATTAGCCACCGGAGCCACTGCTCGTTCCGTTGGTGGGCGGGGTGGTGGGTGCCGGCGGGGTGACCACGGTTGTGGTGGGTGCCGGCTTGGGGGCTGTGGCTGTCGAGGATGACGAGGAACCGGAAGTCGAGCTCGTTGAGGAATTCGAGCCGGAGCCTCCCGTGTTGACGGTTGACGTCTTCAGTGCGGCCTTGGCTTTAGCTGCAGCCTTTGCTGCAGCCTTGTCGGCGGCAATCTGCTGTGCGTTGGCGACCGCGGCAGCGGCCTCTTGCTGTTGAGCTACGGCTTGAGCTGTGGCGTCGGCGATTGCCTGTGCCATGCGGGCTTCGTTTGCCTGAGCTTCGAGACCTGAGACTCCTGCGAAAAGTACGGCGAGGGTGGCCACACCGGTGACGGCACGGGTTTTGGCTGCGGGAGTTGCAAACATGTTAGTCGTCTTCCTCTTCGTCGTCATCGTCGTCATCGCGGTCGTCCTCATCGTCTTCGTCGTCGTCATCATCGTCGTCGTCATCATCGTCGTCTCCTGCGGAACCGGACCCACCCGACGTTGCATCGGTCGTGGACTGGGTCGGTGCACTCGGAGCCTTGTTGACCACAGTCGTTCCCGCGGTGGACTCAGTGGCCGACTCCGTGGTCGACGAAACAGTCGTGTCTGACGGAGTATCGGTGCTCGCGGTCGGGGTAGGAGCAACCTCGGTCGTCGCCTGATCGGCCGACGCGGGTTCCGTCACCGTCGAGGTGCCCTCGAGCGCAACATTGACACCGGTCAGATCCAGGCCGCCACCATTAATTGCCATGGCGCCGACACCGAGACCGGTCGATGCGACGATACCGGCGAGTGCGAGGGGAAATTGAATGCTCATGAGTTCACTGTAGGAACTGTGGAAACCCCACACCATGGACTTTTTCCAAGAAACGTCCAAGGTTGTCGAAAAGCCACGAAAAACGTACAAGAAATAGTAAATATCGTGGCACTCTCGTTCTATGAGCATTCTGTTGGTGGAAGACGACCGCGCAATCGCCGAAGCACTCGTCGAGGGCTTGCGCGACAACGGCTACTCGGTAACCCACGTGGTGTTGGGTTCCGAGGCCGTCACCAAGGTGCGCAACGGCGGCATCACCACCGTGATTCTGGACCTGGGTCTTCCCGACATGGACGGCACCGATGTCTGCCGACAGATACGAGCCTTCTCGCACGTCCCTATCATTGTGGCGAGCGCCCGCGAAACCGAAATGGACCGAGTCGACGTTCTGGAAATTGGTGCCGACGATTATGTGGTGAAACCATTCGGAATCCGTGAACTCGTCGCCCGAATCCACGCGGTCATGCGCAGGTCGCTGGGGACCAGCACCCCGGTCACACTGCTGACCGTTGGATCGTTGTGCATTGACACCAAGGAACGCAGTGTGCGAGTCGGCGGTGAATCGGTGTCGCTCACTCCTAAAGAATTCGACCTGCTTACCTATCTGGCACGTGAGCCCGGCACGGTGTTCCGTCGCAGCGACATTTTGCGTGACGTGTGGGAGACCACTTGGTACGGGACCACTAAAACGCTGGACGCGCACGTGGCCAGTATCCGCAAGAAACTGGGCAACGCAGCGTGGATTGAATCGGCACGCGGCGTGGGCTTTGTGCTGAAAGACCAGTCGTGAGAAAACTGTTCGTCGCGTCCCTTTTGGGCGTCAGCGTCACAGTGTTGGGGTCTTTCACCGCCAGCGTGCTGTCGTATGTGCAATTGACTGAGCAACAAAAATTGATCACCGAATACGAGCGCGACAGTTTTATTATCGCCAGCCGCGTGCAACCGGCCTTGGCGTCTG
>JACCDN010139666.1_pt1 | contig 12014 bp, 10 predicted proteins | sample 7441691 | NCBI WGS metagenome assembly JACCDN01 (sample SAMN15323439, study PRJNA562643) | freshwater metagenome | isolation source: river surface water | place: USA:Blue River Watershed | collected 2017-08-16 | reverse complement strand
GGGCTACAAACTTAAGCTTCTCATCCATCTTCGTACTTTCGCTCCACGGCATAGTCGGTCCCTCCTATGCCCGGAAACTGTAAAGTATGTGTCCGGAATAACTTGTAAACTATGTATCGGTAAGCACGAAACGAAAAGCCCAGTTCCTTGACTGGGCTTTGCTTTCTGTGAAAGCACGGAGTGGGTGCCGGGTTTTGACTCATCTCATTTCCGGTTGGGGTGCAGAGAGCAGAATTTATTTTTACCGACTACGCAAGCGAGCTTATATCTGCAGCAGTTTTGACACGATAACGACTTTATCAAGCCGCCTACACTATCTTTCGTTAGGGAGGTGGCGTTGAAATGCTTGATTCCTCTCTTGGCTCTCAAGAAAGGCGTCTATATTTTCGCTAATCAGACCCGGTATTACCCTGTTAATCACGGTAAAGCACAGGAGGCCACATGCCAAACAGGCTCACATTTCGGGAGCAAGTCGCCATACCCAAACGTATCCGCGAGGCCTTAGGCCTAAAGCATGGCATGGCGGTGGACTTCGCCCTGAACCAATAAGGGGAAGCGGTGATCCGCCGCGCTAAAGTTTCAGTAAAAAGTAATCCTGACCGTTTTGAAGCAGCCCGGGGCAAGGCCGATGTGAAGTGGCGCGCCAACGGTCTCACTATTATCTGATCAGTTATACTGCTGCCGCTGCTTTTATTGAAAGGAATTACCCATGGCATTTTCAACTGAATCCTATCCTGGTGTTGCTGCCAGCCTGCCAGCGCAGTCTCGTGGTTTCACACTGAATCACACCATGCTTCGCGTAAAAGATCCTGCCGTCTCGCTGGATTTTTATTCGCGCGTAATGGGTATGCGCGTCTTGCGGAAACTGGATTTCCCTGAAATGAAATTCACTCTGTATTTTCTGGCGCGCGTTGATGATGCGTCAGACATTCCAGAAGACAAAGGTGAGCGTACCGCCTGGACCTTCAGCCAGAGCGGCATTCTTGAGCTGACGCATAACTGGGGTACCGAGAGCGATCCGGATTTCAAATATCACGACGGTAATGCGCAGCCACAGGGCTTTGGACATATCTGTTTCTCCGTTCCTGATTTGGCTGCTGCGGTGAGCTGGTTTGATGAAAACAAGGTGGTGTACGTCAAGCGCCCCGAGCAGGGCAAGATGCGCGACGTTGCCTTTATCAAAGATCCCGATGGTTACTGGATCGAGATCGTGCAAGCCAATCTGCTTAAGGCGCTGGGCCAGGACTGATTGTCCGTACGTGAGTATCGTACCGGGCTAGGCTAATGTCTGACTGTCTGGTACGACGCTTGGCTCTCAACGCGGTGCATCATTCCATCGTCATGGATCTAGCCCCACGTGCCGGGGTGGTGAATCAATAATGTATTTTCTTCACTCTGCGTATTTCTTGATTTTTGGGTCAGTAAAACAAAAAAGAGAAATGCATCAATCGTCTGCTCCACGGGCGCTATTAAAATAGCTTGATTACCATTTTGGGATGTGAGTCACCATGACGGATTTCGACAAGGGTCTGGAGCGCCGTGACGTCAATTTCGCGCCGCTGACGCCGCTGGATTTCATAGGACGTACGGCACAAGTCTATGGTGACCGTCTCGCGGTGGTTTACGGGGATGTGCGCCGCAACTGGCGCGAGACCGAACAGCGCTGCCGACGACTGGCGAGCGCGCTGTCGCGGCTTGGCATAGGCAAGAACGACACCGTCGCCGTGATGCTGCCCAATCTCCCGGAAATGGTCGAAGTACATTTCGGTGTGCCTATGTCGGGTGCGGTGCTCAATACCCTCAACACACGCCTTGATTACGCAACGCTGCATTTCATGCTCCAGCATGGCGAAGCGAAGGTGCTGATCATCGATACTGAGTATCTGGGTCTTGCAAATCAATTAAAAGTAGCGATGCCTGCACTAATCATCGTGGGTGTGCAAGATCAGCAGGCAGCCATGCCTACAGTCCCTACAGATTGGCTGGCGTATGAAACCTTGCTGGCTGAAGCTGACCCGAACTATGTCTGGCAGATGCCGTCAGATGAGTGGGATGCGATTGCATTGAACTACACCTCAGGCACCACCGGCGATCCCAAAGGTGTGGTCTATCACCACCGGGGCGCGGCGATCAATGCTATTTCCAATATTCTTGAATGGGATATGCCCAAGCATGCGGTCTACCTGTGGACCTTGCCCATGTTTCATTGCAATGGCTGGTGTTTCCCGTGGACGTTGGCAGCGCGTGCAGGCGTGAATGTCTGTCTGCGCAAGTTCGATGCGCAGCATGTGTTGGCGCTGATTGCGCAAGAGCGCGTCACGCATTATTGTGGCGCGCCGATTGTGCAAAGCGCGCTGGTATCGGCTCCCAAAGAATGGCGCAGCGGAATCACGCATCGCGTTTCGACCATGGTGGCTGCGGCACCACCGTCGGCGGCGATGATTGAGCAAATGGCGGCGATGGGCTTCGATCTCACACATGTCTATGGTCTTACCGAAGTCTATGGTCCGGCCACCGTATGTGCAAAGCAGGAAGACTGGGCGGAACTGGATGCTGGTGGGCAGGCGCAAAAAAATGCGCGTCAGGGTGTGCGTTATCACCTGCAATCTGCGGTGGCAGTGCTTGATCCCGAGACCTTGCAAGCAGTACCGTCAGACGGCGAGACTCTGGGCGAGATTATGTTTCGTGGGAATATTTGCATGAAAGGCTATCTGAAGAACGAGTCCGCGACTAACAAGGCGTTCGAAGGTGGATGGTTTCATACGGGAGACCTCGCGGTGATGTCAGCCGATGGCTATGTGCGAATCAAGGATCGTAGCAAGGACATCATCATTTCAGGTGGTGAAAATATTTCGAGTATTGAAATCGAGGATGCGATCTATCAGCATCCTGCGGTAATGGCAGTCGCCGTGGTTGCAGCCCCGGACCCTAAATGGGGTGAGGTCCCTTGTGCATTCGTTGAATTGCGCGCGGATACAAAGCTCACGGCTGAAGACATTATCTCGCACTGCAAATCTCGACTCGCGGGATTCAAGGTGCCTAAAAAAATCGTGTTCAAAGAATTACCTAAGACATCGACGGGCAAGATTCAAAAGTTCGCATTACGCGAAGAGGCGGGGTCGGTCGAAGCTATCGAGCGCGGTGCCTGAGTTGCTCGTTTCAACGACAAGGGTGATGCTAAGCTTGTCCAGAGTGAGCAAGTAACTCAAACACTGAGAGCTTCTGAACGTAAAAAAACAGAAAGGCACTTACTTTTTTTGTGCTGCCTGCATCTGGATTTTTGCCCAAAGGCCTACGGCTTGTGGCGTGAGGCCATTCCATTTGTCGAGTTCGGGCTTGGAAACGGTGGCAGGTGGTGGGCCCAGTGAAGCGAGTGCCGCTTGAAACTCTTTCTCTGTGGGTTTTTCAGAGAGCTTGCTGAAAAACTCGATGCGCCAGATATTGCATATCGCCGCATCGCGAACCACGGCTGTTTTGTTTTTAGGCCAGCCCTTGCTGATCTCGGTCAATACGGCATCACGACGCTTGCGCAGTTCTGCATTATTGAGCTTTTGCTTGGTGCGCGCTTCGTGCTGCACGGCATAGACCTGCGCATACAAACCTGCGATCTCACCCATCACCTCGCCAAACTGCGGCGAGGGTGTGGTTAGCGTGGAATGCATGAGTGAAATTGCCGAGCAGCGTAGTGCGGAACTTTCTACGCCGGTATCGTCCTTGGCGTCTGCGCCTGCTGCTGTCACTGACGCGAGTGACAGCAGGCTAGTCATCAACAGAAAAACGTATCTCGGCATTTTCGACTCGCTTACTTGTTGACCACGCTCGCCGGTACTCTGAGTGTCAACAAGGCACCCATGATCAGTACAGCAGAGAGCAAATACATGCCGGCGTTAGTCGAGGCTGTCAACTCCTTGAGCCAGCCCACTGCGTAAGGACTGATAAAGCCGGACAGGTTACCCAGCGAATTGATCATGGCAATACCAGCCGCTGCGCCCGTACCTGCAAGGAAAGCGGTGGGTAGACTCCAGAACAAGGGCAGGGTGCAGAGAATGCCCGATGTCGCCAGCGTGAGAGCTGCCATCGCCAGCACGGTATTGTTTGCCCAAGTCACTGAGAGAATCAGACCCAGGGCGCCAAGCAGTGCCGGTATGGTGACGTGCCAGCGACGCTCGCGATGTCGATCGGCACTGCGTCCGACCAGCAGCATCGCGACTGCGGCAAAACCGTAGGGGATGGCGGACATCATGCCCACCTGCAGGGGGTCAGCGATACCCATCGCTTTAATGATAGTGGGCAGCCAGAAGCTCACGCCATAAATACCCATCACAAAACTGAAATAGATCACCGCCAGCAACCAGACGCGAGCACTAGCGAAAACCTTCATCAGCGATTCTTCTTCTTTTTCGGAGTGTTCGGCAGCGATGTTTTTTTCGAGCAGCGCGGCTTCTTCTTGCGTCAGCCATTTTGCGGCCGAGATGCGGTCATCCAGAAAAACAAAGACCACTACACCGAGGATGACAGCAGGTATGCCTTCCAGCAGGAACATCCACTGCCAGCCCGCCCAACCATGCTGACCGTCAAACACCTTCATGATGGCGCCCGACAGAGGACCGCCGATCACGCCTGACAGAGGAATACCCGTCATGAAAAGCGAGGTGATTTGCGCTCGTCGGTGCGATGGATACCAGTAGGTGAGATACAAAATAATGCCGGGGAAGAATCCGGCTTCGGCAATTCCCAACAAAAAGCGCATCACATAAAAGCTGGTTGGTGTGGTGACGAACATCATCGCCGCCGACAAAATGCCCCAAGTGACCATGATCCGGGCTATCCAGGCCCGCGCACCTACCTTGTGAAGAATGATGTTACTCGGTACTTCGAAGAAGAAATAACCAATGAAGAAGATGCCGGCACCGACTGCATAGATCATGTCCGAGAAGCCGAGATCATTGAGCATCTGCAGTTTGGCGAATCCGACGTTAACCCGGTCAAGATAGGCAATGACGTAGCAGATGAGCAGTAGTGGTATCAATCGCCAGCCAACCTTGCGGTAGGTTGCATCCTCGAATGCGCGCGCTTCGTCGCTCATGTCTTCCCCCTGTTATTGTGGTTATTTTCCGCTCTGATGGCGGTGTTGTCCGGGGGAATTGTATCCGATGCGCCAAGCGCACTGAGGAATACTTCCGGGATGCCCGATCTCTGCGGGGCATGAAATATAATCTTGCTGGTCATGATTGCAGTGCTACCCATCGCTGTGTCTCTGTTAACTCCGGTCGTGCCGACCGTTTCCTTGGATCGAATCCCTATGCGAGTCATCAATTTCAGTGCCGGTCCGGCCCTATTGCCCGAGGCGGTGCTGCGCCGCGCTGCCGACGAAATGCTGGATTGGCACGGTAGCGGCATGTCGGTAATGGAGATAAGTCATCGCGGCGCGGAATTTACGGGTATTGCACAAAAGGCAGAAGCAGATTTCCGGCAGTTACTGGGAATACCGGATCACTACAAAGTCTTGTTCCTGCAGGGCGGTGCGATGGCGATGAATGCTGTCATTCCAATGAACCTGCTCGGGAAAAATTCGCGCGCGGCCTACGTGCATACGGGCGAGTGGTCGAAGAAATCCATCGGTGAAGCATATAAATATGGTGAAGTCGAAGTGCTGGCTTCAGCTGAAGACCGGCAGTTTACCTATGTGCCGCCACAATCCGCTTGGAAATCGCATGCAGGTGCTGCCTATGTGCATGTATGTACCAATGAAACCATCGGTGGCGTCGAGTATCACTGGGTACCCGACACAGGTGATGTGCCGCTGGTGGCTGATATGTCGTCAAATATTCTGTCGCGTGAAATCGATGTCTCGAAATACGGCATTATCTATGGCGGCGCACAGAAAAACATCGGACCTGCAGGACTGACATTTGTGATCGTGCGGGAAGACTTGCTTGACAGGGCTTTGCCGATCACACCCTCGGTGTTTCATTGGAAAGCGCAGGCCGAGGCCGACTCCATGGTGAACACGCCGCCAACCTACGGCATTTACATGGCCGGTCTGGTCTTCGAATGGCTGCTTGAGCAGGGTGGGCTCGCCATCATCGAGCAGCGCAATATCGAAAAAGCCAAGCTGCTTTACGACTATCTCGATAGCACCGGTTTCTACATCAGTCCGGTTGCACCTGATGCGCGATCGCGGATGAACATACCTTTCTTTTTGCAAGATGCCGCACTTGATTCAGCTTTCCTTGAAGGTGCGGAACATCATGGCATGCGCCAGCTCAAAGGACATCGCGTCGTCGGTGGCATGCGCGCCTCGCTCTACAACGCCATGCCCATCGAAGGTGTTCGTCAGTTGGTGGATTACATGCGAGAGTTTGAGCGTTCCCGCGCCTGAGCGGGATTTAATCTGCACTTGTGGAATCAAACCGGCCAAGCGCCCGTTTGCGTTATTTGGGGGCGATAGCCTTGTTGACGCTGCCGGAGTGTGATGATGCCGCTTGCCAAGCCCCACAAAAATCACGAAGGTTCCGAGCTGACGCTGAATGAACGGCAGCGTCGTGATCTCATGCACACGATGGCATCCTGTGGCGAAAGGCCTGTGGCCGAGTTGACCGAGATGTCGGACACGGAACGCTGCAAGTGGCTCTTCTGGAATCTCCATGAAAATATGGAACACACCCGGAGTATGGAGCCGACATTGCAAGGGCGCGTCACCAGTCTGCAATTTACGGTACTCGACAGTTCAAGTACGGTCGTTGAAGGCGCCGACACCGAGCTTGCTCTCGAAAAGCGTCTGGACTTGTCTTGTCATTGGCTGCTAGGTCTGACTTATCCCGGTTATCCGGATGAGATAACGCATTCGGTGGGTGATGGCTGGATTAATCTGATTATTGCAGATCAAGCGCCGACGCATCTGATGGTGCACAAGGGGCAACGGGCCTATCTCGATGCAGACCACACGACGTATCCGAATCAGTTATTCCTCGAGGGTTGGATATCCAACCAGATATGGCAGGAGATGCGGCCGCATTTATGGAATGCCAATCCGACCTGCCGTACAGATGTTGTACTGCTTGATAACGCGCTGTTTCCAGTCAGGCAGGGTTTTGATTTTGTGCAGGGGCCGGCCGGTTCGATTGGTGTGATGAATATTGAATTCCGCGCGTTCTCCCATCCCACTGAGCGTCGGTCATTTCGTCGCGGTGAGCCGCGCCACCGACCCTAATGGAGACTCGCCATGCATCGCGCACCTGTACCTTCGCCCGACGATGAGCCTTTCGGTGACGATATACCGCAACCTGTGCCCCAAGAAGAGCCGGTACCCGATCCGAATCCTGAAATCATGTTTGCCTGAGTCAGGCGTCGCTTGCGTGAAGGCTAATGTGCCTTCATTACGCTGAAAGACTATTTTTTGTCTCGTTTTCAGCTTCGATGATGCGTTGTACTCGTCGCAAATACCAGACCAGGGCGGCACCGACGAGTGCGAGACTGAGGCTGTTGCCAAGCCAGAAGCCAGCAGCACCTTGTAAAAACTCCGGTGTATTACCAATGACATTGAATCCCATCAGATAACCACCACTCAGCCCAATACCCCACAGAGCCACGGCATACATGATGGTTGGTATGGCCGCGACTTTATAGGCGCGTAGTACAAATGCAGTGCCGACTTGCAGCGCATCAAAGAGCTGATAAAAAGCGATGAAGAAAAATAGTGGCATCGCGGCGGCTGCAACGCTGGTATCTGGCGTGTAAATTCCAATGATTTCGGCGCGCGCAATCCAGACCACGATCCCCACGAGTACCGCAAGCAATGTGCCGAGTTTGACACCAGCGTTACCTGCGAGTCGCGCTGATTGCAGTCGTCCTGCACCAATTTCCTGCGCAACGATGGTACCGGTGGCGCTTGCGATTGATAGGGGCAGCATGTACAGCACGGTACCGAAATTAGCGGTGATCTGATGCGCTGCCATCGCATGATTGCCCAGGCGCGCAATGAACAAGGCCATGAACGCGAACGCAGTGACTTCGATCAGATACGACAAACCCATGGGCACACCGAGTCGCAGTAAAGCGAATTGCGCCGCCCATACCGGCCTTCCTAGGCCACCGATAAAAATTTTGAATTGCGAATAGAAATCGTCGTGACGCAGCAGCAGCCATCCGGCGAGCAAGGCAATCCAGGCAGCGACTGCGGTTGCCATGGCGCAGCCCGGACTGCCAAAGGCTGGTAGACCCAATCCGCCAAAGATAAACAGCGCATTCAGCGGTATTTTTAGCAGCAGTGCTGAGAGTTGAATCGCCATCACTCTGCGCGGTCGTGAAATCGCTGTGTTCAGTGATGAATACACCCGAAGTCCCAGCGTCGCTGGCAGCGCGAGTGCCAGTATGCGCAGATATTGTTCGACCTTGTCGTTCAGTTCCGCAGATGCTTGTGCAATCGACAGCAAGGGATGGGGGAAACATAAAGCGATGGCCCCCAGACACGAAAGGAACAGCGTCAGCCATACGCCTTGTCGGACTTCAAAGCCAATCGCTTCGAATTTGCGCGCGCCATAGAGTTGTCCGATGGTGGGAGAGAGCGCCTGCATGACGCCCGAGAGTCCGACAAAGATGCTGATGTATACCGACGCACCCAGCCCGAGCGCAGCTAGATCGGTTGCGGAATAGCGCGCGGTCATCATGGTGTCAACCACGCCGTTGGCAATCACGGCGAGCTGTCCGATCAGGGTAGGCCAGGCCAGTGCGGCCACGCGTGAGGTCAGTGAGCCACTACTTTGCGGATGCACCGCATCACTCATGGGCTAGCGCGTTTGAAGAGGCGGAAGGACTCATTGCGGTCCGAGGCGCGACGGCCTTGCCAAATCAGCGTGAATTCGCTTTCAACCACGCTGAGTTGTGCGTGCTGCTTGCGTACACCGGTGTCCTGCACCAGCAGAAATTCGCAGCGCTCGTCGGTTGTTTTTGAAAATTGGACTTCACCCAGATAAGCGAAAGATGCTCGCTGTGCGGGTCCCACACCACGCGCATTTACGCATCGGTAGTTATCCGGCAGATGTTGGTTGATCTGTTGCGCGACATTCGCATAGCTCTGACCATAATTTAGCCAGGGCAGCCACAGTGTCATGAGCAAGAGCCAGCATAGCACCAGCCCGCCTGTGGAAAGCACCACGGCGCGCCACAGCACGGGTGGTCTGCGACCTAGGCGCCATTGCAGCAGTAGCACCCACCCAACGGAACTGGCCAGCGCAATCAGTAGTGCGATGAGATTGAATTCAGGTTTGAATCCGGGTGCGAGTTTGAAGGCATTTTTTGCGAGTTGTGCTGGCCAGCCGGTCTGCTTTGCAATCCACCCGAGCCAGATGAATGCAGCAATCGCTGAGAGCGTCATCACTGAGAACCAGTCAATCGCATTGATGGCGCCGCGTCTCAAGGTGGGCAAGCCAAAAGTGGCGAGAATGGCGAGCGGCGGCAGCAAGGGTAGTAAATCTACATCGCGTGACAGCGGTGCGGCGAGATTAAGCAGCAGCAGCACAGCAATGCCTGCAGCTGGTAAAAGAATATGCAGGCTCACCTGTGTGCGCCATGCATAAACAGCCCAGAGTGCAATAGGCCACGCGGGCCATGCTTGCCAGAGCACTGTTTTGCCAATAAATCGGATATTCGTGAAGGCAGGCCCACCGGGTATGAGAAATTTACCGCTCATCCACTGACCTGCCAGCCCCTGATCTCCAGCTACCAGCAGTGAATGCGCAGCAATCCATGCCAGCGGTATTAGCAGCGTTAGGGGTATGGTGTACAGCACGAGTTGCTGCAGTGCTCGCTGATAACGCAGTGCCGCCAGCAGCAGCATCGCTATAAGCAAACCCAGTGGCACTGTCCAGCCACGGGTCAGCACCAGCAAACCAAGCATGGCTCCCAGCAGCAGCGCGTTTTTGGATCGCGCGCTGTCAAACACACAGGCAGCTGCATAAAACGATGCTGCCACCAGCGCAACATGCAAGGCGGGGGTGGCAGTTTCGTGGCTGCGCAACAAAAGGCCGAGGCAAGCCATATAGATCAGCAGCGCGCCGTCGGCTAGTGTGCGACCGTAATCGAGTGCCGCGGGCTGTCCGCCAAACGCGAGCTTGAGCGGCTGTGCTTCGCCGCGACCGCCCAGCACATAGGCAGCGCGCCAGACAGAAGCCGCGCCAATCGCAAAAAATACGAGGATGGAGAGCCGCGCAGCCAGGGCATCACCAGCCACCCAGCCGAACAGCTTGATCAGTATCGCCCCAATCCAGAATGCCAGCGGACCGTCGTTTGGCATGGGCAGGCCGACGATATTAGGCGACAGCCAGTCGACCATCGTGCCATGCGCCATGGTCCACATGATCCCAAATCCGGCGGCATCATCGGTTTTCCAGGGATCGCGACGAATGATGCCCGGCAGGATGTAGAGCAGGCACAGGCCGATCAGTCCCCAGCGCGGCAGGGTGATGGTGGCTGAGGCGGGAAGTCGAACGGGTCTCATTCGGGCTGGCAGGGTGACATGAATCGTGTAGTGGCTGGCGCGCTTATTCTGCCGCAAAGAAAACAAAAAGGCAGCCAGCGCTGCCTTTTTGCGGTGTCAGATTCGTGATCAGCCTGTTGCTTTGGTCTTGGAGCCGACCGTACCGAACTTCTGGCGGAATTTTTCAACACGACCTGCAGTGTCGACGATCTTGTGCTTGCCAGTGAAGAACGGATGAGATTCCGACGAAACCTCAACCTTCAGCAGCGGATAGTCATGGCCTTCGAAATTGATGGTTTCGCGGGTCTGCACGGTCGAACGGGTGATGAATTTGAAATCGCAGGACAGGTCGTGAACGACGATGTCGCGGTATGCGGGGTGGATGCCTTCTTTCATGATGCTCTCACTGATATTGGGTAGCCAATCGCCACTTCGTCGGTCTGTACTGCTTCGTGACCCGGTTGGCGTTCACTTGCCCGGTTAAAAAGAAACGGGATTATATAGGGAAATCAAGGGCTTGAGCCACAGTTTTGCTCCCAACTGAACACGTTGGGGGCCCGATCTGCGTCGAGGTTATGCTGGTACAGTCAGTCTGAGCTCAAGTCTGGATTCCGGCATCAGCCGGAGTCCAGCGTCTTTGTTTCAATTCGGGCAATTTTCTTACGAACCGCCGCGGCGCATCATGTCAAAGAACTCGACGTTGTTCTTTGTCGCCTTCATCTTGTCGAGAATGAACTCCATCGCCTCGATCTCGTCCATGCCGTAGAGCAGCTTGCGCAAGATCCAGATTTTTTGCAGCACATCGGGTTTGATCAGCAATTCTTCGCGACGTGTGCCGGACTTGTTGAGGTTAATTGCCGGATAAACGCGTTTTTCGGCCAGACGACGCTCGAGGTGCACTTCCATGTTGCCGGTGCCCTTGAATTCTTCATAAATCACATCGTCCATGCGGCTGCCGGTTTCGATCAGCGCAGTCGCGATGATGGTCAGCGAGCCGCCTTCTTCGATATTGCGGGCGGCGCCGAAGAAGCGTTTGGGGCGTTGCAGCGCATTCGCATCCACGCCGCCAGTCAGCACCTTGCCGGAGGCAGGAATCACGGTGTTGTACGCGCGTGCCAGTCGGGTGATGGAATCAAGCAGGATGACGACATCTTTTTTCATTTCCACCAGGCGCTTGGCTTTTTCCAGCACCATCTCGGCGACCTGCACGTGACGCGTTGCCGGTTCGTCGAAGGTGGATGCCACCACCTCGCCGCGCACGGAGCGCTGCATTTCAGTGACTTCTTCGGGGCGCTCGTCAATCAGCAGCACAATCAATGTGATGTCCGGATGATTCGAGGTGATCGCATGCGCCATGTGCTGCAGCATCACGGATTTGCCTGATTTGGGAGACGCTACCAGCAAGCCGCGCTGGCCTTTGCCGATGGGCGCGATCATGTCGATGATGCGACCGGTGATGTTTTCTTCGCCACGCATCTCGCGTTCCAGCAGCAGGGGCTGGTTCGGGTGCAGCGGCGTCAGGTTTTCAACCAGAATC
>JACCDN010737712.1_pt1 | contig 12015 bp, 7 predicted proteins | sample 7441691 | NCBI WGS metagenome assembly JACCDN01 (sample SAMN15323439, study PRJNA562643) | freshwater metagenome | isolation source: river surface water | place: USA:Blue River Watershed | collected 2017-08-16 | reverse complement strand
TATCCAATAAAATAGAAGAGGGCGTTTTAGGTTTTCGTAAAGAAGTTTATAACAATCAGCGCTTTGATGATGTGATGATAGCGATTATTGACTATGATATGCCTGAAAAATCTGGATTTGATGTATGGCAAAATGTGGGATTAAATGATTACCGCCAAAGCCATGAGCACTCATATATACTATTTACCGCAAAAAAATACTCTGATTTTCAAGAAGAATTAGCCAATGAGGCCGTTGGAAAGAACTTTATCAGTAAGTTTGACCCAAATCATCCCAAATACTTAATCGAAGCTGTTAATAAACTCAGTACCGCAATGTTTCAAAGAGTTGGTCATGGTATTGCAAATATGTTGAACCATGATGAATCTGAAAAAACGAGCTTTCTTAATGATGGGAATTTTTTGTCTATCTTGAACCCTTATCTTGATGAACACGAGATATGCGAGGGGTATTTATTTGACAAACAAGGCAGTCTTATGTTTCTAGACAACAAAGCCAATCTAAGTTGGTTATTTGTTCGAAATGAACAAGGTATTCAAAACAGTATTGAGCGTGCCAGAAAATATGGAGCCCCTGATTCAGTGCTTGCATGCTTAAAATCCAAGGGCATGATTTTATCTTTATATGAAAAAGAAGATTTTGAGAGCCGAAAATCTATTGATTGGGATAAGTACTTACTAAAAGCGAATGTTTTTAAAGATGAAGGGAAGAAACTTGAGGTGTTTGAGCATAGGCCATCTGATTATTACTACGCTTTTACAGATATTTTTCCAGAGCATGGAATCGATAAAGATAAAATATTGTCTTACGATGCCTTTCTAAGGCAAAAATAGAAAGGATTAAAAATATTTATCAAGATTGGCTGCGGCTGATTTTGGTAAAACCATCAAATAGTCTGGAATTTTCACACCAGTTGCTTCAAAATCTTGACCGGATATTAAACGCAGCTTGGTAAATCCAAGCTCATGGAGTTTTTTTGCGACATCAACGCCAGTGGTATTAGGGGCGTTATCAAAATTATAATCTAGAAAAACGGGTGTGTTTTTCGAGTAAATACAGTTAGGCGCAACGTTGCTCATTAATTCAAAAGGGGTTCTGTAGACATCAATAATTAGAGGATGTAATAACTGGCATTGTAAATCAGTGACCATGGGGTCATCATCTACCCATATGGCATTAACTGTTTTTAGACTACTTTGTGAGTCACTCATTTCTATCCTTTTTTGCAAAATAGAGCTTAAGTGTCATTTAATTTTTTGTGGTTAAATTGAAAACCCCGTCGACCTTGAGTCAGACTGTTTTTTTCTCACCTCTAGGATAATATTTTTAAAAATTAGAGGTTCTTTTAATAACGCATCTTGAAATAACTCGTCCAGAGTAAAGCATTTTTGAAGGCCGAACTTTTCTGGATTTTCAATAAATTCATGAGTGTCATTGCCCTGAGAGAATCCGTAGAATAATGGCAAGCGGTTCCCGGTTTTTTTCCAAGCGTTAATAAACTCAACCCCATCTCCGCGCTCATGGACCCAGGTGTTTAAGATTACAAAATCATACCTACCGTTCGTAATATTAAGCATTGACTCAGGCAGAGATATCAATTCTAGGTTGACATTTAAATTCTTTGCTATTTTTTTGAGTCTATTAAACAGAAGGCTGTCTTTTGCATAAATCAGACCCTGAAGTTCTTCGCATAACTCATTATTTTCAGGGAGATCTAATTTAGGAATCGTGATGCAAACATCCAAGTACTCTTCATCTTTTATTGTATAGGACACATTTGTTCCGGCATACAAAAGCGATAAATGACAAAGGCCAACCCCTGGAATGATTTGTCCATTTTCAACACTGAAATAGTTTTCAAAGAAGCGATAAGCTTTAGAATTTGTTATGGTTTCTGAATATATTCTGAAATGAATTGTGAAGTTTTTGTTGTACTTATCAGAAAAATAAATCTCGGCATGGTGTGGTAGGGTGCCTTTTTCAGAAAACTCATTCAAGTCACATAAATAAAACCACATTAAGTTACGCAAAGCGCCTTTTATAAAAATCGGCGATATGGAAAATTCAAAATCTTTTTCAGGATTAAATTTAATCAAATCACGCTCATTGTTTTTGAATGGATAGGTATCAAGTAACTCTTGTACCAATTTTTTACAAGAAACAATTTCACTGATTTGGCCTGACTTACACATAGTATCACAAAAGAGATGTATAGCCTCCATGAGATTATATATGGCGATAATGTGCGGCTCTGAATCTAGGATGTTTGGGTTTTGCAAAAGGATGTTTATTTTATTAGAACTTTCTTCTTTTCCCATAGGACCTTCTTGGGGCTTGTTTTCCATTGAGAGTTGATATTTTTTTAAAAGCTCAGGTAGGCATTCTTTTAGAAGACTATTTTGTTTTCTTATTACAGGAAGTTTGTTATTAAGGAAATGGTCAATCTTATTAAATAATTCGCACCAACATGCAGCAGTACCATGGTGCAGGTCGTGATGAATGGGCTCTGACATGATTAATTCCTATAAGAATATTATCATTAAGTATAGTAAATTTTAGAAAAAAATCTTTTTGAGTATTTTTTATACAAGAAATTAATTGTTATTAACTTCTTTCAAAGAAGAGCAAATAAATCAAAAATATTTAGAGATATCGTCTAGATCGGCCTTACTAAGGATAGTCAGATAAGGATAAGTGCTTTTATTAATATTATCTCCAGAGACTAAAAATAATTTAGTAAAACCAAGGTTGTGAAGCTCCAAAGCTACAGCAGTACCTTGTATGCGTGTAGATTCAAAATTATTATCGAGAAGTATAGGGATGTTTTTGGGATAAATACGGATATTATTCATCAAATCTTCCGGGGTTCTGTAGATATCCACTTTTTTCCCATTTGCCATTAAGTCTGGCTCGTGCATACAAGTAAATCCAGCATCATCATCAAGCCAAATGCCATCAACTATTTTTAAGTTGGTTTCTGAGTATTCAACTTTGCTCTCGACTACAATGATTGGAATAAATTGATTGAGCTTTTTAGGAAGAAGTTTTGCGTTTAATTTCAGAAGTGCTTGTTGAATATCAGGTTCGCTACAGTGGCTGGTCACAAGAAAAGCACGTTTAACTTTTGATTCTTCAATGACATTTAAACCATTGCGTGCATCATTTGCTAGCTCAAAATCCGAGAGAAGCATGATATTTTTTTGCTCATCCAAGGGTAGACTTTGGATATAATCCAACGCTTTTTGGCTTTCATAGAAGTTATGAATGCTGATACTTGGGTATTTTTCAATAATAGGTTCAAAGTTAAAGCCCCAATCCCCATGAATAGAAGGGTCGTCATCTACAACGATGATTTTATCCTTAGGCGTAATCTCAATGGTTTGAGCAGCCCAATTGGGTGGTAGAGATTTTTTAAATTTAATCACAAACTGAGTGCCCTTTCCTATCTCAGAAATGATATCAACCTCAGCAAAGTTACGATTGAGGGTTGCATTGACTTGTCCAAGCCCAATACCATGACCATCTTTTTTACCTTCAGTGAATGCGATGTTATTTTTGATTTTATCAACCATTTCTGGTGGCATTCCTTTACCGGTATCTGCAATAGTGATGTAAACGTAAAACTCATCCGAATCAAGTTTTAACATAACATCGCCAGGCTTGCCATCTAAAGCTTGTGCTGCATTGCGCAAAAGGTTGGTGATAGCACGATTAATTTGTGAGCGTTGTCCTTCTATAAAGACCATTTGGCTATTGGGATTAAATTCTTCTAGAAAATTAATCTGTTGATTCTCATAATTAAGTCTTGTTTCAGCAAAGGCATCATGGATTGCAAGAGATGGGTTAAATGCTAAGATAGGTTCATCTTGGTTTTCTTCAGAGTTTAGGTATTTGCTTAGAATACCTTCCATAATAGTCATGGCTTTTTGAGTTGAGTTTTCTAACTGAATTCGTTGAGCCTCTGGAAGACGTTTTTCATTCATTTTCTTTTTGGTAAGGCCTAGTTTTTCTGTGTATTCGAGTAGTAGAGGTAAAAATTCTTTTTGAAACTCTGGAAAATCTGACTCAGCTTTAGAGATGTCTTGTTTAAGTTGCGCAAATAGCTTCTCCCAGCTAACCTCTTCTTTTTTAAGCTCATTTTTTTGGTCAAGCACCTCAAACGCTAGTCCGCTTTCATTTGGTTCAATGTAAATGATATTATTTTCGCGCGTTGGTTCTGATATGAGACGCATGTCATATCCGGAAATGGCAGTGATTTCTTTAAGATTCGTGAAGTATTTGGTCATTTTTTTAATCGCACCCATGGAACCTGCAACATCATGCGCGATTCTATTTACAACGGTTATGAATTTTTCTTGAGTTTCTAATTCTGCCTTGTGCGAGGCGTTTTCTATTGCTAGGCGCTCAGCTTCTTCGCGTTGTTTTTGCTCTTTGATTTGAGCTTCTTGTAATGATTTAAGTGCTGATTCAGCTGTTTCTTTAGCTTTTATAAGTTCTTCTTGCGCATTTTTTAGCTCTGTAATTTCAAGAGAGTTACCTAATATACCAATGACATTTTTTTTGTCATCGAAAAGAGGTGTTTTTTCAACAGTAAAGAATCTTGTTTTTCCATTGGGTAAATCTACACGCTCTTCTATACTTTGAGAGCATTTAAGACTCATGACTTCTTGATCTGTTTTTGTAAATGTACGAGCTTGATTTGGCCATAATTCTTGATCTGTTTTACCGATAATATCGTTTTTAGATGAAAATCCAGCCACTTTAACCATAAAGTCATTACATCCTAAGTAAGTTCCATTCGTATCTTTCCAATAAATACTACCTGGAATGGACGCAATAATAGTTTTTAGAAGAGAATTCTCATGATGAGATGAATTTGTAACATTTATTTTTCCTAGTATTACGTGATATGACTCGGTGTCTTTGGGTTTAAAAGTCTTATTTGACCAAACATGATTTTGAAACTCAATTTTCTCTCTAGATCCTAAAAATTTTTCAAATTGGACTGGTAACTTAAGATGATCACATAAGTATTTGTAACTTTTATGTTGGATTTTTTCTTTATTCTGATTAAACAATTTAAGAGCATTTTTATTAAGCTCTACAATTTTATTGTCAGCAGATACTATGATGATAATATCGGATGAATTTTCGATCATGAAATTTAGAATATCTATTCTACCGTCAAATTTTTCTTCGGCCATTTCTGAAATCAACTCGAAAGAATATACAAAGAGTATAATCTAAGTATAGCCTTTTAACTCGTAATTAGTGATATTCACTTTTATTCAGGGCTGAAAAGCATTGATATAAAATATTTTGATCTATTTTAGGGCAATCAATTTTTAGCTCGTTAATCGCGTTCAGAGTATTAGAACAGTGGGATAGAGATAATTTATTCAAGTTTTTGTCCCAATCGTTTTCGTAGCCAATATATAAAGGGAGAAGATTAAATAAAGCATTTTTCTCATCTATATTTTGAATTTCATTTGTCCATTTTTTGGGGGAAATCATTTTTACTTTATGTCCAAATTGATTGACGTGTCGAATAATATTCTGCCAAGTAAGGAGATTTTTACTTGTAATATTATACACAGTGTTAACAGAGTTATTATACCTACGAGTTTTAACGATAAATTCACTAACAAAATCAACTGGAAGAATGTTAAGCTCGGTTTTCCAGTTGGGCGCTATTTTCATTTGAATACAACTTTTAATCAAAAGAAGTAAATGATTTCCAGTAACAGGAAAATAACCGGTGTTAGCATTACCAAATATCCACCCTGGACGGTATATGTTGATACGAAAATTTCTATTAGAAGCTTCGGATAATAGTTTTTCTGATACCCATTTAGTTTGGCTATATCCATCATTAGGAGGCACTTCATAATCCAAACTTATAAATTCCTCTAATATATGTTTGTCATTTTTTGAAAAATTTCCTACAGCAGATAGTGTTGAAATATAATTAATCTCTTTATTTTTTTTATGTCCAGCTAATTTTATAATTTCGATAGTAGAGCATACATTGGTTGGGCGTAATAAATTGTAATCATATAAATGGTTTACATGAGCGCCATTGTGGTAGATTATATCGACTTCGTTGACTAAAAATTGATAAATTTCATCCTTTAATCCCAGTTGTGGCAATGACAAATCTCCTATAACAGGCACAACTTTTTGATCAATAACAACATTTAATTTGCATTTGCAAATGGCCTCACGAATTTTACTGATAGCTGTTTCATCGCTATCAGCTCTGACTAGACAGTATATTTTGCTTATTTGATTATCTTGTATAAGTTTTTCTAGGATATGACATCCTAGAAAGCCAGTGCATCCTGTTAGGAATATATTCTTGGTTAAGGCAATAGTTTCAGATATATTTGTAGGAAAAATGCTTTGTTCTAGCTGTATATCTCGCAATATTTGAACATCAAACTCTAAAATATTATGAAATTTTTTGGATATAATTTCAGCTATACCAGCTATTGTTGGGTTTTTAAGGAAAATAGAAAAATGTATTTCAAAATCTAATTCGTCTCGTAAAGCCAAAAGTAATTGACTGAGCAAAAGAGAGTTCCCACCTAAATTAAAAAAATTATCATGTGGCGAAATATAGTTCAGTCCAAATATTTTTGACCATATACTCTCTATTCTCTTTTCTAATTCTGTTTTAGGGTGTTTACTATTTGTTCCGGTTATCTCTGGTTCTGGTAATACGGAACGATCTATCTTTCCATTATTAGTCAATGGAAGTGTATCTAAACATACAAAAAAGTTGGGCACCATATAATATGGCAAATATTTTTCCAAATATCTTCTAAGATGATTAAGTTCTATTTGTTTTTTTATAACAACATAAGCAATGAGAATATCTCCTAACTGTTCATGCTTTCTATGTATTACTACAGCTTGTTCAACATTTTTATTATGTAAGATTTGAGTCTCTATTGCTTCAAGTTCTATTCGGAAGCCTCTTATTTTTATTTGATTATCTATTCGTCCTATGTATTCTAAAGTACCATCAGGTAGCCACCTGGCAAGATCTCTTGAACGATAGATTGTTTCTTGTGTAAATGGGTTTGTAATAAAGTATTGTTTTGTTAACTCTGGCTTGTTTAAGTAACCAATGGCAAGATTTCTCCCACCCAAGTAAAGTTCGCCAATAACTCCGATAGGTAACGGTTTATAATTATGATCTAGAATATATGAGTGGGTGTTCCCTATTGGTTTGCCTATACTTATTTGTTTTTTTCTTGATAAAGTGGTCATTGTAGCACAAACAGTAGTTTCTGTTGGGCCATACGCATTGATCAGTCTTACTTTTTCAACCCAGTTATCTACGAGTTCTTCTGAACACGGTTCACCAGCAATAATAATGGTTTTAAGTACTTTTGTTACCATGAATGAAATAGTTTGTAAGATTGAAGGTGGTAATGTAATGCATGTAATTTGATATTTTGTAATTAGTTTAGTTAGTTCATTACCAATAAGTATTTTTTCTTCAGATGGAATATAAATAGAGCACCCAGCGGCTAATGAAGCAAAAATTTCCCATATTGAAGCATCGAAACCTATTGATGAAAACTGAAGTATTTTAGTTTTTGAATTTAGTTTTAATGCTTTGATTTGCTCTACAACTAGGTTAAGGAGCGAGCGATGCTGGATCATGACTCCTTTTGGAGCCCCAGTTGAGCCAGATGTATACATAATATATGCAACATCATTGTAATTGTGTTTAGGATTAATTCTTTTGTTATAAAACTCTAGAGAAGAAATTACTTCAATTTTTGAGAATTTTATATTTTTGGCATACTTATTATTGGTAATAATATGAGATGCATTGGTGTCTTTGATAATTGCTCGCAATCTTTCAACAGGGGTATTAGTTGGAACTGGAATGTAAATAGCATGTATTTTTATCAAGGCTAATAAAGATATTATCCACTCAGTTGAGCGAGGCATGTATATAATAACAGGTGTTTGTTCTTTAATATGCGTATTGTGATATAAATATGATGCAAAATGGTTTACTTTATCTTCCAATACTTGGTAGGTGATTTCTTTTTCTTGATAAGTAATGGCCAAATTCTTTGCGTTTTTGTGGAAGCTTTTTTTTAATAGATCAAAAACACTATTTTTTTCTGATGTTTTATTTTTAGTACAATTCCATTTTTGAAGTACCAAATTTTTCTCTTTATCTGGAAGTATTTCCAACTGCTTGACTGTTAAACCCCCATTTTTAAGCATATTTTTCAAGCAAACAGTATAGTGAATTAAACTGTTTTTTAAAAACCAAAGAAAATGCCTGTTATGAGTATCGATATTTTTATTTACCAATAAAAAAATTTTTTTCTCAAGCAAGGAGATCTTAAAAATAATAAGAGTATTGCTATTTCTATATACACTTTCTGGAGCGTCATCAAATGCAATACTGATCTTTGGAAAGTTTTCTGAGTTGTTTGCGGCTTGGTAACGGTAAAGAATGTCTTTAAGAAATGTTTTTTTATTCCTTATGCGTAATAGTTGTTTACATACATTCGCATATGCATTTTCTATCAAGAGATCATCGGCTATTTGCATAGATAAAGGAAGATCTGTGCTAAATAAATTGTTTTCAATTGAATTGAAAGGAATTATCAATCCGATACCAGTTTTATCGTTATTCCCTAATTTATATAAGTAGATAAATAATGCGGCTATAAAAAAAGAGAAAAATTCATCATCAGTAAAGCAGTCGCTTTTTAAAGTAGCAATCAATTCGGTTGACAGATTAACATTAGCCACTGTTTTGTAGTTTGATTTGCGTGTTAATGAAAAATCTTGTGTTTTCTGATTAAGAAAAGGGAAGTCACATGGATTAAATTGAGCAATTTCATTTACCCAATATTTCTCGTGTTTAGATATTTCGCCACTCAATTTTTCAAATTGATTTAGTTGATGCGTGTTAGGGGACTTTATTCTTGAGCCTATTTGGAGATTGTGGATTCTATATAAATTTCTTAATATGCAATTTTCCCCATCTAGGGTTATTATTTGAGTAATGATAATATTTTTTGTATAAGTTGCTATTTCTATGTGCTCATCAGTTAGATTCAGGATTGTTCCTGGATTCTCTCTTGAGGCATTGTTACTTAATCTCAACTCATTGATGATGTAGTAGTTATTTCTGATATTAAATTTGAGCGTACTTAATGAGTTATCATGTATTCCAAAATGAAATGCCCTGTAGTATTTCTCTATTTCTTCTCCAGAATTATGCCAGTCAACCCATCCATTTCCTTTTGGTTTATCGCATAACCCATAGTATGTTCTTTGAGAAAATGATTGTGATATTGGTGAGATAAGTTCCAAATGCAAATCAGAAATAAGCTCTTTAAAAGCGTTTAATGCATGCTGATAGCATTTTAAATTCAAGCTTAAAGTAGTTTCTTTTTCATCTAAATCAAAGAAAAATTGTTTAAGAATATCCCCTTGGTCTACTTCACCGCTTATTATATGCCAAGATATACCGTGTTGTTTTTCATTATTAATGATTGCCCATGAGGGCGCATTTATCCCTCCGTATTTGGGTAAGGGGCCATGATGATAATTAATTGCAAGTTTCCTGATTTTTTTTAAAAATTTCTCTGGAATTATTTTGCTATTCACTATACTAAACAAGTAATCTATTGTTTCAGCCATGCTTATTTCATCTAGTGACTTATATAACGGAATACTGTTTTTTGACGCCCATAACTCGATATTTTTTGCAGGAGAGATTATTCCTATTATGTTATAATTGTTTATTAATAAGATCTCGGCACATTCCACAATGAAGTGGTCTTCTCCTATGAGGAGGCAACTTGACTGTGACATATGCATTTTTTTATTCATTAGAATGCTACTTAAATTAATTGAATTTGTAATACAATTACTGTTCTAAATATATCGTAGTGGCGCACGAATGATAGATGATAATTGTTAGACAATCAATATTTTTGTTCAAAATTTGCATAACTAGATTCGTCAATTTGAGGTTATACATTTGTGTGCTTTAAAAAAACAACAGGACTAACTGTTTTTTTTTGCTGGTTTTTAACTATAAAAACTGGATATTGTGCTGTTGCGCAAATTTTAAATGATACGTTTTTTCAAAATCCCGCTGAGCTAAGTATGATAAATAAATCTCAAATTACTGCGGGCAATGTTTTTATCAACCCATTTTTTAATTTTTCAGGTACATCTTATGGAGCCAATGGTTCAGTCAATAGTAATGTGAATGATTACTTGCCCTATTTACTAACGGGATATAGATTTTCTGACAAGTTGGTTTTGGGATTCAATGTGTTGCCAAGTATGTATGGTCATTTAGATTGGCCATTAGGCTCTTTTGTTTCTCAAGCATCTACACTAACAAAATTGCTTTATTATCGATTCGGATTTCAATCAAGTTATCAGATAACAGAAGATCTTTCATTTGGTATTGGTTTTAACATAGAAGACAATGGACAGTATCAATTAAATTTTGTGGTTCCAGGTGAAGGAAACCAGATCAATAGTATTACTGGATTAAATTATACAGGCGATTTTGGTTTATATTACAAAATAGACGCTAAAAACTACCTGACTGTTGCAGGGTATACTCAAGTCGATACTTATGGTCATGGAAGCAGTTCAGCAAATGGTATTGTTAACAACAATCTGTCACTAAACATTACAGAAGCGCCTGTAATTTATGTAGGGCTTGAACATTTTGCAAATGACTCTTGGTTTATAGAAAGTAAAATTTATTGGTCAGGCTGGCATATTCAAAAAAATATTAACTTTACCAATACCAGCACAGGGACGTATGTTGTGCCAACCAATTGGAAAGATGTGTGGTCATTTCAAGCTACTACAAGATATGCAATTAAAGAGAAATTGGCTTTGCTTGGCTCAATTATTTATGAAACCAATCCTGTTCCATTAGCAACGAATGCAATTGGATATCCTTTAGCAGCATCTGGATCATTATCTGGTGGGGTAGATGTTGCTTTAAGAAAAGATTTATCGGTGCAAGCTATATACAGTTATGGCGCATTCCTTCCAAATTCACCGATTAATAATGCAAATAGTGTTGGAACCATCAATGCGCATTTTCAGGCAGGGGTTCTTCAGTTTATTTATAAAACGTGAAGCTTGTAGAGTTATTATTTTAGGTGCGGCACAAGATATGGCAAAAAACACACAAGAAAGCAGGGATTTTACAGTTTAAGACGGGTAGTGCAACTGATTATTTAAATAACTCTGAATGAGAACCGGTTCTAGTTAACTCTAATAGCTCTACTGAATTATTTTTTGTTACGCGATAAACGAGCAGCCAATCAGGGGTTATGTGGCACTCTCTGAAGCCGTTATACTCCCCAATCAAAGCGTGATCACGGTTTTTTAAAGGCAGTGGTTCGTGATGCTGTAATTTTTCAATGACTACATCGAGCAACTCGCGATTCTTCCCTTGTTTGTTGATCTTTTTTAGGTCTTTTTTAAATTTAGTGCTCGGGGCAAGTTTTAACTTATTAGTCATTATCAATTTCATCCCACAAATCTTTCATAGACTCATAGGATTTTACTTTACCGGAATCAAGCTCTTTCATTGCTTCGATAGTTTCTTCACTAGGTAATTTAAGCTCAAATGGAATTCCTCTAACATGGACTATTTGTGCGTAAAATGCATTAATAGCTTGTGACGTGTTCAAACCCAACTGATGTAATATTTTTTCGGCATCGTGTTTCAAAGTTGCGTCAATTCTTGCATGAATGGATGCTGCTCTACTCATAATATATACCTAAAAATAATAGTGAGTTAATTGTAGCACAATAGCAACACAAGTTCAATTTTATAAAATTTGAATGTATGACATAAATTTTAAGAAGTTTTGTAAGACTCTAATAAATATCCGCGCTTAGTCCTGTTTTTCATGGCAACCTGAAATTGACTATATGCATCCCCAAAGGATGGAAACGCAATTGTTCTAACTCTGCCGAGTTTAG
>JACCDN010072679.1_pt1 | contig 12023 bp, 11 predicted proteins | sample 7441691 | NCBI WGS metagenome assembly JACCDN01 (sample SAMN15323439, study PRJNA562643) | freshwater metagenome | isolation source: river surface water | place: USA:Blue River Watershed | collected 2017-08-16 | reverse complement strand
GATCGTCAAATCAAACGACAAGAAACGCGCACGGTTGAACTGCATGAAGCACTTCCTATCGACCCTTGATTATCCGAACAAGGATCATGCGGTGATCGGCCAACCCGACCCCCTGATCGTCGGCCGCGCCAGTCAGGTGTTGCAGGGCAACGGCCATATTCTGGATGCGGCTCTGCATCCAGCGGTGCGGTTGGGCTGAACCAGCCTTGGGCGGGGGTTGTGACAGACGCCCCCCGCCTTTACACCTGTTGCCATGAGCCACCTGTCCCCCCTTGCCCATGCCCGTGCCATTCTGGTTCTGGGTCTTCCGCTGATCGGCAGTCATCTGGCGCAAATGGCGCTGCATGTGACCGATACCGTTCTCTTGGGCTGGTATGGGGTCAATGAGTTGGCGGCCGTGGTCCTCGCGACCTCGGCGTTTTTTGTGATCTTCATTCTGGGGTCAGGCTTTGCCCAAGCGGTGATGCCCTTGGTCGCAAGCGCCCTTGGGGCGGGGGATGAAACCCGGGTGCGGCGCGATGCCCGCATGGGGCTGTGGCTGTCCATCGGGTTCGGGGGGGTGAGCTATCCCTTGTTTTGGTGGTCAAAACCGCTGCTGCTGGCGCTGGGACAAAAGCCCGAGGTGGCAAGCCTGGCGCAAGATTTCCTGCGGATCGGCGGGCTTGGCATGGTGCCGGCGCTTTTGGTGATGGTGCTGAAAAGCTATCTCGCTGCGCTGGAGAAAACCCAGGTGGTCTTGTGGACCACGGTTCTGGCGGTGCTGGTCAATGGTGTCTTGGCCTATGGGCTGATCTTTGGCCATTGGGGCTGGCCTGAACTTGGCGTGCAGGGGGCGGCGCTCGCCTCGGTCACGGTGCAGGGCCTGAGCTTTGTCGTCTTGGCGCTTTACGCCCATCACCAGCCCGACTTGCAGCGGTTTCACCTGTTCCAACGCTTTTGGCGGGCCGATGCGGGGGCGCTGAAATCGGTGTTTCGACTGGGCTGGCCGATCGGCCTGACCGGGTTGGCCGAAAGTGCACTCTTCACCGCGACGGCGCTGATGATGGGCTGGGTCGGCACAGTAGAGCTTGCGGCCCATGGCATCACGATGGAGGCGGTGGCGCTGACCTTTATGGTGCATCTGGGTCTGTCCAATGCGGCCACGGTGCGGGCAGGCAAGGCATCGGGTGCGGGCGACACCGCCGCCTTGCGTGAGGGCGCCAAGGTGGCGATTGCGATGTCGGTGGTCTTTGGTCTGGCGATGATCGCGCTGTTTCTGACGCTTGGCACGCCGATCATCAGCCTGTTTCTCGACAGCTCGAAACCCGGCGCGGCCGAAATCCTGACCTTTGGCGTCAAACTCTTGGCGGTCGCCGCGCTGTTTCAGATGGCCGACGCGATGCAGGTCATGGCGCTTGGCCTGTTGCGCGGCATCCATGACACCAAGGTTCCGATGATCGCCGCCACCGTCAGCTATTGGCTGATCGGCATTCCGGCGGGCTATCTTTTGGGCTTCCCCTTTGGCATGGGCGGCATTGGCCTGTGGCTTGGGCTGGTGATCGGGCTCGCCTTTGCCGCCACGCTGATGATGGGGCGGTTCTGGCGGCGGGTCGGCATTCAGCGGAACGCGCCCGGCAGTTGAGGCAGAAGCCGCGCCCCAAAGCGCGCCTCACCTGCGCTGCTCCAATGATCGCCATCAGACCAGTAAAGCGCGTCGCAGGTCATGAAGTCCTGTGCGAGATCAAAGCCATAGGCGGACATTGGCAAATGCGCGACACCGGCCCGAACCGCCGCGTCACCCACCGCCAGATCCAACCGGTCAAAGGCAGCAACCTGCCCCGCCCGCAGCGCGGGCACCGTGGCGCACCCGCTGCGCAAAACCCGGCTGGCTGCGATATGCGGCTCGATCCGCGGGCTGACCCACAAGACGGGGACGCCCGCGCTGTGGAGCGCCTTTAGATAGGCTTCGATCTGACCCAGGGCCTTGGTGTTCACCCCAAAGGCAGGCATCGGCTTGTGCAAGGATGCTCGCGTAAACAATTGACGCGACCCTTCGCGGCCATCCGGGCCAAGCAACAGATAGGCGCCAGATTGCACGAACAAGATCTGCCCAAAAAGCTGCGGCTCAGCCTGCACAAGGGTCAGAAAATCAGCAAAGGGACAGGCCGCATCGTCATCGGCCGGACGGCAGCCGCCGTTTGCCACCCCCAGAAGAAAGCGCGCATGGCCAGCCTGTTTCATTGCATTGAACATATCCACGCCGTGACTGTCGCCCAGAACAACGGCCCCAGGGCCATGCTGGGCCGCGCAGCTGCGGATGCGGGTCTTTTCCGGTTCGGTCAGACTTGTCAGGTTGAACCGGCAAGGCCCATCACTGGCCGGCAGCGCCGTATCCCGCTGCGCGGTCAGGATCAGATCCAGCACCGTAGCCTGATCGGGATGGGCCAACCGCCACAGCCGGTCATTCCCCTTGCTGGCAAGCTCCACGGCCCCCACGATCAGCATTGCCCCACAGGCCAAGGCCGCACCGGAAAACAATGCGTGCGGGGTGGGCAGCCAGCGTCCGGTCGGGCGGCGGAAGGGTTGTTCGACCCACCGCCAACTGAGCCACCCCAAGAGATAACTTAACCCGACCATGCCCCAAACTGCCCAGTCCGGCGGCGCTTCAAAGGCGGACACCCGCAGCAGCGCAAACAAAGGCTGATGCCAAAGATAGGCGGAATAGGAAATCAACCCAACACCCACCACCGGGCGCAGAGACAAAAACCGCCCCACCATCGTGCCCTGCCCCGCAAACAAAAGCACCAGAACCGAACCGATCACAGGGATCACGGTATGCACCGAAGGATAGGCCGTGCGCTCGCTGTGCAAAACCATGGACGCGAGGATCAGCCCCAATCCGAGCAACGCCACCGGCCCATGCGCCCCCAAGGGGCGGCGATGCACGGCCCAAGCCGCCAGCGATCCGGCCAGAAGCTCCCAAAAGCGCGACAGTGAGAAGAAGAAGTTCATCTCCGGCTTTACCAGCGCTCCCCATTGCGCCAGCGCCAGACTGGCCCCCGCCATCGCCCAAAGCCCCAGCGTCACCGCCCGCGGGCCACGGCGCAACAGCCCGGACAGGATCACGGGGAACAACAGATAATACTGTTCCTCGATCGAAAGGCTCCAAGTGTGCAACAGCGGCGCTTCTTCAAGTGCGGGCGAGAAATAGCCGCTGTTGGCGCCAAAGAGAAAGTTTGACAGGAACAGCAGCACCGCAACCAGCGACTTGGAATAGGCCTGCAACTGGGGCGGGATCATCAGCACGGCAGCCGCAAGCGAGGTGACCGTCAGCATCACCAAAAGCGCAGGCAGGATCCGGCGCACGCGGCGTTCGTAGAACCGCCAGACCGTATGGCGGCCCGCGCCAAGATCTTTCAGCAAAATCGAGGTGACCAGAAACCCCGAGATCACGAAGAACACATCGACCCCGGCAAACCCACCAGAAAGCGGGACCAGACCGCTGTGAAACAAAATGACAGACGTAACCGCGATGGCGCGCAAGCCGTCAATTTCGGGGCGGTAGGTCAGGCTCATTCGCCCTCGGCTTCGGCCGTTAGCAGCCTTTCGGCTTTTTTGCGGACCAGAACGGTGCGCAAGTCATGCATGGCCATCAGAAGGCTGTCAGTGACCTGCTCCAGCGCGTCGTCAGTGGCTTTGGACTGCGCCCATTGCGTCGTCAGGTTCAGGTGATCCACAGCGCGCAGGATGTCGTCAACATCGCGGGCGGCCAGCACAGCGCGGCGGTCTGCGACCCAAGCGGCAATCAGCGCGTCTTCTTCCGCGCTCAGCGCCTCATCGCCATGCGGCTTCACCTTGCCGTTGTTGATATTGACGGTGGCGATCTCTTCCATATCGATACGGCGCTGGCGGTTTTCGGTATCGATCCGAAACACCACCGCGCCGTTGTCGCGCACCCGAAAGTAATATTCCGGCAAATCGGCCGACATGGCGCCCCTTACTTCAAACCCGCACAGAAGGTCTGGATGCGTTTGCACGCCTCCTCCAGCACGCTGTCGGCCGTAGCGTAGCTGACGCGGAAGTTTGGCGAAAGCCCGAAGGCCGCGCCAAACACGACGGCAACCCCGGTTTCTTCCAGCAGCGCGCTGGCAAAAGCCTCGTCATTTGCGATCATCACACCACCCGCAGTGGTCTTGCCAATGCAGCCGGAAATATCGGGATAGACGTAGAAAGCGCCTTCAGGCTTGGGGCATTTGACGCCCTTGGCGTCATTCAGCATGGAAACCACCAGATCACGCCGCCGCTGGAACAGTTTGCGGTTCGGCGCAAGAAAATCTTGCGGGCCGGTCAGCGCCTCAAGCGCGGCATATTGCGATACCGAACAGGGGTTCGAGGTGGATTGCGACTGGATCGTGCCCATCGCCTTGATAAGATGCACCGGACCGCCCGCATAGCCGATGCGCCAGCCGGTCATCGCATAGCTTTTCGACACGCCGTTGCAGGTCAGCGTGCGGTCATAAAGCGCGGGTTCTACCTGCGCGGGCGTGGTGAATTCAAAATCGTCAAAGACCAGATGTTCATACATGTCATCCGACATGATCCAGACATGCGGGTGCTTGACCAGCACATCACACAGCGCCTTGAGTTCTGCGCGCGTATAGCCCGCCCCGGTCGGGTTCGAGGGCGAGTTGAAAATGAACCATTTGGTTTTCGGCGTGATCGCGGCTTCCAACTGCGCGGGCGACAGCTTGAAATCGTTTTCGATGCCACATTCCACCGCAACCGGGGTGCCACCGGCCAAAAGGACCATATCGGGATAAGACACCCAGTACGGTGCGGGAATGATGACCTCATCGCCGGGGTTACAGGTGGCCATCAGCGCATTGTACAAAATCTGCTTGCCACCGGTGCCGACAGTGATCTGGTTCGGCGCATATTTCAGGCCATTTTCCCGCTCGAACTTGGCGCAGATCGCCTTTTTCAGCTCGGGGATGCCATCAACGGCGGTATAGCGGGTCTTGCCTTCGTCAATCGCCCGCTTGGCCGCCGAGCGGATGTTTTCCGGGGTGTCGAAGTCAGGCTCGCCTGCGCCAAGACCAATCACATCACGGCCCGCCGCCTTCAACTCTTGCGCCTTGGTGGTCACCGCGATGGTGGGCGAGGGTTTGACACGGGAAAGCGTATCGGACAGGAAGGCCATGAAGGGGCTCCGCAACTTATGGGTTCGCGAAGTTCATAGGCGCGAGGCGCGCATGGTGCAAGCGGGGATGGGCATGGAGACGGCAGAGGCACGGCTGAAACGCATGGGCATGCGGTCTTGGCGACGCGGCACCAAAGAGATGGATCTGGTGCTTGGCCCCTATGCCGACGCGCATCTGGCAGGCATGGATGAAGAAAAGCTGGCGCTTTACGATCTGCTGCTTGCTGAAAACGATCAGGATCTGCTGCCTTGGGTCTTGGGCCAAACCGCCGCCCCGGCCGACTATACCACACTGATCGCCGAAATTGGCACGTTCGCAAGGGCGCGACTGGGGCGATAGCCCGCATCGCGTCGGCCGATCGACAAAGACGCGAAATGGGGTAAGCTGACCTTATTGGCTTATTCATTTCTTTCGGGGTGCCCCATGCGCGTTTTTGCTCTGGCTTTGGCCCTTATGATGTCCCAACCCGCCTTTGCCGATGACATCTGCGACCCGGACAAGGGAACCGCGATGCGTGTCATCGGTGTGGCCTCAAATGACACCTTGAACCTGCGGGCCGGACCGACGGCGGCGGACAAGCTGGTGGCCCGGCTCGCGCCGGGGCAGGTTGCAACCTCCACCGGCTGGGCGGCGCAGGCCAAGGGGCAATGCCATACCACCTGTTCGGGGGCCGAGGGCGGGCTGAACGACACGGGCCGCTCCATCGCCTATGGCTGCAAGGCCAAGGGCAAGATCTGGTATCAGGTTCGCACCGCCAAGGGCGTCGTCGGCTGGGCTTCGGGCAAGTATCTGGAGGTCGGGCCCCATGTAGCCGTACCGCCGATCGCCGAACGGCCTGTCATCGAACGGACCTATCGCTTTGCCTGCGGAGACATGGGCCGGATGACCGTCGTGATCTACCGCGGCCGCGAAACGGCGGATGTGACCGTGGGCGGTGTCGCGCATCTGGTGCTGCGCAAGCCCCATGCGTTGTTGCCGCTGTCCTATGCTGCCGGCGATGGCGCAAGGCTGCGCGGCACCGCCGATCTGGTGGAATGGCGGTGGCCGGATGGTCGCAAGGTCACCTGTTTTGCCAACTGATCAGGGTCAGTCGTGCTGTGGCGCCTTTCCTGACACCGCGCGATAGGGCCGCGTGGTGTCGCGCAGGCTGATCTCCAGCGCCTCGACCGCCAGTTCAATCGCCCCATCCCCGGCAAGGGTCAGCGTGATGGTTCCCGGCCCCTCGGCCGGACCATCATAGCACAGGTCGAGCAAGGACAGGATGGTATCCCCCTGCCCCCGGTCGATGCCTTGGGTCCGCACCGCGGTCACATTTTCAACGGTCAAAAGCGCCTGCACCCGTTCATAAGGGCGCTTTTCTCGGTCTGCGGCGTCGCGGTCTTCCCAGCGAAAGCGGTTCAGCAGCACGGCAAAGCGGCGGCGCGGACGGGCATAGGTCATTTCCGTGATCGGAATGACCGCGTCCTGCACCAAGGCCGCCATCACCGGCAGATCGTCCGGCCCCAGCGCCTGAAGACGCAAGGGGGCCTCGTCACCATCTTCGAACCGGGCGTCGGTCATCCGGCGATCCGTTCGATCTGCGCCCCACAGGCGCGCAGTTTTTCCTCAACCCGCTCATAGCCGCGATCAAGGTGATAGACACGGCTGACCACCGTCTCGCCCTCGGCGGCAAGGGCCGCAAGGATCAGGCTGACCGAGGCGCGCAGATCTGTCGCCATGACCCGCGCCCCTTTCAGCTTTTCCACCCCGGTCACGGTGGCAGTGCCGCCATGCACGTCGATCTTCGCCCCCATGCGCAAAAGTTCGGGCGCATGCATGAAACGATTCTCGAAAATCTTTTCTTCCAGAACCGAGGTGCCATTGGCGGTGCAAAGCATCGCCATCATCTGGGCCTGCAAGTCGGTCGGGAAACCGGGGAAGGGTTCGGTCACCACATCCACGGCCCGCACCCGCTCGCCCCGGCGCTTGACCTTCAGGCCGCGCGCGGTTTCCGTCACCTCAACCCCGGCTGCATCCAGCTTTTCGGCAAAGGCGCCGACCAGATCCAGCCGACCGCCCAGACATTCCACCTCGCCGCCCGCAATGGCCGGCACCAGCATATAGGTGCCAAGCTCGATCCGGTCAGTCACCACCGGGTGGGTCGCGCCGTGCAGCCGGTCCACCCCCTGCACGGTGATCGTGCTGGTGCCCTCGCCCTCAATCTCGGCGCCCATCTTGCGCAGGCATTGCGCCAGATCGACGATCTCCGGCTCGCGCGCGGCGTTCTTGATAACCGTGGTGCCTTTGGCCAAGGTGGCGGCCAGAAGCGCGTTCTCGGTGGCACCGACCGAGACAAACGGGAATTCGATCACCGCCCCCTTCAGCCGCCCTCCGGGCGCGCGTGCATGCACATAGCCATCGCGCAGATCAAGCTCTGCCCCCATCGCCTCGAACACCTTCAGGTGCAAATCGACAGGGCGCGCGCCAATGGCACACCCGCCGGGCAGCGAGACGATGGCATGCCCATCGCGTGCCAGCATCGGCCCCAGCACCAGAATCGAGGCCCGCATCTTGCGCACGATGTCATAGTCGGCGGTATGGTTGGTGATCTGGTGGCTCGACATCGCCAGCACCTGACCGTCCTGCAAACTCGCCACCTCGGCGCCAAGACTGCCCAGAAGCTGGGTCATGGTGCGAATATCCGACAGGCGCGGTGCATTGGTCAGCGTCAGCGGCTCATCACTGAGCAGGGTCGCAGGCATCAGCGTCAGGCAGGCGTTCTTCGCCCCTGCAATCGGAATCACCCCATTCAGCGCGCCATTGCCTTTGACCAGAATCGAATCCATTGGCTACTCGTCCTCTTTATCGTTGTCCGCGCCCGTAACCGCCCGCGCCTTGGCCTGCGCCTTGCGCCGGGCCATGTTCGCCTTGAGGGCCGATTTCAGCCGATCATCCCGGCTGTCCCGGCCTTTCGGCTTTGGTTTTCCTGCTGTGGAAGGGGTCGCATTGTCTTGCATGGCCCCTTCCATAACGCAGGGCGCAAAAACCGTCCAGAAGGGATGCGAAAAGCCTCTTGCGCCCCCCGGAATTTGCGTCTAATCACCCGCCACGCCCGGCAGGAACACCAGCCGACGCGCCCCGGCGCTGCAGTAGCTCAGTGGTAGAGCACTCCCTTGGTAAGGGAGAGGTCGAGAGTTCAATCCTCTCTTGCAGCACCATTTCCCCCCATACAAATAAGACATTCCCACATCATCGCGCATGCATTTTCACTTGCGCTGCCAAGCATGATCGCTGGCATCAATGAATGGTCTGCGGGGCCAATGCGTTTGCGATGCTGGCCTCACCTTGCCCGTGGACCGCGGCCGAGTAATTCGCAATCGTGTCGCGCCGCGCGGTTTGCAAAAGCTGGTTGGTGATCTGGCTCGGTGTCGCCGTGGTGAATTTGCTGCCAAGTATTGCGGCATAGCCGCTGACAATCGGGGCGGCAAAGGAGGTGCCGTAAAGCCCGGTTATCCCGCCTTCAACCCCGACAACCAGAAAATGCGATTGGACTGCGGTATTGTTCCCAGCAACCGAGGAATACGAGGCAATCGGGGCCGGGTTCGCAACCGATCCGTTTCGATCCAAGGCTCCGACAAAAATTGCAGAAGGGGCACCAACAAGGGCAAGGCCGAGATGATCTACGGTATTATTAGAATCAACCGCCCCAACTGCCGCGCCATAATCATTTCCCGCAGACTTCACGACAACCGCGCTGCCATTCTGGGCATATTGAATGATGGAATTCGTCTGCCCGTCCCATTGAAGGGTCGCTCCCTGAGCAGCCTTCATCCCAAAGCTGAGGTTCAAGACATTCAACCCCGGATCCAGCGCAACCGGCGTGCTTAAGGAGTAGTCGATCCCGTCCACATCACTTTGTGGGGCGATGAAGGTGACTTCTTGTTTCGTCCAATCTCCATGGGTCAAAGAGTGCAACCCATTGCCGAGATCGCCGGTCAGAAACGTGTCCTGATAGGTATCAATGACTTTGATGCTGACGCCTTGGCCCCAAAACCCCTGCGCCCAAGCCGACTGAATTTCATTGTGCATCCACGAGAAGTACGTCCCGGTCTGCGTCGACGAACCGCCCCCAAGGCCATTATTGCCGTCACCGCCCCCCTTACAGGCCAGAAGAAGGGCCGTCATCGCCACAAGGCCAGCAGTTCTGAGCGCCGACACGATCTGCCTCATCTTCGTCATTCCCATCTGATCGCACTCCTGACCACAGATCATCAAAACCTTTTTTCCAGGCGCAGCGTCAAGCGGCTTTCATACCAGCCCGGTTCTTCAAGCAGATAGTCCAGCGTGTCTTGCGTCGGCAAAAGACCCGCCGCAAGCCGACAGTTCACCTGCTGAATCCCGGCGATGGGGCCATAATCGGCTGTGCAACTGCGTTCCAAGAAATCGCCTGCCAGAATGACGCTGGCGCCAAAGGACAGGAACGTTCCACTTGTTATTTCGCGCTGCAAAAGCATCCCAAGCTGAAGCGCAGGCTGAATGCTGTATTTTTCGCCGCGTTCCTGGGTGCTGGCGCCCCAAACAACGGCCAAATCCGGGTTGATTTCTGTCATGAACAGAAATGAGACTGCGGGCCGCCGCACAGAATACCAATCCTGAAAATCCTGATAGCGGCCATCGGACAGCTCATAGCCTCCGATTTGAAGGCGCTTGGGCAAATGCGCCTTCGGGGATCCGAGCCGAACATCCAACAGATGTGTCCCACCCAGCTGCTCTGCATGGGACAGATCGCCAATCACGCAACACGCCACCGCGGCGAGGAATGATTTCAACCGCATCATCATGGTTGAAACCCATGGATCAAGTGCCCGATCCGCACAAGAATCTCAGGCGATCATAGCGGAGCGCAGAAGGCACCCTGAAGGTGCCTTCCCGCGTCTCTTAGCCTTCGATCTTGGTCAGATCGGCCACGCCCGAGCAAATGGCGCGGATGCGGTGCAACAGGTTCAACCGGTTGCGGCGCACGATCTGGTTGTCGGCGTTGACCTGAACGGCCGTGAAGAACGCGTCGATCGGGGCGCGAAGCTGGGCCATGGCTTGCATCGCCGCCGGAAAATCTTCGGCCGCCATGGCGGGGGTGATCGCCGCCTCTGCCTGATCGAGCGCGGTAAAGAGCGCGCGTTCTTCGTCAGTTTCCGCGAACTTCACATCCGCACCAAAGGAGTATTCCACCCCGTCCTTGGCCTCGGCTTGGCTAAGAATCGTGTTCGCCCGCTTGTAGCCTTGCAAGAGGTTGGGGCCGTCTTCGGTTTTGAGGAAGGCCGCCAGCGCCTCGGCGCGTTTGACGAGCAGCGTCAGGTCGTCATTTCCGGGCATGGCAAGGCAGGCGTCGATGACGTCATGGCGGATGCCTTGGTCTTTCAGGAAGACTTTCAGGCGGTCGTGGAAGAAGGAAATGAGATCCTTCGCGGGTATGACGTTGTCACCGGCGGAGTTGAGGGAAAGTCCATGTTGGAGCAGCGTGAAAATGGAACCTTTGACCCCATTCCCCAGCACCAACCGAATAACCCCCAACGCCGCGCGGCGCAGCGCGAAGGGGTCTTTCGACCCGGTAGGCTTTTCGTCGATCGCCCAGAAGCCGGTCAGCGTGTCGATCTTGTCGGCCAGCGCCACGGCGACCGAGACAGGATCGGTTGGCACCGTGTCGGTCGGGCCAAGCGGCGAGTAGTGGTCGCGGGCCGCCAGCGCAACAGCGTCGGGCAGGCCTGCGGCACGGGCATAGTATAGGCCCATCAGGCCTTGCAGTTCGGGGAATTCCCCCACCATGGCAGAGCGCAGGTCGGCCTTGGCAAGGTTGGCGGCCTGTTCTGCCAGATCAGCATCCGCGCCAACCAAGGGCGCGATCTCGCGGGCCAGAGCCGCGATACGGGCGATGCGGTCGGCCTGAGAGCCAAGTTTGTTGTGGAACGTGACAGACTTAAGGCCGTCCAGCCACTCGCCCATGCCAGCCTTAGCCACCCGCAAATCGTTTTCATAGAAGAACCGGGCGTCCGACAGACGGGCCGTCAGAACCTTTTGGTTGCCCTTGAGGATCGTGGCGCCATGGTCGGCGGGCTGGGTATTGGCGACGGTGACAAAACCTTCGATCCGCCCGGTCTTCGGGTTTCTCACCGAAAAGAACTTTTGATGTTCTTTCATCGAGGTTTGCAGAACCTCGGGCGGCAGATGCAGGAAGTCATCGGCAATGCGGCCCAACAGCGGCACCGGCCATTCGACAAGGCCGGCAACCTCGGCCAGAAGTCCTTTGTCTTCAACCACTTCCATACCCGCGGCAAAGGCAAGGTTCTGCGCGCCTTGCCAGATCGCAGCCTCACGTTCAGCGGTATCAAGCACGACATGGGCGCGTTTCAGCTTGGCGGCATAGTCGTCAAACCCGGTCACGGCAAAGCGGCCGGGGGACAGGAAGCGGTGACCCTCGGTCGTGTTGCCCGAGGTGATCCCTTCGACCGACAACGGAACGACGCTGCTGCCCGTCTCATCGCCCAAAAGGCACAGGATAGAGTGCAAGGGCCGCACCCATTTCAGCGTGCCTGCGCCCCAGCGCATGGATTTCGGCCAAGGGAAATTGCGGATGGCCGCTTCCAGCACTTCGGCGATGATCGCGGGCGCGGCGCGGCCGGGCTTTTCGATCACGGCATAAAGGGTCTCGCCCTTTTTATCGGCGCGGCGTTCCAATTGGTCCAGCGTCAGACCGGTGGAGCGCAGGAAGCCTTCGATGGCAGCTTGCGGCGCCGTGGCGGTGGGCCCTATGTGCTCTTCGCGGACGGGTTTCGATTCCGCCGTCAGCCCTTCGATCGTCAGCGTCAG
>JACCDN010495341.1_pt1 | contig 12025 bp, 8 predicted proteins | sample 7441691 | NCBI WGS metagenome assembly JACCDN01 (sample SAMN15323439, study PRJNA562643) | freshwater metagenome | isolation source: river surface water | place: USA:Blue River Watershed | collected 2017-08-16 | reverse complement strand
TGCATGGGGTAGCCCTGCTCCATTAGTGAGCGACTGGCCAGGAACTGCAAGAGGTGTTTGTAGTGGTATTCAGCATCTCGCCCAATACGTATTGGGCGACTCAATAAACCCTCTGTGACGTAGTAGCGAATGAGTCTTTCGCTGATTTTGGAGTTGTCTCCGGGCAGCGAGAGCTTTTGAGCGCAATCAAGCGCGACATCCGCTAATTGGGTGGCGTTACCGCTAAATCGTTGATAGTTTTGAATAAAAAATCCCATTTATGTTCCCAGTGACCCATTGAGGTGTTAATTAATACAGCTATTACTGTCAATATTACAGTAATAGCTGTATTCGTCAAGGGGTTGGCGAAAAAGTTTTAGATGGGATGATTTTGAGGGGTGGGTGGCTCAGGGGGTGAGCTAATTATTTAATAAGATTAAAAAAAATTTATTGAGGGGGTCTTTAAAGATAAATCGCCTCCCTAGTTACTCAAGGGATGTTAACTATGAACCTAGGCACATTAGAGATAAACTTTTACATGTCTACCTGGAGGTACTCTCCAGAACTTAAGCTAAACTGGATACCTAATCCAGGTGAATAATCAGATGAAACAAACAAACCTATTGCTACAAAAAGATAAGCCTCTATTCTCAGGGCACGAAACTTTCCCTTTAAGGCAGTTATGGCTTAAAAAAGCATACACACAAGTTAAAGAAAGTCTTAGTTTTGGAGCAAAGAATGCTCGAGGCCTTTTTTCAAATGAAGATGCGATAGTCAAATTTGGCGTTGGCAAAAATATGGCCTCCTCAATCAGACATTGGGCGCTAGCTTGCGAAATCATTAAAGAAAGTGACGAATTAGGCTATGAAACAACAGCGCTAGGAGATAGGATTTTTGGGGAAAAAGGCTTGGACCCATTTCAAGAACATCCATCAACTGCTTGGTTGATTCATTGGAAACTTGCAGGAGAAGGAAAGAGAACAACAACTTGGCATTGGTTATTTAACTACGTCCTTGAACAAAAAATAGATACAGAAACATTAGTTAATGATCTACAGACTTTTGCCAAGGATAATAATTTCAAAATTTCCCCAACATCTTTAAAAAGAGATATTGAATGCTGCCTTCGATGCTATGTTCCAAGGTCCTCGGAAAGTCTGCCAGAAGAAATCTCTGATTCTGTTCTTGGCGAGCTATCTTTGATCAATGAGTCTAGCAGAGGGCATTTTGAGTTTTCGCGTGGAAATAAAAAATCACTTAAAGACGGCTTATTTGCTTATTCACTAGTAGATTTTTGGAAACTATATTCTCCCAACACATCAACAATTTCCTTTGAATCAATTGCACACGAGTATGGGTCACCGGGAAGAGTATTCAAACTTGATGAGGCCACAGTACTTGATCGGCTTCAAGGTTTGAGTGAAATCACTAAAGGTAAGCTTAATTGGTCAGATACCGCAGGAATGAAACAAGTCAGTAGAAAAATAGATCTGACTGAAAAAGATAAAAATAATTTTCTAGTAAGTGCATATGCCTAAACTATCAAAAAAGAAACAGCTTAACGAAACAGTAACTGTTTTAAGACAGTTTCTTAGATCAGTTAATCTCGAAGCAGACTTAGGAAGAGCTGACGCATTACAGGGATACGTATGCCAGGATACGGCCCGAAGTCTACTAACCAATATGGCTCATCATATTCAAAAAAGTAGGCAACGTGCATTTACATGGACTGGGCCTTATGGTGGTGGTAAGTCATCTCTTGCTTTAGTCTTGGGATCACTAGTGTCGCCAACAAAATCATTAAGAGAAGATGCTAAAAAAATTCTTGGATCAAACTTAGCAAATGATATTCATGAAGTATGGAGCTGCTCAAAAGATGGATGGTTAACTATTCCAGTGGTTGGCAAACGTAAGAGCATTATTGACTCCATAACTTCTGCTCTTGATAAGACAATTGGCAAGTCAAGTAAAAAAGTTACAGGCACCAGCGTCATCCTTCGCTTAATAGAAGAAGCAGAGAAACGTAAAAAAGATGGTGTATTACTAATAATCGATGAACTTGGGAAATTTTTAGAGTCAGCAGCTCTAAATGGTGAAGATATTTATTTTTATCAAGAGCTTGCTGAAGCAGCAAGTAGATGTAATGGTAAGTTAATTATTGTTGGCATTCTTCACCAATCATTTGAACAATATGCTGTAAAACTTGGTAGAGATGCTCGTGATGAATGGGCTAAGATTCAAGGGCGTTATATTGACATTCCTCTTGTTGCCGGATCTGATGAAGTAATTGAACTTGTTGGAAAAGCTTTAGTAAAAACATCGCCCCCAATATTAAAGATTCCGAAAATGTTTGCGTCAATAGTGGCCGAAAGCATTACTAAACGTCGCCCTAATTCGCCAGCCAACCTAAAGGATGGGTTACTTAATTGCTGGCCGCTACACCCGGTAACCGCAGCCCTTCTTGGGCCCATTTCAAGGAAGAAGTTTAGTCAAAATGAGCGAAGTATTTTCGGTTTCCTTGCTTCAGCGGAACCCCTTGGATTTTCGGATTTCCTGAACTCATACGAAAGTCATGAGCTTTCCATTTATGGACCGTCGCGTTATTGGGACTACTTAAAAGTTAACTTAGAACAGGCCATCCTTGCCTCACCTGATGGTCATAGATGGGCTGCAGCCACAGACGCAATTGAGAGAGCAGAGGCAAGAGAGGGCTGTACAGAAGCTCATGTAAAACTAGCAAAAATCATTGCTCTTATTGACATGTTTAAATCTGGCTCTGGATTACACGCAGAAAATGATATCTTAGAAATATCTATTGAGAATACAAATAAGGATCAAATTACCGAGTGTCTTCAAGATCTTGCTAGATGGTCAATAATTGTATTTAGAAAACATCTCAACTCCTGGGCCATCTACTCTGGAAGTGATTTCGATATTGACGCAACTGTAAATGAGGCTCGAAAAGAAATTGGTTATATCGACGTTAAGCAGTTAGTCGAATTATCAGAACTTAACCCTATTGTCGCCAAAAGTGAATATCACACCAAGGGAACACTTAGGTGGTTTACTAGGTCACTAATTCAAGCCAACTTAGCAGAAAGCTACATTACAAACTTACTCCCAAGAACAGGATCGGCTGGAGAATTTATCTTAATAGCACCAAATAAAGATCTTAATCTAAAGCAAAATCGAGCACTCATTCAAAAATTATCACAAATCCCGTCCAATTTACCCGTAGTTATAGGTTACGCAGAGAATTCTGAAACTATTTATGAATTAGGTATGGAGTTATCAGCTTTAGAGCGGGTTCAAAAAACTCATAGGGAGTTAGAGTCTGATTCTGTTGCCAGAAAAGAACTAATGGGCCGAGTATCCGTAGTTAAGTCTGACTTAGCAGATGAGCTAAAAAATTCATTTGAATCTTCAGTTTGGTACAGATTAGGTGAGCCCGTTAACAGAGAAACTAGAACAACTCTAGCAGCAATAGCAACAAAACTAGCTTCTGAGCAGTACCCTGATACACCAATTGTCTTTAACGAGCTCGTTAATCGCGATCAAATTTCAGCAAATGCAACTCGAGCAAGAAGAGAGTTGTTGTATCAAATGCTCAATAAAAATGGTGAAGAAAACCTTGGTTACGAGGGATATCCAGCAAGCGCAGGATTGTTTTATACAATTATCTTAAAAAATGGTCTTTATCAGAAGGTAAATAATAACTATATCTTTACTGTCACGGATATCAATCATGTGTTCGGTAAATCTATGCAGCCTCTGTGGATGGCTGCAGATAAGCTATTAAAAAAGTCTGAAGAAATTATTACGCTAAGCGAAATTTATGAGGCATGGCAAAAACCCCCAATAGGTTGTAAAAAAGGATTAATGCCCATCCTTGCTTTAACCTACTTTTTGGCAAATCGACATGAATTAGGTCTCTACATTGAGAATACTTTTATACCAGAGCTAACAGAGGCTTTTCTTGATGAGTGGATGCAAGATCCTAAAAGAGTTGCCTTTAGATATACAAAAATTGGTGCACAACGCGAAGACTTTCTTATTTCATTAAGCGCATCTTTATCTAATGCAATTGGTAGGCCCGTTACTGCAAACCCACTAGAATCGGCTCGCGGCTTAGTCAATCTTATAGCATCACTACCGGGATGGACAAGAAGAACGACGAGCGTATCTCATGATGCTCAAGAACTTAGAAGAGTGATCCTTAAAGCAAGTGATCCCTATAAGGTTCTATTTAGCGACTTGCCAATAATCTTAAAAGCAAAAGATGATTCAGATTTAGTTCAAAAGATTTCATTACTAACCAAAGAATTACAGCAGGCTTACCCCAATTTACTTAGTAAATTTCAAGAACTTCTTTATAGCTCACTTGACCATAACGGAGATAATCAATCATTAAGAAATCGCGCGATAAGTATCAAAGGAACCTCAGGAAATCTTAATATTGATAGCTTCATTGCACACTTAACTGAATTTGATGGTCATGAAAATCAACTTGAGATACTTTTATCAACACTAATCAGTAAAAATCCTAAGGACTGGGTTGATAGAGATCAAGAGTCGGTTATAAATAAACTCTCAGAGTTTTGCGAGACATTCAGAAAAGTTGAATCAAAACTTTCTCTAAGAGGAAAATCATCAACAAGAAGAGCCTTTGCATTTGTATATTCAGACCCTAAATCGTCAACGATTTCAAAAGATTTTGATATTTCCAATGATCGGGTTCCTGAAATTCAAAAAATTTCAACCGATCTTATAAAGTTGCTAAAAGATAAGGGACTGAATAATGATGAAATCTTGGCCTCATTTGCAGAGGCTTGCACAACAATAACGTCAGGGAAATAGTATGGATAGGCACGTTTTAGGGATTTCAGGCGGAAAAGATAGTGCTGCACTAGCAATGTATATGGCAATTCATCACCCAGAATTAAATATCGAATATTTTTTTACTGATACCGGTGAAGAGCTTCCAGAGGTGTACGAGTATCTGACTATGCTTGAAGGATTTTTAGGCAAAGCAATTATTCGCCTTGAGCCACACAGAAACTTTAAATTCTGGCTGAGGGAATTTAACCAATTCCTGCCCTCACCTCAAACTCGCTGGTGCACCATTAAAATGAAGCTTGATCCTTTCAGAAAGTGGGTCAACAATTGGCTAAAAGCTGGCGATACTGTTTACAGTTATGTGGCGATTCGATCCGATGAAGATTTTAGAGAGGGTTACGCTACAAATCATGATAAATTAATAATAAAGATGCCCTTTAGGGAAAATGGAATTAATAAAGAAGGTGTTCTTGAAATTCTCGAAGGATCAGGCCTTGGCCTTCCCAAGTATTATGAGTGGAGATCAAGAAGTGGATGTACTTTTTGCTTTTTTCAACAAAAGATTGAATGGGTACGATTAAAAGAACGACATCCAGATGCATTTGAAAATGCAAAAAATCTTGAGAAGATCGCCAAAGAAAATAACTCTCCTTTTACGTGGTCACAAGGAGAATCTTTAGAAATGCTGGAGAAAGAAGAAAGAATTATTCAAATTAAAAAAGATTACGAAAAAAGACTAGCAAGAAATCAAATCAAAAAAGATAAATTTTCAAACCCATTGAGAGTGGGCATAGTTGATATTGATGATTTATACGACTGCGATGAGGGTAATAACTCATGCAATATATGCCATAAATAAATTATCGTAGTGTCATAAAGTTTTTCAAAACCAAGCAATAAGCTTGCACTTGTGGATCTGAACCATCCTTAAGGATCATTAAACTTCCGTTTTCCTCTAGGACATAGTTTGAGCCATAGCAGTGATATGGAAATCTTATATTGTCCATTTTGTAGCAAATTATCAGACTAACCTGCCTCAAGTCATGACCATGACCAAAGAAACTCTTAAGGTCATACTCGAATTCAACCAGCGTAATCTTAGATGGCACAGCTGAAGATGGAGTAAATTCGCATACAGCATCTATATCGCGAGGCGAGTAATCAAGTAACCTTATAAACAAACCTTCAGGCAACCTATTTTTTAAATACGGAAATGCACGCTCAAAAAGTAAAACTGTTTCTGTTTCATTTTTTGGCTCAACACCAAGGTCTATATCATTAAAGAAAACTCTTCTTCTACGATGTATGGATCCAGTTCGATTTTCCAGCCTGCTAACTTGCTGAACCCTAAACGATGTAATTTCTTCATTAATTTTTTGATTTATTAATTCCAATAAAAATTTCCAATTTTTAAGGGGAAGGTCTGGGATAAAATTTTCAAAATCAAATAATGTATGAATTTGAAGGCCAAACTTTATCTTTATCTTATATCTATCCAACTCATTTTTTGTTTCTTGAGTTAAATATCTTTCAAAACTTATCTTTTTTTCTGAAAGAACACCATTTTTTAGATAAATAAATCTTATCTGCTTTGATTGATCTATGGAGTAACTAAATGGTTGACCAGATTCAACTCCTGGAGAAAACTGATAAGTGGCAAGATTAATGTCAATTGGTTGATAGGTGCCAGCCCCAAAAAAAATTTTTACCTTACTTGCTGGCACATACTTTCTTACACTTTTATCTAAACCATAGAATGTTTTCAAAATTAAAGCATTTTTTACTTTATTCAAATCGAATCTATATCCATCTTCAGATATCTCCAAAGCAAAGCCAAAACCTAATTTTGGAAATTCGATACTTGATAACCGTCTTATACTGCTTATATCAAGATAGTCATGCTTCTTAAGATCTTCATTATTGATAAAAATCTTATCAAGATCAGCCCTTAGATGATTAAAAAAAACATCAGCCAATCTGAGGTCAAAAATATTGTCCAAAAAAATAAACTCAAACCGAACAAAAAAACCATCTGAAGTTCTGTTAGTAGAAATTCTAATTGAGTCTAGGCTTGTCTGATTTAGACCTATTTCAGAAATTAAATTTTGTAAGAATGTAACTGCTCTCATTGACGATCCAGCGCACCCTCTAAAGCCCTATGAAGAGCCCCAACTCCGGCTTTACCTTGAAACTGGAATTGAGGATCTATAGCGATAATTTCTGCTTTATTCTCTACTCTTAACTTCTGCATAACCAGGTTAACTCTTTCATCAGAGGCGACTAGCTGCAGCAAACTCCTTACGGTTTCCCAAGAAATTTCTTGACTTGGGGCAATCCATGACTTGTGTAATATTTTTGAGCCTAACTTTGCAATTGCAACTAACCCAGTTTCTTCAAGAAGACGGTACCTAAATCTTCCTCGCCCAGGATTCGCAGTAGATTTTTTAACATTAGGGGCGGGCATGAGCTCGATGTCAGCCCACATAACGCCGAATACTTCAGAAACAGTCTTCCAGTATTCGAGAAGGAAAAACATTGCCTTTGCTTGCGAGTCTTCATTAGCATCAGGCCTGAAGAGTGTGTTTGATTGAAAATAACTATCAAACGTAGCTTTTACCAAATCCTCAGCGGCAGAGAATGTAATTAGTTCCCAATCAGCTCTAGTTGCAATACCGATTCTTTGGTAAAAAACAGATCCCTCATCATCTCTTAACATATTTGCCGCATTACCGGCAAAAGACTCTCCGCGCCTGATAAATTTTAAATGAGATTTTTTGATTCCTTTTTGCGTTCCATTAATTACTTCAAATTCTTCCGCCTCATCTTTTACTGTCTCGAACTCTATAGCCATAAATGGAATTGTCTTTGAGTGCGCAATATCACTTACCGCATCATCCTGAGCGATTAAAGACAAACCACCCAATCTGTGCTGTCCATCAATAATAGAAGCCTGATCTGTTACCTCAATAGAGCCAAGACTCGATCCCGACTTCGCCGGAGTGAAATTCCATGAATTTCTTGTTGATAAAAGAACAGGCGGCACTATTGAGTGTGGTCGGCTAGCGTAGAATTCTTTTATTGATTTCATCCTATTCCTCTCACCCTCACGCTGATATGAATCCTCGGTTCTTATATTTAAAATATCCTCGTTCATTCTCACAACACATGGTACAAATGTTAGCTCCATAATTTGCGAGGGGGTCATAACACCTAGATAGTATTTGAGTCCTGAGGGATCAATAATTTGAATAACATTCTCTAAACGTGGCATAAATCCTCACTAATAAGTTTTTTAATATCATAATGTTGTCATTAATCTAGCATAGTTTATATTAAGGATACTAAAGCTCAAATTATGAGCCTATACGGAGAAAAAAAGGTTATGAACGAAAACGGGGAAATTGGCGACGTTCAAAATTTATCTTTGCGCCTAATGGAGCTGCTTAATGTCAGCAAATCAGAGAAAAATGCAGAATGGTTAGCAGAAGTAAACCAGCATGTTGCAAAGTTATCTAGTTTTTACAGTCAAAAAACAGCAAATATCGAGGTAATAATTTCCGAGGAAGAGAGCATTGCATGTCTTACATCAATAGCTTCCATAACTTACGCAGCAAACGTAGGCATAAAAGACGCGAAAAAAAGAGTTCTTAATGTTAAGTATTGGGATAAAAATCCATATCCTTCAATCATCAAAAATTTACCCTCAAAGCTTATTCAAATTGCCGCCTACAAAAAGTTAAGCGTCATCAGCAATCAATTTTCAAAAGACTATTTAGAATCTGAAATTGCTTTGACTCAAGATATCGATGTTAATGCTCAACAATTTGAGTGGCTCCTTAAAATAGTCAAGAACCCGTCTACCTTAATAGAAACTGTTGCAAAAATTGCTAATTCAGTAGACTCAGTAAATCTCTACCATAATTGTGTCTCATATCTAAATGAGCGAATTAAAAAACAAACTGTTTCAATAGATACTGGTCTATGTAAAGCATTAGCTACGTATGCATTGATAGATATCAAAAATGATAAATTGAATACGGTCTATGTTGACTTAATAGATTCAATCTTTACAGCACGACCAGATTTTCTCCTTAATATAGATTTTTTGATTTACGTTGGTGCCGTTAAAAAGGTTAATCTTTCAAATAAAAAATTTAATAAACTAAGTAACGATATTTGCATAAAGTTTTTTGATCTTGCAGAAACAATATCAGCCATAAATCCTAATTTTTTAAATAACGACTACATCAAGGAGCTTGCTGCTGAGCATAGTAATTACATTGCAGATATTGCCGCCTTAAAGAAAAATAAACCCGAGAAATATACTTTTACCCATGTCAGTCTTGCTGAAAATGAAACCACTAATAGCAAAATTGAATTGAATTTAATAGAGCTTGCAGCATCATGGGATGACTATAAAAAAAATGATGCCTCATTAGAGCAGAGAAGATACATTGAAAAAAAGATTGAAAATTTATTATCGTCAGCAAAAATTGATCAATATTCACAATCAGGGGAAGTAATTCTTTTTGATCCGACAAAGCAAGAGAATATCAATCTAGCTACAGACCTAGCAAGTAAGGTAAAGGTTATTAAACCCGGCTACACTCAGACTAGATTGAATGGATCTATTAGAGTATTGAGAAAAGCAATAGTGGAGACCGTGAATGACTAGGATTTTTGTAAACCTACCATTACAAACACTTGAAAATATGCTTCAAAATGCTGATTGCAATGAAGCATTAGTGAGAGCTCTAATTGAAGAGCTAAGCTTACGCAATGATCCGGGATCTTTACGTCTTCTTCTCAAAGCAAAGAAGCTAATTGATGAGACAAAGAATTCAACCAAGAAGAATTTAGCTGATAAAAGCCTGATTACATCTGAAAAATTTCAAATCAATTCAAAGGCATGTCCGGAGTGTAAAACACCTTATAAGGATATTGAAATACCAAATGACTTCAGTTTTAGTTACTGCGATAACCCAAACTGTAATAGAGTTTATTTAAAAGCTAAAGACACCCCCAAATCTAGTAAAACTCTTTATTACGAAAACGTTGATAAGGATGGGATTATTAGCATTGACTTTGGCACTAGTTCAATTCGAGCTTCATATGCTTCTCATGATGGCAATGACAATCAACCAATCCCAATTGGTGCAAGGTTAGGTGTTAGTGATGACTTCTACCTTGACAGTAAGATATTAGTCGTAAACCCTAGCCTTCCAGTAGTTTTTTTATCTCAGTGGGCAGAGGTTGAAAACTCAAAACAAAAACCTCATTTATATTCCACAAGCCCCAAAAACTGGATTACTACAGATCAATTCAACAACATAAATAATCCAATATCACCTAAGCACAACGTTAGCCGCAAGAACTTATTATCATTACTAGTCAGCTTGGCAATCAAGGGGGTTAGACTAGAGTTAAATTTATCCTTAGCCGAATTATTGAATTACGAAATTCGTATCAGCCACCCTGTATGGGAAACTCAGGATTGGACTGACAAGAAGAATTGCTTGGAAAGTATTCTTCATGAAGCCATCTATCTCAGTGATCATGTGGAACATAGCTTAGATTTCGATCAAATCGAGAATTTATTGTCAACAATTCCAAGCACCATGCCTTTGTATAGTTCAATAGATATTATTGAACCAGTAGCAGCTGCAGTGGAACTATTTAAAAATAAACCCGGATATAGACAAATCTGCGCAGTAATTGATATCGGAGCCGGTACAACTGATATGGGCCTATTTAGCTCTACTACTCCTGATATATCTTCATACCTTACCACTGAAGACACCCCTATTAAAAAAATATTTAAGTCAATTGCCAACCCCGTAAGTATCCAAAAAGCTGGCGATTACATTGATGAAATATTGGCCGATATTTACATTAAAAAGACTGGGAATTACGAAAATGAGTCAGAGTTAATGAGCTTTTTAGGGCAAATAAGAAGTCGTAAGCCAAGTCTATTTGAAGACGAGGAAATTTATATTGACGATATAAGAATTACACTACCCGATCTAGTTAACCATACAAAAACAAAACTGTTTACAGACGAATTGAATAAAAGCTTTATAGAGTTGATTAAATGTGCGCAAGATGAAATCGAAAGACAATTTAATCTTAACGTTAACTACATTAGAAGCATTGATTTGATATTTTCAGGTGGTGGACACCAAATTAGCTTCATTAGAGAATGTATTCCAAAGGTAATTGCCCTACGAAATCAAAGCATAAGGATTGAATTTCAAGAAATCAAACCGGCAGCCGGACTATCAATTATTGATCACGCTAGACTTGCTGCATCTTTAGGAGGGTCTTGTAGCTCAAGTAACTGGCCAACTGTTAACCCTGTCGCACAAAACTATGGGCCTTTAGATTTTAAATTTAATAAATCACCATTCCCCAATAGGCTTTAGCTCTATGAGATCAATTGGGCAAATTGGCGGCCCCTTAGCTAAAAATTTTTTTAACATCACCACTTCGTAACCGCATTTTGAACATTTAGCTCCGGGTCTTTTGGTTTGGGATCTTGGTGATCCACTAGGCACAGATAGTTTTGGGTGCGGGTATTGGCCAAGTTTTTCAGCAATTCTTATTAATTCTTGCCTCAGGAATTCATTGGCGCCCGCACTTCTCATGGGACCTTTTAGACCAACTGCCAAAGCAATTTCTTTGAATTTTTCACCATGACCATTTTTACAATCATCAATTGCATGGACCAGCTCGTGAGTGAGGGTATCTAAAACTTCAACCGAATTTGATTCTTGCGGAGCAATAAATATTTGGTTAACTTGGTCGGCGGAGGCGCTAGTAGACCAACACTGGCCAATGTGCCTTGATCGAGCTCCAGTACTAGGAAAGCCGACCGATACTCTTACCTGCGGTAAGTAGTATCCCGCCCTCTCAAACACTGGCTTGAGATGTTCAACAGCATTGAGCAACCAAGCTTCCCTGACACCAATACTCATGTATCAATGACCTTTCATGCGCTTAGTTCTATGACCAACGGTGACGATCACGCCTTCACTCAGAACTGCGTAGCAGTCAAAGTGAGCTTCTAAGGCAACGTATGTACTTTTGGGCAGTGTGTTTCTCAGTTTTTGTCTCACAGCCTTGGGGAATGTGAGGATTTCAGCGCCATGATGGTCGTGGTTAACCTTGCCATAATTGATCAATGAATCAATGACGTAACCAGGAATACCTC
>JACCDN010356153.1_pt1 | contig 12027 bp, 11 predicted proteins | sample 7441691 | NCBI WGS metagenome assembly JACCDN01 (sample SAMN15323439, study PRJNA562643) | freshwater metagenome | isolation source: river surface water | place: USA:Blue River Watershed | collected 2017-08-16 | reverse complement strand
GGTTTTGGTGTCGTACTTTTTAAAGGCCGATATCAGAACCTTGTTTGGCTTGGTAGCTCAGTTGGTACGAGCGAACGACTGAAAATCGTTAGGTCGCCGGTTCGATCCCGGCCCAAGCCACACTTAGAATTCAAGTTTTTTGTACAACAGTTTGACCAATACCGGGATTAGATCAACGCACCTTACCTCTACTTGTAATTTACCCCTCTAAAATTTGTACCAAAAATGAAATTGGTACTGTCGTCTAGTTATATGTGACGTTTTCAAACAATCATCTGCAATCGTTTATTGTTGTTAGCCAGATATTAGAGAAATGGTGCGTGTTGAAATATCTTCTTTGACTAATATATCGACTAAAGCTTACATGGCACTTCCAAATTTGGGTAACGTGAGTTGTTGAAATAATTCTGGAACAGAACAAGAAAAAATGATTTCTGCAAAACAAATCTCTAAATCTGCGAAAGAAAAACTTTGCCCCATCTCAAGATGCTAGTAATCTCGAAGCGTGATTTCCATTTCGGAAGATATGCAATATGTGATTACTATTTAGCTCCAAAATCAATTTTTGTTCAAAATAGCCAGAAATACAGTGCAATTGCTGATTTCACCCAAAATTATAATCTTGACCATTCAAGAACGACTGAATAGAACCCAGAAAGGGTTAAGATATACCTGTTGCCAAACGATTGGAATAAGATGAAAATTCTGGTTACCGGTGGGGCAGGATTTCTTGGGTCTCACCTATGTGAAGAGTTAGTCAATCGTGGAGACGATGTGATTTGTCTCGATAATTTCTATACAGGGTCAAAAGCAAACGTGGCCCACCTTTTGGGTAAATCAAATTTCGAGATTATTAGACATGATGTCACTCTTCCGCTTTATATCGAGGTCGATCAGATTTTTAATCTTGCTTGCCCCGCATCTCCTATCCACTACCAAAAGGACCCAGTTCAAACAACGAAAACGAGTGTGCATGGAGCCATAAATTTATTGGGGTTGGCCAAACGCACAGGTGCGCGCATATTTCAAGCATCTACTTCTGAAGTTTATGGCGACCCTGAAGTGCATCCTCAAGAAGAATCATATTGGGGGAAAGTTAATCCAATTGGAATTAGATCTTGCTATGACGAGGGGAAAAGATGTGCCGAAACTTTATTCTTTGATTATTGGCGTCAGCACAATGTTGACATCAAAGTAGCTCGTATTTTTAATACTTATGGCCCACGAATGCACCCAAATGATGGAAGGGTAGTATCAAATTTTATTGTTCAAGCATTGTCAAATCAAGATATAACAATCTATGGTTCCGGAAATCAGACACGAAGTTTTTGCTATGTTGATGACTTGGTGACAGCTATCCTGCAATTGATGAATACTCCCTTAGGATTTACGGGCCCGGTCAATCTGGGTAATCCAAATGAATTTACAATCCTACAACTCGCGGAAAAAATCATCGAATTAACAAAATCCAAAAGCAAGATTGTTTACAAGACGCTTCCAGAAGATGATCCTCGACAGAGGCAGCCTGACATTTCATTCGCGAAGGAGATCTTGGGATGGACACCATCCGTCCAAATCGAGGAAGGATTGAAAAAAACCGTCGCCTATTTCGAGAAATTGACGGTTCAATAATATGCGCGATTCTTGGTTATTGATAGGCGGTGCTGGTTACATAGGTTCCCATCTGGCACTCAAACTTAAGGAATCTGGAAAAAGAGTCGTTGTTTTAGACAACTTAAGCACAGGTCTCGGTCGCAGACTGTCAAAGGAAGATGCTTTCTATCTTTCAGATTCTCGAGATAGTGATGTCATTGTTGATATCTGCGAGAAGCACAGAATTAAAACTATTGTTCACCTAGCAGCAAAGCGACAAGCAAGAGAATCAGTTTTAAATCCTATCGACTATTGGACTCATAATCTTTCTTCGGTTCTGGGATTAGCTGCAAGTTTACCTAGGTTAGACGTTGAGAATATTCTATTTTCATCGAGTTGCTCCGTTTATGGGAATGCCCCCGTAGTAGGTTCTCACACTGAATTAAGTCCGGTGAGTCCATATGGGCGCACAAAGCTGGTGAGTGAACAGATCTTGCGAGATGCTACTTGTCACTATCCAATCAAACTTGGAATTCTACGATACTTCAATGTTATCGGGGCAGATCCAAGTTTTCCATTTTGGGATGAAACTAAAGGAGCGCTCCTACCAGCCCTGTCGGAACATATTCTAAAGAATTCAGACTTTGTCATCAATGGAGACGATTACGCCACGCCGGACGGTACGGTAGTGAGAGATTATATTGACGTGCGTGACTTAGTGGATGCACACATACTTTTGGAACAGTACATCTCAAGGAATAATCTTGATGCCACTGTCAACGTGGGTAGTTCAAACCCTGTTTCAGTGCTTGAGTTTGCCATGGAAGTAAAGTGCCAAGTGGCGCAAAACTTGAGAATTAATTTTGGTCCTCGGGTTGAGGGTGATCCTGAGTCAATATACAGCGCCAGTGACTCGATAATGAGTGACATCGGGTGGACGCCCAAGTACAATTGGAAACAGTCTGTTGCCGACCACTTTAAGTCCAAAGAAAATCTTTTTACTTAGTTTAGTCACCTAGCAATTTACGCAAATTAATGAAGTATGAGCTCTTGCTCGAAAAGTTAGATGCCTTACTAATATCAATACCCCTGCGAGCGGCTTCAAGGTGAGGACTTCCGTATAATGAATTGTTTTCTTCTTGAACTTGTTGAATGAAATTAGCAGCCATTAGCAAATCTTCATGAGAACCGCAGTCAAACCAAGTTACCGATTTGTCTAATTTCATGCAGACAAGATTGTTTGAAATTAGTAATTCCCTATTCAGGTCAGTGATTTCAAATTCCCCTCTTTCTGAAGGTTTCATTTTGGAGATTTTTTCAAAAACTTCAGAGTTGTATTTATAAAGACCAGGAACAATCCAATTTGACTCTGGCCGTATAGGCTTCTCCAGCAGATCAATCAGCTCATCTTGCTCGTCAAAGACAGCAACTCCAAAATCTTCAGGATGTGAAGATGAGATTGAGGTGATAAAGTTTGGCGATCTGGCTAGCTCATTGTCTAAAATTTGTGAGATGGCACCTATAAAGATGTTGTCTCCCAAAATCAGCACGACATCTTCTTCAGAGTTATTTCTTGCTTGAAGAAGGCCATGAGAAATTCCCAAAGGTGCTTCTTGAACTTTATATGTAAAACAAACTCCAAAATCATCCCCGTCACCAAGGAGGTTCCTGAAAGAAAGTAGGGAGCGAGAATCACTAACAATTGTTATGTCGGTAATGCCTAACTCAATTAAATTCGCGACTGGATAATAAACCAAAGGCTTATCAAAAACCGGAAGTAATTGTTTTGAGGTTGCAAACGTGAGTGGGTACAAACGACTTCCCAATCCCCCCGCAAGAACAACACCTCTCATAATCTCGCTCTAATCTCTTTTAGAGTAGGAGCTTCCTGATCCTTTTTGCTTATTTCTGTTATCTCGATTGGCCAACGAATTTTTAAGTCTGGGTCTAATGGCATGAGTGACGCCTCCGATTCCTGATTCCATAAATTGTCAACTTTATAAAATACCGTTGTCTTATCGGATAAGGCTTGAAATCCGTGAGCAAAGCCTGCAGGAACCCAGAACCCAAAAGGAGAATCCTCATTTAATGTGATGCCAAACCATTGAAGATATGTGTCACTTTCTTTTCGTAGATCAACCACCACATCAAATATTGAACCAGTTATACAGAAAACTAATTTACTCTGTGCGTGCGGACTCTTCTGCCAGTGCAAGCCTCGTATGACACCCAACTTAGATTGGGAAATGTTGTCCTGGAGAAATTCAGGAAGGTTGTGTGCGCCAGAAAGTTTTGATGAAAAAACTTCTGAAAAATAACCACGTTGGTCATGGAAAATACCCCTTGGTATTAAATCAAGCCCCTTAAACCCTAAATCAGATTTTTTCATTATCTATTCCTTTCTGTGGAAACAGTGTTGGCTACAATCCTAGATTATCTGAAACAAATTTCGCCCATACCTTTTGTTTTTTAACTACCTCTACATTTTTCATGCCTTGCTTATTTGCAATATATGTTTGTAAATATAAATATTCTGAAAGATGCTCGATATTTTTCATTTGATATGAATTCGCCGAGGAATGTCTTCGAAATATATTTAGCGGTGATGCGATCACATAAAGGTCTGTCTCTCTAAGCAAAAGGGAATAAATCAACCAGTCTGCCGCTAAGCGAAGATTTTTTATTTCTCCCCAGTTGACTTTCAGAATAGAAATAAGATCCTTACTCCTAAAGAGATTTGCACCTAAGTTAGGAAAAGGATTGAAGTAAACCAATGACTTTTCGTTTACCACTACACCTCTATGGATCCCTGAGGACAATATAAACATCAGATCCTCGCCTTTGAAAGGTTTAGCTGCTAAGAAATCTGCGTCCGTGCCCAATACAGTCCCTTTTTCGTTCACAAATTTCGACCATGTCCAAATAATTCCAACATTCGAATGTGATTGTAGTTCATGTGAAGTCGTTGAAAGAAAAGTAGGTTCTGAACTATCATCACCTTCAAGTAACCATAAGAATTCGTATTTGGCTTCAAGCATTATCAACCAACGGCCAGATGCTTTTCCGGTAGGTTGATCGAAGAATAGACATCTGGCTCGTTCAACAAAGGCTGAACTTGCCTGTGCAAGATAATTCAAAATTGCTTGCTGTGTACCGTCAGAAGAACCATCATCTACGATTATTATTTCGTCAGGCAACACCGTCTGCCTCTCAACACTTCGTAAACGCTCTACAATGAACTTGGATTGATTATGAGCGAAAATAAAGCAGGAAACGCCTTTCTTCACTTCTTTAACCAATTGTAAATTTTAACTCTCAAACGAACTAATTTGGAATTATTTCGTAGGCTCGGTGGTATAGTGAAATAAACTCTCTGCGCTATTCCAAAAATTTTATTTTTGGAATAGATCTTTACTTTATTTTGATTTTCTAAGCTTTTCCCAGAGTTCGCTCCATTGATTACATGATTTTGCGCCAGCATAACTTGTCCAGCCACAGTTGAATTCACGGCCAGTAGATACTGAAACCCCAATCTGACTCCGATCACTGACTTGAAAGGTTTGGGTAGTCCTTCGCCCGTGAAATGAATAACTTTGGGAGTTGTAATTGAGGCCCAATTATCTAAATACTTTTTAGATTGGGTACCTACTATCTCGCAATTTCTTGCTACGTCTTCTGGCCGATGATTGACATAGTTATACTCCAGAGGCAGCAATGAGATTTTATCTTTTACAACCAAATTCATTATGTCTTGGTCGGGAGCTCCAGGATATGAGTTTGTCATAGAAGTTTTGATTAATTCCGCTAAATAAAAGGTGGATTTAAGACGATCATTGGCAAATACAAGAACGCCTGCCTGGTAAATCAATGGAAAATCATCGACAGGTAGAATTCTTTCATAGTACTGAGCCCAAGTTTCACTATCAAAGCGTTGATCCCATATGTGCTGCAAGCGTCGCTTTAACAAGAAAACATCTGGCGACATGGACACAATTGCATTTTCAGTCAGATGAATCGATATTTCGTCAATATTACAAATTGGAATGGTGTCGCCATCAAACCAATACACGATAGGATCGCCACAGATAAGTAAGGTGGCAAACCGCAAATAAGTAGCTTTGGGCCAAAGACTAGAGTCTTTAAAGCCTATTTCGCTCAAAGATTTTTCAAGTTTTAACAAATGAAACTCGTGCTGAGGATACTTGTTCATTAGGTAGGACACATAATCGTGCCTTTCACCCAAAGCTTCGTCCCATTCTGTGAATAGCACCAGAAAATTTATAGCCTTGAACCCTCTCGAAGCATAGACTTCCATCGAAGCAAGGGTCAAAAGCAGATAGTTCTTATCAGATGCAAACATCGCAGTGTGACCAGATTTTGACTCGACGTAATGTGACACTTCAAGACTATCGTCGAGGCGACCAATTTCGACTCTAACTATTTTTTCTTTCGCGATATTATCCCAATAATAAGTGAGTAATCGCTCAGCTAAGAAACCTGGCCATCGCTTTTGATAAGGATCCTTGCTTAATTGAATTAGGTGGGGTTCCATTCTGTTTAGAATTGGGATTAACCAGTCAAACGCTAGTTTTCGTGCTTGATAAGATGCAATGATCATGTTGTAAGGGGTTGTCTTGGTAGTTGTTTTTAGAAACTCAATAAATTCACCTGCCTCGCTCCAGGTTTTCCGCAAGACATCCAGAATTACTTCTGGATGAGATTTTATGAATTGAAGATAATTACTCTTTGCCCCTAATATCGTGTTATCGATTTCGCACGGAAGATACACACTAGTTGAATCTAAGTCATTGAAATAGCCCTCACTCCACCCTAGTTCCGGGGTAAATGCCCAGTTCCAAGAAAAAAGAAAGTTTCCCTCCCAGGTTTGATTTCTAATGAGGTGTGGATTTGAGTGGGTATTGGAAGGAAAGATAAAAACACGTCTATAGTGGAGTATTGCTTGCATTGTGGGAAATTCATCTTTTAATGAATATTCCCATGCTCGCAATTCTGCAAAATCTGCACCGAATTTGCCCAACGTTTTATGCAGTCCTAAACTGAAAGCATCTTGCGGATAAATGAATTTACAAAGGGATTGCTCATCTTCACGCCTGTTACGGTGATCAACAGCTACGGCAATAAATTGATTCGCTTTTAAACTAGTTCTCTCCACTTTGCTCATCCTTTGCATCCATAATTTGACGGGCCGTTACTAATGCAGAGCTGATCGCTTGATCCATATTGAAATAACGATACTCCGCTAATCTCCCTACTGGATAAACTGTGATGGGTAGTTCTTTGATCCTCTCAAGGTATGAATCATGTAATTGACGGTTTGTTTTATCTGAGAAAGGATAAAAGGGTTCATTTTTACCTTTTATGTAAGCTTCTGGAAATTCAACTGCTAGAGCACAAGCGGGACTTGGGTAGGAATAGAACTTCGAATAATCCGTAATACGGGTAAATTCATAATTATTTGGGAAATTTGTTTGAGGTGCTGGAAAATGGTTTGGCGAGTTCACGCTAGAGTGAATATCGAATCGCAAGCTTCTGTATTCAAGTGTGCCTAAGTCCCACTTAAAGAGAGAGTCTAAAGGGCCTGTATAGATAACATACTTCGCACTTGATTCACAAATGTCTTCGAGGGTGACTGTCCAATCAATCATTTTCTGAATTCTAGGATGATCTAGCAGGTTTTCAACAAAGCTACTGTAACCATTCGTTGGTAAACCTTGGTACTTATCAAGAAAGTAACGATCGTCATAACTCGCTCTTATTGGAACCCTATCCAGGACTCCGCGCTCTAGCTGATCTAGCCTCAAACCCCATTGCTTAAATGAGTAACCTTCGAAAATGTTCTTTCGTACATACTCAGACAACTTAATCAGGTTTTGATTCGACCTTTCGTTTGACAGCTTGGTTACGGATATTTCACCTTTCGAGTCGACAATTTTAGTGAGCGAACCCTTTAGGTCTTCCGCAATTTCGGGAAGTAGAAGATCTATAGACGTAAAGTTAAAAGGAACTGGGACGAAGAACCCTTCGACTAGAGCCCGAACGCGGTGCTCGTATGGAATCCACTCAGAATATTTGTTGACAAATTCCCACACATTCAAAGAGTTGGTGTGAAATGCATGTGGACCATATTTATGAACCATAATCCCGTTGGAATCTTGATAATCGTATACGTTGCCACCTAGGTGATTCCTGGCCTCTGCTACTACAACTACTTCTCCTGCTTCTGCGAGTTCTCGAGCCAAAGTAGCCCCAGATAGACCACTTCCAACGATTAGAACTTTTTTTGCTAAATCAACTCTTGCTTCCTTAATGGAAAACATCTCTATTGCTTTTTCTCAAATAAGTAGCGGTTTAACGCATTTTGCCAATCCGAATGAAGCGGGTTTAGGCTTACCGCACGATTGACACTCAAAACCGTATTCCGTGGACGAATTGGAATTTTGAGAAAATCCGATTGAGTTGGCGTCAATTTTGTTGATACGCCTGCCGCGTTCAATATTTCTCTTGCAAACTCATACCAGGTTGCATTACCAGTGTTTGAAGCGTGAAGTATCCCTGAATAATCACTTGATAGGGCAATCTCAATTAGCCCTGCTGCATCTTTGGCATATGTTGGGGACATATGGATATCATCAACTACCATAATTTGTTCTCCTGCTTTTGCCTTTTTTAGAATAGTCTCAACAAAATTTCCCCCTTTCCCACTGCTTCCTGCAGAGCCAAATAAACTCGCCACTCTTACCACAAGATTGTTGACGTCGAAGGCTAAAGTTGCAATCTCTCCAGCCGCTTTGGAGTGTCCATATGAATTTACTGGAGAAACTGGAGCGCCTTCGGAATATGCGGAACCGATTTCTTTGTTCCCGTTAAACACATAGTCAGAACTAATGTAAACGCATCTCGCACCAATCAACTTGGCGGCTCCTGCTACATTAAATGGCCCAAAAGTATTAATCTCCCAGGCCCTTTCCGAGTCAGCTTCACATTCATCAAGCTTGTGGAAGGCTGCTGTATTTATCACCCAATCTGTCCGAGAGCGCTTGAGTGCAGCAGAAACTGACTCGGCATTTTCGACGGAAATTTCGGAGTGACCGATCGGCACCACTTTCCACCCAGCAAAAGTAAATACCTTTACTAATTCGCTACCAAGTTGTCCGTTTGGACCAATAATTGAAACCGATTTCACAATATATTTCCGTCTGGTGCAAGATCCTTCATGCGTTTTTCCCATTCAATTAATTCTGTGTACCAAGCTAGGGTCTTAGTGTAAATATCTGCCTTAACTAATCCGCTTTCTAAAGCATCCGCAATTTCTTTTGAACCTTCAAGTGGCGTCCAGTCAGGTGTGAATCCCAAAACATCCTTAACTTTGTCGAAATTAACCTGGTAAGAACGATGGTCAGGATCTCCGTACCAGGTGAAATCGAATTTCATTCCAATGCCCTGTGCAACAAGTTCTCCTAACTGCATGATTTGATAGTTCTGTTCATTAGAACCGACATTGAATCTTTCGCCAGCAACTAATTCTCTTTTGGCATCTAAGGCAAGGATAAATGCCTTCGAAGTATCGCGAATATGAATGAACGGCCTCCACTGCGTGCCATCTCTAAGCATTGGAATTGTTCCGTTTTGCCACATACCCAGTGTCATGCCGTTAATAGCAATATCAAAACGCATGCGAGGACTTAGTCCGTACATCGTTGCTTGTCTAAAAAGCGTCACTGCCATGTTGGTGCCTTGTGCGTGAAGCTGCAATGCAGATTCCTCGGCTCGTAGATTCGCTTCGGCGTAAGTTGTCAGAGGATTGGTCGGTGAGTTTTCATCTAGAATTCCATCTTGGAATCCATAAATACTGCATGACGAGGCAAGGATGTAGCGCTCTACTCCGGCATCTGCTGCTAACTCTTGCAGGCGACGACGTGCACGGTAATTGATATCTAAAGTTTTTACTGGATCTAATTCACCAGCTGGATCGTTACTAAGAGCTGCTAGATCCAGAACAGCGTAGACATCCGTCAAATGGGCTTGTGATATTTTGCGGGAGTCAATCTTAATTTTTTCGATGTGTGGAGAATCTGGGATTGTGTTTCCAAAAAAGAATCGATCTAAGACTCGAACGTCGTAACCTGATTCCACAAGCTTCTGGCAAAGAACCGAACCGATATACCCACTACCGCCTGTAACAACTACTTTTTTACGCACAGTTCTCTCCTTTATTTCCAGTCTTTATCCTAGTAGCGGGAGCACAGATATTTCAGCAACATGCTTTCCGAATGGAATCGAACTTGTCCATCCTGGTGAAACAGCATTCAGAACATGTGTTGCATTAGCCTGACTAGTCACGAGGAAATCCTGCTCAAGTTTTCCTGTCGGTAAGTGAACCAGCTGGGCGCGGATACCGGGTGGCTTTCTGTGCCAATCTCTCACCCCTATGGCGCTTGGAACTAACTCTGTTGATTCCTTTACCAATAGTTTTTGAATGATTTTTGGCCATTCACTCTTAAGAATGGCTCCAAAATCATGAGAGTCACCTGTAATCAAGGATCTCATTCCCTTTAGTGCTTGTGCGATGTCTGAACCAGACCAACCTTCGGTAAATGAATACTGTTCACGTCCTGCAATTGGAATTGCTGTTGGACCAATTTTTACTTTCCCATCAATTGTTAGCGTGAAGTGGACACCAAGGAATGGATTGATTGGATGAGGAACGGGGTAAACAAGTCGTTGCAAGGGTAGGTTTTTTTCACTGGTTGCTCGATATACACCCATAAATGGCAACATCGCATACTCGGTACCTACACCAACTGATCTTGAAATTCTGTCGGCTTGTGCTCCGGCAGCATTGACTACATGCCTGAAAGTAAATTGCCCGCTTGCGTCATGAATTTCGCCATTAGATTCGTTTAGGTTAACTTTCGAATCAAAATGAATCTCACCTCCTAGTGAAAGAAATTCATCGCGCATAGACTTCACTATTGATATTGAGTCTGAGATTCCGGTGTTCGGTGACCACATGAATCGGTTGTGAGTGATCGCAAGCGCTTCAAATTCTTTCAACTTCTCTTCTGGATGAATCTCGAGTTCTACTCCGTTGGCGATTCCGCGTTCAAAAAGAGTATTGAGTCTTGAGTCCTCATCTTCATTTCTCGAAACAACAACCTTGCCAACATTCTTTACTGGGATCCCGTATTTCTTCGCCAGTTTTCTAAGTTCAAAATTACCGTCGCGGCAGAACTTAGCCTTGAGTGAGTCTGGCGAGTAGTAGAACCCAGCGTGAATGACGCCTGAATTACGCCCACTTGCGTGCATTGCGATGTCTTTTTCTTTATCTGCAATTAACACCTTTAGGTTTGGGCGGCCCTGCAAGAGGGCAATTCCGGTTGAGAGGCCAACGACTCCGGCTCCGATAATTAGGACGTCACATTTCTTTGACATGCGAGAAATATAGTCTTTCAGGAGTCACCAGGGGAGATGTACCTAAACAGTCGCGCTATAGATTCGTAACCGCTTGAGGGAACAATCTCTTTGGAGTGTTTCAGTTAGGACTTTTAGTCCGATTGTGGATAGGAATGGTCAATCTATTGAATTTGTCAGCGGCGGGTGCGAGGGTTCAATTCATGCATCCGATCATTGATTCCAACATAGACATTACCTGGGGCGATTATCCATCACGGATAAATCTCATATTCACTCTTATGGCTGCCGTAGCTGCGATATACGCTGGTTATCAAGCAAAAAGAATTCTTGATATCGAAATGAAGCGCGATCGAGACATTGATTTACTTAGAAGGCAGGATCAAGCAAACTTCGTTTCTGGTTGGACACGGCCGGCTTTGGTGGTTTTCTCAAACATGACTAACTTTTGTCGGCCAGCTATCGAAGCTTGTGTTCAGAATAATTCCGGTCAATGCATTTACGACGTAAAAATAAGTTGGTGGATATCTGACGATGTCGAACTTAAATCTTTTATTGATTTGATCCCACCGAATGAGGAAAGGTGTCGTACTATGCCTGGAGTTTTACTTGAGAAATTTGTTGGAATTGAAGGCTATTCTGAGTCAACCGTCGATACAGGCCAAGCAGAAGAGGAATGTCTCACAGTGTGTGATAGCACCCGGCTTGAAATCTGTTTTACAGATTCAAAAAATCAGAAATGGCGAAGAGATAAATCGGGAAATCTAGAACTTATTTGATAAATGAACTTGGACTAATCGAGAACGACAGATCCTGCAGGTGTCGTCAATTGCACAGCAACGATTCCATACTCACCATCGTTTGTTGCTGGATCAACAAACTCAACATCTGCGCCATTTAATCCACCAAGAATCTCTGTCTTAAACCAAGAATCAGCTAGGTGATCTGTATCTGCAATCGTGATCCTCTCAATTGCCGCAACTGCTTTTCCGTCTTGTGATG
>JACCDN011190573.1_pt1 | contig 12028 bp, 11 predicted proteins | sample 7441691 | NCBI WGS metagenome assembly JACCDN01 (sample SAMN15323439, study PRJNA562643) | freshwater metagenome | isolation source: river surface water | place: USA:Blue River Watershed | collected 2017-08-16 | reverse complement strand
ATGTAAGAATTTCCACTGGAGTCAATGACCTGCCATGTACTTTCAGGGTCTGGAATATCAATCACTGAATTGCAGCCTGGAGCACTCTTCATCCCTCTGGCTTCTTCTGAAACAATACCCAGTGTTTTAATTCCTGAACGTGCCGCAATTTCATAAACATAGCCAATACCGGGATCAGTTGCGCCGGCGACAACAACGATGCGGTCAAATCCACCGGCAGTCTGAGCTTCTTTCTTTAGAATTTCTTCGATTTTTGTGTGTAACGCAGTCTTGTCGGCATAATCCAGTTCGGAGAAACCACTGAATACAATGACACGCTTATTCTGGATATGTTCGTTTATTTTTTGAATGATGGGGTCCATATAATAAATCACCTAAAATTATTTTAAATAAATGTAAAAATATATGATTTATATTGCCTACTCATTTATATATACGACAGTGAGTACATATATTCTCAGCCTTTGATATACAATAAATAATCAATAACTTAGTATTATCTATATATGAATAATAAAAACTCGTGACTAAAAATGCCGGAATAAAACGAGTACTATATTAGAGCATTATTTTTATCCAAAAATAATCAACCTGTCTTAATATTAAGAAAATTTATTAATTATAATAAATACATTTAATGCATGATTATAATTACTCCTCCTATAATAGGCTAATTTCGTTTGATTTTAATTTAGCATCACTCATCAGATTTTTAATCTTGGTCAAGAAAATGTGAATATTATCTCACACAGTTAATTTATTTTACTCTTTTAACTCATAGAGCGCCATTTTAATGTCCAGTGAAAATAGCCATGAATATCGTATGCCTTCAGGTATTCAGATGAGGAGACAAAGGCAACGGGCATGATAGTCAATGATGCAGAATAAAAATACAGCCCGCTGTTTTACTCCGTCAAGCATTTCTTGGTGTACTCAGACATAATCTTCCATGCTATACCAAGATGTAACAACAACCCGAGGGGCAGGGCATTTCATTCGAGTCAGGAACGATGAAAATATTTTTTGAATTCGCTTGTGGGCATTTTTTTGTTGCTACGTTGGACACGGATGAGCAATTTGCTATTTTCCATGGTGCAAACACGTACAGGGTTATGCAGGACTCAATCAATTCATTTACTGGATCGGTATAAAGCACCTTCTCCGTCTTTAGCCCTGCGCCATATTTCGCTGTCTGACAATTTTGTCTGGATTAATTCGATCGGAACACCACCATCATTGATGATGGCAACAAAATAGTCATCAATAGGTTCATAAGGTCCAAGGATCACGTCTTTTCCTTGAATGGCTGTATGCAGATCATCAACTTTAAACGCAAGATGAGGCAGCGTTTTAATGAGTGGATGTAGTGGAGACTCTGGATCAAATCTGTGCCATTGAATCTTAAACGAGCCAGGATGATCAGTTGTGTACATGCCAACCACCGCACTGTAAATTTCCCCCTCTTTTTTTTCAGAGGTCGGTATACCCATGTGATGAAATTCGTATCTCATACCCGATTGCATATTTTTATAACCTAAACCAAGTGGTGAAGCATACTGAGCCTCCATATTCTTACGCACATCACAATTTCGGCAGAAAGGTCCTGCAATCATTTAGTCAGGTCATGTTTGACTTCGATAACGTCATACCTCCTCACTACATCGGTAGCTTCATGCATCAGACTATTGTTGATCTAGCCATGAATGGCTCCAGAGATACGGCCTGAGTCTTAAGAATAAGTCTGAAACTATACCATTTAAAAAAACCATGCCAAGACAGGTAGTGAAAAACATCGTGCCTGCTGTCGAAGTCGTCATTTGTTGTCATGCAAGGAAGCAGAATCAGCGGTCTAATGTACATATGCCTGTGAAATTATTCCAGAAGTGCCTTCCTGCAAGACAGCGCATTGAAAAGCATTCCCTGAATTCATATGAGCATAATATCGCTGCTATAACAGACAAAATAGTGATACTTTCCGCGGTATTGTTATAGGAGTGGTGCGCTTGTGAAGTACTATTATGCATGATTAAATGCCTGTACCGACTGACATCACTCACCCTGTGCCTTTTGTTCGCGCTAAAAAATGGGGATGGATAGGGTTGGATAAAAAATCATGCAGACAGGATAACGAATGAAAAAGGTAGGTTTTATCGGCTGGCGCGGAATGGTAGGCTCCGTGCTGATGCAGCGTATGGCAACAGAGCATGATTTTGATGCCATCCATCCAGTATTTTTCTCTGGTTCGCAATCCGGCCTTGCGGGGCCTACTTTTACCGCAAAGGGAGGCATAGTGCAGGATGCATATGATCTGGACGCTCTGTATGCCTTAGATGTGGTAATCAGCTGTCAGGGCAGTGATTATACACAAAAGATCTACCCCAAGTTGCGTGAAACCGGCTGGCAGGGGTACTGGATCGATGCGGCCTCTGCGTTACGCATGCAGGATGATGCTGTCATTATTCTGGACCCGGTAAATCATGACATCATTCAGCAAGGTCTGGCCAAAGGGATAAAAACCTTTGTGGGGGGTAACTGTACAGTCAGCCTGATGTTAATGGCACTGGGTGGATTATTTGCCCATAATCTGCTGGAGTGGGTGTCAGTGGCCACCTACCAGGCAGCCTCTGGCGGTGGGGCGCGTCATATGCGTGAGTTGTTGTTACAGATGGGGATGTTGCACGGGCCAGTGGCCGAACTGTTGTACGATCCTGCGGTTCGCATGCTGGATATTGAACATCAGGTTACTGCAGTGACACGCAGTGGCATTTTGCCCGTGGATCATTTTGGCGTGCCACTCGCCGGCAGCCTGATACCCTGGATCGATAGCCAATTGGATAATGGCCAAAGCCGTGAGGAATGGAAGGGACAGATTGAAACCCATAAAATTCTTGGCAGTAAAAACCTAATCCCGGTGGATGGCCTCTGCGTGCGTATTGGTGCTCTGCGCTGTCACAGCCAAGCCTTGACTCTGAAACTAAAGAAAAATATTCCCCTGCCAGAAATCGAGCAGATTTTGACCAGCCATAATAACTGGGTTAGGGTCATCCCCAATGATCGTACGCTGACCATCAATGAACTAACGCCGGCAGCGGTGACCGGTACGCTGAATGTACCGGTTGGGCGTCTGCGTAAATTAACACTGGGGTCGCAATATCTATCGGCCTTTACCTCAGGAGATCAGCTATTATGGGGTGCTGCAGAACCCCTGCGGCGGATGTTGCGCATGCTATTGTGATATGCCGTGGGCATGCACGCCAGGGTGTGTTGTTTGCTGAAAGCTTCCAGCCAGATACGCAAGAAAGGCACAGAATAGATTGTTAGTGCCGCGCTCATCCGTTGTACGCAAGATATCCAATCCGGCGGTCATCACCGCGATGGCGGGTATGGATCATTTTAGTACCATGGCTTTCAGTAATGGTTGATGAGGCCATACCAAATCTGTGTATTTAGTCTCCCGTTGGGTAATAGCTCGCCTCCACCACACATATGCCCTACATTTGCGTCATCGGCTATCAATTCTGCTGTCATCAGCGTCAGGGAAGAAGATGATAATAAAAGTTGCCAGCTATTGCTGGCTATGTCGACAACCATTAAGTCTGCCATCCCATGGCCTGTGCTCTTTATGTTTGCGCCATCTACCGGTGTTACCACCCTGCTGCCTGAGTTGTGGTTTGCCTTCAACGGCGATCAACTTACTCTGTGGTCGTTGTTTACGGCAGCCACCTTACTGGCACAGCATGACATTTGTCGGTGATTATCGTCCCCCTTTTAGTACTTGGGTACAACAATTAAAATTCAATAAAACCCCTGAACTGGCACCCTTGCTGGCACGCTTGCTATTGTTAAAATGGCTGGCGGTTTATTATGATGGTATGGTCTGTAAACCCGATAGCATTATTTGCGTTCCGTTGCATCGCAGGCGTTGCTGGCAGCGTGGATTTAATCAGGCTGATCTTATTTCCCGGCCGTTGGCGCGCTGGTTGGGTTGTGCATACCGCCATGATACCCTACAACGTTTACGTGCCACACCTACGCAAAGGTTATTGTCAGCTGCCGCTCGCAGGCGTAACTTACGGTCAGTTTTTTATCTGCCACACTCCCTTGCCGGGCAGCATGTTGCATTGCTGGATGATGTGGTGACAACCACCAGTACTGTGACTGAGATCAGCAAGCTCTTGTTGATGCAGGGCGTTGCATCTGTTCAGGTGTGGTGCATCTGTCGCACCTTGTAGTGACTGAAATGACAAGCGTATGATAACCGATGAATAGTCAACATTGAGAGAAGACCATGATAAAAATTACCGAAGCCGCGCAGTCCCATTTTGCCAGATTGTTGGAAAGCCAGGAGCAAGGGACACAGATCCGCGTATTTGTTATCAACCCGGGAACCGTCACTGCAGAATGCGGCGTGTCATACTGCCCGCCTGATACCATTGAACCCGACGATATTGAAATGAAATTCGAGCAACTGTCAGCCTATACTGACAAACTCAGTGCGCCTTATCTGGAAGAGGCTGAAATAGATTTCGTGACTGATCAGCTGGGTTCGCAACTGACTTTAAAGGCACCCAATGCCAAAATACGTAAAGTCGATGAAAACGCACCATTAGCAGATCGTGTAGAATACTTACTGCAAACGCAAATAAACCCGCAACTAGCCAGTCATGGTGGGCGTGTGACGCTAATGGAGATTACCGCAGAAGGCATGGCCATTGTGCGATTCGGCGGAGGTTGCAACGGTTGTTCAATGGTGGATGTTACCCTGAAAGAAGGGATTGAAAAAGAGCTTATGCAAAGATTTCCAGAGCTGAAAGGTGTCAGGGATCTCACTGAGCATCAACGTGGCGAACATTCCTGGTACTGACTTTTATCGTCATATAGAAACCACTCAGTGACGGCTGAAGGGAAACAACGTCCACAGACCTGGGATTTATCCCCTTTTAAGGACAGCAATGGAACAATTTAAAACAATCAGTGTCACACAGGCATATACGCTCTGTCAGAATCAGGACGCTCTAGTGGTTGATATCCGTGATGCCGAAAGCTTTGTTGCTGGCCACGTACCTGGTGCATTTCATCTGAATTATGACAGCCTGCCATTCCTGATACAGCACACGACTTGCGATCACCCCATTATGGTCATGTGTTACCATGGCCACAGCAGTAAAGGGGCGGCGCAATATTTGTTGAATCAAGGTTTTAATACTGTCTACAGCATTGACGGTGGCTTTGACGCTTGGGTTAAAACATGGCCAGAAAACATTGAAACAGGCGCAGCATCGTGCAGATAACTTCACCGATTTCTGAAAGCCATATTAAGATTGATAGCGACAATTCGCGCTACGCTATAAAAATCATGGCATTGATTAAATCATTCTATGAAATCATAGTCCTTCAGGGAAAAAGAATTCCTCACCTTTGCTGAAACGGCAGTCCGTTTTAATATCAGCCTGTTCAGGCTGATGCGCCGGGACAACAATCTGCAACCATGAAACGCAATAAACCCGCCACCAAAATAAGCAATGAGGCCCTGATGAAGGATGTAAGGGACTGGCCTCCGGACCAATGACGTAACCGGGAAAATGTTTCAGAAGCAGATTCAGGCATATGAAATAAAGACAATGCCGCAAAAGCAGATTAATTCACCCATTTGCTCAAACCAAAAGAACACTATCCAAGTGAATTAACTACTTTTATTGCATAAAAAAATACTCTGGGGAAAAGTCATTATTGAACAACCGAAACAAATTGCTTAACCATTATCAATAACAATGAGTTATGACCTAAAATTTTAAATATTAATTCTGTTAGATAGCAAAATTAATGTAATTAAATTACATAAATAACAAAATATTTTACATTTAAATTTCAGTTAGTTCACATTAAATAATGTCTGCATTATATTTTTATATGTCCATAAAAGAATGAGCATTATATGATATTTGTTTTTTATTTTATCGAACATAATAATCAGAATTATAAAGTAACCGCTGCCTAATAAAGCTGCTTTCCTGTTTTATAAACATATTATTGTATCAATAATCACAATATCTAAAGGACATTATTATGACAATAATTAATTCTGTGTATTCACCCGCTAATATCTATCCCAATGCCGTTTCACTGACATCTGGCCATGTTCAAAAAAATGCTTATGAAAATAAGCTGCAGGCATGGAACACTGTACAGCTTGCCCTTATGGATCTGAGAGAAGCCACCCTGACATTGAAAAATGCAACAGAACTCTCGTTGAAGCCTGCGCTGGAAAATTTTGTTGCCGCTTATAACGCATTCAAAGAAGTTCAACTTTCTGTTACTAAATACAAGGGTGCCCAGAGCGCAAACAACGGCGTATTAATTGGTGACACCATGCTGTTACAGATAGAAAGGCAATTAAGAAACAGCCTGCTCACGACAACGGCCACGCCGGGAACTATCAATTCTCTCGGCCAGACTGGCATATCCCTCAATGCAAATGGTAAGTATGGCATTAATCAGAGCAAACTGGACGATGCCGTGAATAACAAGGCGAATGAAATCATCGGTTTTTTAAAAGGTGATGGACAGAGTACCGGGGTGGTTACGAAAATGGAGCAAGCGCTGAATAACGCGCTAAGGCGAGATGGGCTGATTGACGGTGCCGTCTATACACTGAATAAGCAGATACAATACGCTGATCGTAATACCATGCAGTCATCCTGGCGAACTGAGCAGCAACGCAACAGAGAAAAAAGCGCGATGGTTCATACTAACATGTACACGACAACATCATGGAAACATGAACAACTGCTGCAAAATCTTTTTGGGCAGCAGGCGATGCCGCTGTCATCTGGTGTTTATGGCGCTAAATTTCATCGTTGATATCGTTACGGAATCGATGACAACCTCAATCAAGAAGCCTGGCATTGGAATGCCAGGCTCACTCATTCAATCAGACGCCGAACCAGCGGCAGATTTATCCGGCAGCACGTTAGCGAATAACGAATAAGCTGTCATTGTGTGTTACCCGCTGTGTACCCCATTTTTCCATGTGAGGGCACAAATTCCTTCAACATTGCCTTTTTTAATAAGACCGGGGGTAACAGACCCTGTTGAATAATGAAATCATTAAACGCCTTCTGGTTGAATTTATCGCCCAGCATTAATTCAATTTGCGTTTTTAGTGAACGTAGTTGTACATAACCATAATAATAAGCCGTAGCCTGACCGGGAAATTTGAATGCATATCGATCGACTTCTGCTTGGGCAAAAGGCTCAGAAAGTACCAGATTACGGATAAGGAACTGCTTGGCTTGTGCTGGCGTAATCTGTCCAAGGTTAACCATGGGGTCAAGAAAAGCACGTGCTATCCGAAGCAAACGCAACTGCAGGGAAACAAGCTGCCCTTCGGCAGGCATAAAAGGCAGCAGCATCGCTTCTGAGTAAACCCCCCATCCTTCGGTGTTAACACTGTTAAAGGCAAAATATGCCCGTGCGATGGATGTCCCCTGTTCAACCATCGAAGCAAATTGTAATTCATGGCCAGGACGTGCTTCATGGGCTGACAGAGTCCAGGCCACGGCATCGTAATTAAAATCATCCATTGCTGCTTTAGATTTAGCATTGGGATTGGTGAGTGGAATGACAAATTCTCCATATTCACCGGTATTACCAATCAAACGGGGTGGATTCATAAAGGGTGCGGGTATCGATGCCGCTTCACCTTCGGTGGCAGTACGGATAATGACCTCGCGTTCAGGAAGAGTAATTAAATTTTCACGGCGGATAATGGCTTCAATATCTTTCACCCTTGCCTGATAATGAGGAATTAATTCTGCGGGTGCCAGTGAGCGCTTTTTCAATGCCTTAATAACATCACGCCAATCAGATGAAGGTAATTGATGTTTGGCGGCGATAACATTGGCAATCATTTGTATCTGTTCACGTACTTCCTGATAGTCAAATGCTGCACGTTCAATGAGTTCCTGCGGCGTAATATCGACACCGGTATTTTTCAGCATATCCTTATACAACGCCGGTGGTAAAGGTGCCTCAGAACGGGCACGTGGTAAAATAGCGACTCGCGCCCAGTCATTGTAGTCACGTATCTGTTTGGATAAATGAGTAACGTTTTCTTCCCAGCCTTCCAGTTTGCTGTTTTTGAACAAATCGGCAATACTTTGTAGATAAGACTCTGTATTGTTGAGACTTTCATTGATTTCATCAGCATAAGGGCCGATCAACCCCTTACGTTTAAGCTCTTCAGTCATACGGGCCCGCGCCAATACCGTAATGGGTGTATAGCCCGCTTCCATGCCAGCGTAGCGACGTAAACGTGTTAACGCATGTGCCTGTCTGGCAGGTTTATTACGCGCATCCAGAATTTCACGTAAGCCACCGTAGACCAGCTTTCCGGCATCAATGTAATTGAGCAGGTGTTGGTGATGCAAACGCATGCTTTCCATGCTTCGGGTACAGGATGCAATTAAAAGATCCAAGTCTTGTTGAACCCTGCTGTCATTTTCATTTTTTCGCACAAGGCGCAGGGCAGTCAGCTGTTTGTTGAGATCGGCCAACATACGTTTGTAAACACCGGGTTTGAGATCCGCGACAGCCACATCATATTGCTCTTCCCCTAGAAATGAGGCTTTTTCCGGCGAATATTTGGCGATATTTTGTAGTAATGGTTTGGCTAGCGAATCACTGCGTACCACCCAATCTGCAGTAGCAGTAGCAGCGCAGGAGGAACATAGTAAGAGAATGGGACTGATTCTGTACAAAAAGTGGAACATAGTTTTTCCTGATTGACCCGGGTATATAGGATTTTGAGAAGCGCAACAGTCAGACATGGTTGCACCCCGAATAATGTAACGGAGTTATTCTGGCATTTCTCTCTGCACCAGGGAAAGGGAGAAATCACAGGAATGTCGATTTGTGTCATTCACGTAATAAATGGGCATTGTAAGCCTGATGTTAACACAGAGTAGCCGACGCGCAGGTTTTGAGGAAGTACAGGTTGTTTACCATAATGAGAATGACGCTAAGAATAGCGCAGCTATATGTTCAGTAAAAGAATTATAGAATATCCAGCCGTTGAGTTAGCTCTTTCCTGCAATGTGAGATCAGTGCTTCCTTGTTGTAACCGCTGTTAATCATTTTTCTGATTACGTCAGCATCATTAATCCCCAATAGAGTATATTTTTCTATATAATCAATAATATATTTTTCATCACTGGATAAAGTCAGCTTTTTTAATTGTTGAGTGGTATTGAAAATATGCTCCCGAAGCGGCATCTTTTGGTAGGTATTATTAATCATTTCTGCATTCAATCCGTATCTGTTTGCATAAAATTTATTTGCAGCATAAATTGCACGATAGTCTCCAGTGACGGGATATTTTTGTTGTAACAACATTTTTACCAGTAAGTGTGTATAACCGGCTAACATGGCCGCATGATAAAGGTAAAGCGGTGTATCACAGACCCTTACCTCTATAGTACCTAACTGGGGTTGTGGTCGGATATCCCAATATAAATCTTTAATACCGGCTATAGCGCCCGATGAAGTGACTTTATGGAAATAATCCTGAAATGCATCCCAAGTATAAATCTCCTCAAAGCTACCATAATTAGGCATAGAATCTAATGAACTGAATCGTGAACTGGAAAATTGAGTATCTTCCCCACGATAATAAGGAGATGACGCACTTAACGCGATGAGTTGGGGCACATACTGCCGCAACGTATGACATAAATACATCGCGTCATCACCCGTCTTGACACCAACGTGAATATGTTGTCCAAATACGCACGCTTTTGATAAATAACCCAAACGCGCAGCCATATTTTGATATCTCGCTTTATCAGTGATGGACTGGCCTTTCCAGTCATGGCTGTAATGCCTTCCTCCCCCGCACAGGTCAATGTGATACGCTATGGCAACCAATCGTATTTTTTCAATCAGCTGTATTAATTCATGAAAAATAGCCATGGCAGAAAGGTGTGGTGATGAATTCAACTCGATTATTGACGTAGTTAAGTCTTGTTTTACATGTTGATGGTCATTCACAGTATGCACAATGAGTGCTGATTGATCAGATAAATTAAAATTAGTTAAATCAATAAGTTGAAGCTCAACTTCTGTGCCCATTGAAAGGTTTTGCGACGGATTAAAAACGATTTTATTCATCAATATACCCCCATTTTGTCATCAATTTTTCAGGAACAATGGTGTAAAACTAACACAGAAGACCCTGTGAGAGTTTATAGCACCCACCGTACTCTTGCCTGTCACCTCATTTTTGCATGGCATTCTGTTTATTTGCGCTTTAAGAAAAAACCTAACATAAAAGCAAAAACAGCGGCAATGCTTATGCTTGTCCATGGATTACGGCTGACATAGTCGTTAGCACATTTGGCCACTTCTTTAGTTTTACCGGTGAGCACCGTACTGGTATTATTTAAAAACTCCCGCGTATTATTTATTGAATTTTCAGCGCGTTTACGCAGTTTTTCCATGTCTTCCAGGCTATGGATGATAGACTGTAACTCATTGATTATGCTTGAATCTGTATCTTTTGACATTTTGATATCCTTTTGCTTTGGTTAAAGTTATTAACCAGAAATTTCTGGAGATAATTTTTAATATAAAACAAAAATATAATAATATCATTCTGATTTCATGATTGGAAAACAGGTTATAATGCCAATGCTAAGAATGGCATAAATTAAAAAAAGTAATAGCCTATTTTCATTATCACATATTAAAATAATGTACAGTAAAATTTTTTTAAAATAAAAAATTACTTAATAAATATAATGCCATTAAAATAAAAATAACGAAGATAGTGTATTTAATAAAGAAATATAAATTATGGCATTATTTAATTGGATTAGTATCCAACTACATAGTTAATTTTTATGAAAAGTTTAGTGAACTGATTCAGCTATAGCTCAGAATGTTTAGTGTTATCAGCATGCAACAGACAGCACAGGATATTGCTCATATTGGGTATGTTTTACTTAATTTGCATATTATCAATAACAGGCCCTGCTCCGGAAATAGAACGGGTAATCCTGAGCGCACGTTTTGCATTGTCCATGGACGAAACAAATCCACTTAACTGAACTTTACCCTTGAAGGTTTCTACATGAATTTCAGAAGATTGCAAATCGGGCTCAATAAAAAGCTGTTCCTTAATTTTTACTGTCATTACAGTATCATCGATATATTCAGATATTTTTTTTGATTTCAGCGCTGGCGCGTAAGCAACGATTCCAATCATGGTAGCTGTACCAATCAAAAAAGCAGCAGCATATTTTAATATTTTCATTATTATACCTCTGGTTAATTAAAGGGGACACTGTAAGGAATACAACATGTATCATACATAAAATGATTAAACAACAAAAATTTGTTTAAAAGATATTTAAAAATACGTCATTTTGTAGAATATCTAAATAAAAATAAAAGAAATTTTGTTATATTGACATTTCTAATTCCATTTAAATTTATATAATTAACTAATTAATTTGCAGTTTAATCATATAATGATTAATTGATCTATAGACATGAAAAATTAAATTTGTTATTCTGTCCATTGTTATTTTATTTATTTTTTTACTTCCAACTAAATTCATCTCTAATTAGAGCCTGTTTAAGATAGTCATTATTTTTTCTCAACTAAAAGCAAGATAATAAGAATTATAAAATGAAGATTCACGTGCACAATAATCTATTGGATTATATCGTCTCAAAGCAAACAACCTGATACTGTCTTAAAAATCAATTGTTATCACCCGAGCTGGTGAACCACGATGACAACGCCACCGAGTGTTCTATTGTTATGAAAATGCTTATCTAAATTCACTGTAAATTTAAGGCATCCCGAAAAAATAATGATCAATCCACTTATCAGTATGGATGCAAAGAAAATAAGTGCTACTTACTGGCATTACGCTCTGCCGTCGCTGATAACGATGCTTGTGGGCGGCCTTTATCATATTATTGATGGCATTTTTATTGGTTATACGGTGGGCCCTGAAGGGTT